>Ga0163199_1000998_pt1 | contig 17619 bp, 14 predicted proteins | sample PL_2010_150m_FD_113537 | JGI IMG/M metagenome (GOLD analysis project Ga0163199, IMG submission 113537) | Freshwater microbial communities from Powell Lake, British Columbia, Canada to study Microbial Dark Matter (Phase II) - PL_2010_150m | ecosystem: Environmental > Aquatic > Freshwater > Lake ...
ACTTCGCTGGAAAAACCAAGTGGTACATCAGCACCGTCACGTTGTGGCTCTTGTGTATGTATTCGCTCATCTCCCAAGAATACCGTTACGCCCCAAGGGGCGGGGAATTTACCCACAGTGATTAAAAAGGGTGCGCTTGGAAAAAGATCCCCACACAGCCGGCACCACATCAGCCGTAGGAAACTCGGTCGAGAGCGCAAGCACTTGACTGTCTCAAAGTGCTAATCACGCTCCAAAAATCTGACAATCCCTCTCTGGAATTCAACGTTGTACTGCTCTCAATCATGCCGCCTGGCGATCAGTCAAAGTGTAGGGAGCCCCATGCCGGACATGACTCCAATTGCGACTGCCGCTGGCTGAAACGCGCCACACGTATTGAGGAAACAACAGTGCCCATTTGCGACGCCATATGACCTATTCGACCCGCATGCATTGCGGCGCGGCAATATGTTGCAACAGTGGTTTAGCGATCTCTGGCACTGTCACAACGGTACCGCAGGCAACTCAATAAACCGAGCTCGGCGCGTTTCGTTGGGTTAAAGATGGTCAGGACCTGAGGTCGCGGAGACTACGAGGCCACAACCTGTCGTTGATCAGAGACTTGATACCAGGTTCGGTACCGCGACAAAGAGATCAGCCACCAGACCATAGTCAGCAACTGAGAAGATGGGAGCTTCGGGGTCGTTGTTGATCGCCACAATGAGCTTGGAGTCTTTCATGCCGGCAAGGTGCTGAATCGCGCCACTGATGCCGCAGGCCAGGTACAGCTCAGGCGCGACAATCTTGCCGGTCTGTCCAACCTGCCAGTCGTTGGGTGCATAGCCGGCATCCACCGCTGCACGCGAGGCACCCATGGCGGCTCCGAGTTTGTCAGCCAATGGTGTCATCACCTCCATGAATTTTTCGTGCGATCTCATCGCGCGACCGCCCGAAACGATGATCTTGGCACTGGTCAGTTCGGGGCGTTCGTTCTTGGCAATTTCGTTGCCGACAAAGATGACATCTGAACTGACCGCAACAAACACCAGGTCCTCCACGTCTGCAGTGCCGCCACTGTCTGGCGCAGCATCAAACGCCGTGGTACGCACCGAGATGACTTTGATCGGGTCCACGCTGCGCACAGTGGCAATGGCGCCGCCCGCATAGATAGGGCGTTCAAAGGTGTCGGAGTTGACAATCCTGGTGACGTCGGATATCTGCGCCATATCGATCATGGCCGCTACTCGTGGGGCAATGTTCTTGCCCCATTCGGTGGCTGCAAACAAGATGTGGCTGTAGTTCGGGGTCACCGCGACAATTTGCGCTGCCACGCTCTCTGCAAGACCATGAACCAAGGCAGCCGCGTTTACGTGCAGCACTTTTGAGACACCAAAAATCCCGGAAGCAGCGACCGCTGCCGCATTCGAGTTGTACCCGGCCACCAGGACGTTCACATCGCCGCATTGGGCCGCGGCGGTCACGGCATGTCGGGTTGCGACCTTGATGGACGTGCCGTCATGTTCGGCAATAACGAGAGCTGTCATTCTTATTGTTCCTTTAGCATGCTTCAAACTACCAAACCATCGTCTCTGAGTTTTGACACCAGCGTGGCGACATCGGGAACCAAGATGCCGGCCTTGCGCTTGGGCGGTTCGGTAACCTTCAAAGTCATGATCCTGGGGGAAACATCAACGCCCAGATATTGCGGCTTGAAAACATCGAGTTGCTTCTTTTTTGCTTTCATGATGTTGGGTAGGGTCACGTAGCGCGGCTCATTCAGGCGCAGGTCGGCGGTAATCACGGCCGGCAGACCCAGCGAAAGCATCTGCGATCCGCCATCGACTTCCCGTGTTACGAGTACCCTGCCATCGGTCAGTTCCAGTTTGCTGGCGAAGGTCGCTTGCGGCAGCCCGGCAAGGGCGGCGAGCATCTGACCAGTCTGATTGCAATCATCGTCGATGGCTTGCTTGCCGAGAATGACCAGGCCAGCTTGCTCCTTGTCCAAAATGGCCTTGAGAAGTTTCGCCACCGCCAGCGGCTGTAGGTCTTCACTGGATTCGACCAGGATAGCGCGGTCAGCCCCGATGGCCATTGCCGTGCGCAAAGTTTCCTGGCATTGCGCGACACCGCAGGACACGGCGACAACCTCAGTTGCAACCCCTTTTTCTTTGAGGCGCACGGCCTCCTCAAGCGCAATTTCGTCAAAGGGGTTCATGCTCATTTTGACGTTGGCAATATCTACACCCGTGCCGTCCGATCTGATGCGAACCTTGACGTTGTAGTCCACCACACGCTTCACTGCGACCAGGATTTTCATGCAACTCTCCGTAGCTGGCTGTCCCGCTGAATCAGGCAGGCAGTTTCGCGTTCTCGGGGCCCAGTGGTGACTCCCACAGTACGGTTGCCCGCTTTCGCTGTCGTACGCAATCCTGCCATTGCAATGCCGAACTCCTTGCCGGTGGAGAAAATGTGCTCGAACAGCGAATTTGAGTACTCGATCGATCTCATGTGCTTCAAATTCCTTTTAGTGGTGAATTGCGCCTCGTGACAATCGATCGAAGTGTATTCAGGCGTGAGTTTGTGACGACTCCAATTGCGACAGTCGCTGATAGAAACGCGGCACACGACTCAAGGAAGAATGCGATTGACGAAACAGTGAATTTTGGGCACTTGCAGCAACGTCAACAAGAAGCACCCTGGCAACCTCGACGCGAAATTTCGACTTCATTTGTGCCTCATAGATTGCTCGAAAATGGATGGCAAGCGCATGAAGAAATGCGACGCTCTCGATAGGCTTTGCGACGCCACCCCTAGGGGAATGTCTGCATGCAGCAACGGGCCAGAATGATTAACATTCATAGCAGGCAAGGCGATTTGTTTTCAACCCACTGCTGGAGGATTTCATTCGATGTATAGACTTATTCTCAATCGGCTGGGTCTGGGTGTGTTGACTCTGCTTGCCGTGTCCCTCTTGATCTTTGTTTGCACCGAGATCCTGCCGGGGGATGTGGCCTCGGCTGTTCTGGGCAACCAGGCCACGCCTGAATCTCTGGCTATTTTCCGCAAGGAATTGGGACTGGATATCCCCTCCCACCTTCGCTATTTCAACTGGCTCTGGGGGGCGTTGCATGGTGACCTGGGTGTTGCCATGACGAACAAGCGAGTCATCATCGACGAGTTGACTCCCCGCCTGTTCAACACGCTGTTCCTTGCTGGTTATGCCGCCGCAGTGGCTATTCCCCTGTCCGTGGGATTGGGCATTCTTGCGGCGATCAATGAAGGCAAGCTGACTGATAACACGGCCAATGTGCTAACGCTCATCACCATTTCGGTGCCTGAGTTCTTTATTGCCTATTTGTTGATTATCCCGTTGGTGGTTTCCTTGGGGTGGTTTCCCTCCTTGTCCACGGTTTTTCCGGGCATCAGTTTTGCCCAGAGAATCCATATCACGACGCTGCCGGCTTTTGCGTTGACTTTGCTGGTGGCGGCGCACATGTTGCGCATGACCCGTAGCTCGGTGCTTTCGGTGATGTCCAGTGCATATATAGAAATGGCCTTTCTCAAAGGCGCATCGCGTTCCCGTGTCATCGCCCGGCACGCTCTTCCCAACGCTGCGGGCCCCATCATTACCGTGATCGCGCTGAATATTGCCTATCTAGTGGTCGGTGTGGTCGTGATCGAGGCGGTGTTCGTTTACCCAGGTATCGGACAGTTGATGGTGGACGGTGTCGCAAAGCGCGACGTCCCCGTGATTCAGGCCTGCGGTCTAGTGTTTGCGGTGGTCTTTGTAATGTTGAACACCCTCGCGGACATTCTTGCCATCGTAGTCAACCCCCGCCTGCGGCACAGACGCTGAGGGTGTAGCATCATGAAAATATTCGGTCACAAACCTCCTCTTACCGCATGGATTGGTCTGGCCATCATTGCGCTGAATTTGTTCGTTGCAATCTTCGGACCCTTGATGGCGCCGTACTCGCAGTCCGAGTCGGTGGGCGGTACATGGGATGTGTCGTCCATCAAGATGTGGCTGGGCGCCGATCAGATCGGGCGCGACATGCTGACCAGGTTGATCTATGGCGCTCGCATGACCATAGGCGTTGCGCTGGCGACCACCATCATTTCGTTTTCCATCGGGATCACACTGGGGTTTTCGGCGGCGGTACTCGGTGGCTGGGTCGATACGCTGATTTCGCGACTGGTGGATGTGATTCTTTCGATTCCCCTGCTGATCCTCGCGCTAATCATTCTGGGGGTGTTTGGCTCTTCGATACCGGTGTTGATTTTGACCATCGCCGTGCTCGACTCAACGCGGGTGTTTCGATTGGCGCGGGCACTGGGAATGAATCTGACGGTGCTCGAATATGTCGAAGCGGCCCGGCTGCGGGGTGAACGCACCTGGTGGATCATCCGCCGGGAAATCTTGCCTAACGCTTCGGCACCCTTGGTCTCGGAGTTTGGTCTGCGGTTTTGTTTCAACTTCCTGTTCATTGCAGCCCTGTCATTCCTGGGCTTGGGGATTCAACCACCATTTGCCGATTGGGGTGGAATGGTCCGTGAAAACTCTGCTGCGATCAACTTCGGATTGCTGGCGCCCATTTGGCCGGCAATGGCGATCTCGGTGTTGACCGTTGGCGTGAACTTGGTCGTCGACTGGCTTTTGTCAATTGAAGCGCGCCCGGCAGGTGTGCAAGCTGAACTGTGAGATGGTTATGAACGACGGCAAGTACGTGCTCAGAATCAATAACCTGCGCCTTGAGGCAGCGATAGGAGGTGCCGTCATCGTCGATTCAATCGACTTGAATTTGCGCGCGGGAGAGGTTTTAGGACTGATTGGTGAGAGCGGCGCCGGCAAATCAACGATTGGCCTTGCCTCCATGGGTTACGCGCGTGCCGGCGTGCATATCGCGGGCGGCAGCATCGAGGTCGACGGCGTGGAAGTGCGCGCGTTGGACGCCGATGGGCGGCGCAACGTGCGTGGGCGGCGCATTGCCTACGTCGCGCAATCTGCGTCTGCGGCGTTCAACCCGGCGCACACCATCATGGACCAGGTCTGCGAGGCGCCGTTGATCCATGGATTGATGACACGCACCGAGGCACAAGCCTGGGCTAGACATTTATTCAAGTCACTTGATCTGCCCGAACCGGAAACTTTTGGCGCGCGCTACCCGCATCAGGCATCGGGCGGACAACTACAGCGCGCCATGGCAGCGATGGCCATGTCGTGCAGGCCCGCCATTCTGGTGCTGGATGAGCCCACAACGGCGCTGGACGTCACGACCCAAATCGAAGTGCTCATACTTCTCAAGTCGCTGATCCGTGAATACAAGACAGCGGCGCTGTACATCACGCACGACTTGGCGGTCGTGGCACAAGTAGCGGATCGCATCAAGGTGCTGCGCCATGGCAAGGAAGTGGAAGAAGGCTTGGTGGACGCTGTGCTGCAGGCGCCGACACAGGACTACACGTCAAAGTTGGTTGCAGTTCGGGGGGCGGCGGCGCATGAGCGCGCCGTGCAGTCCACGGTCAAGTCCGACACCATACTGAAGATCGAGCACGTGGACGCATCGTACGGAACGTTCAAGGTCGTGAGTGACGTCAGTCTGGACGTGCGCCGAGGAGAAACGGTTGCCGTCGTCGGGGAATCCGGCTCTGGGAAATCCACGCTGGCGCGCATCGTCACCGGCTTGCTTCCTCCGACAGCGGGGACGATCACGTTCAAAGGCCAAGCTCTGCCCAAGGCACTCAAAGACCGTAGCAAGGTTCTGAAACGAACCATCCAGCTGGTCTATCAAATTCCGGATGTGGCGCTCAATCCACGTCACACGCTGCGCGAGACCATTGGACGCCCGGTCAGCTTCTATTTTGGTCTGGGATCGGCCGAGGTGACCCGACGGACACAGGAGTTGCTTGAGCTGGTGGAGTTGCCACAAGCTTTCATGACACGCAGACCATCGGAGTTGTCGGGCGGACAAAAACAACGCGTATGCATTGCGCGGGCGCTTGCGGCAAAACCAGATCTCATCATTCTGGACGAGCCTACCTCGGCCTTGGATCCGCTGGTTGCCGAAGAAATTCTGAAGTTGTTGCGGCGTTTGCAGGATGAACTCAGTCTGTCGTATGTGCTGATCACCCATGACCTGGATGTGGTTCACCGAATTGCCCACCGCACCGCCGTGATGCTCAAGGGCTCTCTCGTCGCTTTTGGTGAAACCGATCGAATCTTCCAGGGACCGTATCACCCCTATACGGAAAAATTAATAACCGCCGTCCCCGTTATGCGAAGTGACTGGCTCGACGGGGTGCTGGCCAAACGCGCTGCAGCCCATTTAGGTGCTTAAGCCACCAGGCGGGTGGTCTCAAATGTTGGAATCGGCGAACGAGGTCTTGCGTCGATTCACATAGTCCAGGATGGCTTCGTCCACAGCAGCGTCCAGGGCGGGTGCTTCGTATTCGGCAAGTTGCTTCTTCCACATCGAATTGGCGCGCGCAGTCAAATCACGGGAGCCTTCTGTTTCCCATTGTTCGTAGCTGTTGTTGTCGGTGATGGGCGAGCGATAGAACGCACTCTCGAAGTTGGCCTGCGTATGGGCGCAACCCAAAAAGTGCTTGCCAGGACCGACTTCTCGAATGGCATCCATCGCCTGGCCGTTTTCGGACATATCGACACCCGCCAGCAGCGTATGCATCATTCCCGCTTGGTCTACGTCCATGATGAATTTTTCGTAACCCATCGAGAGGCCTCCTTCCAGCCAGCCAGCAGTATGCAAGACAAAATTGACTCCACCAAGACAGGTCGGCAGCAGCGTATTGGCCGCCTCCGACGCCGCCTGTGCGTCTGATATTTTCGATCCGCATAAGCCCCCGCCAGATCGAAAAGGTACCCCCAGTCTGCGTGCCAGCGCCGCCATGACGTACAAAACCAAGGCGGGCTCAGGCGTGCCAAAAGTCGGTGCGCCAGACTGCATTGATATCGACGAAGCAAAACTTCCCAGAACAACCGGCGCGCCGGGGTTCACTAACTGGACGAAGGCCATTCCCGCCAGCGCTTCTGCCAAAGTTTGGGCGGCGGTACCTGCCACCGTAACCGGCGACATCGCACCCGCCAGGATAAAAGGCGTGATGATGCAGGCTTGGTTGGCACGCGCATAGACCTTGGCAGCGCCCAGCATGGTTTCGTCAAAGGTCATCGGCGAGTTGGCATTGATCAGGTTGATGACCACCGTTTTGGGTTTCCCGGTGAGGGGATCGATGTAATCGCTACCAAACAAAAGCTTCGCCATTTCAACCGTATCCATGGCGCGAACCGGATGAGTCACCGAACCCATAAAGGGTTTGTCGCTGTACTTCATATGGGCGTAGACCATGTCGAAATGCCGTTTGTTCACTGGCAAATCAACCGGTTCGCAAATGGTTCCACCGGAATGGTGCAGCGACTGCGCCATGTAGGTGAGCTTGACGAAGTTGCGAAAGTCCTCGATGGTTGCGTAGCGGCGACCCTTGTCCAGATCTCGAACGAAGGGAGAGCCATATGCAGGCGCAAATACCGTGTTTTTTCCACCAATGACGACACTGCGCGCCGGATTGCGTGCGTGCTGGGTGAACTCGCGTGGCGCCGAGGCCTGCACTAGCGCGCGGCACATCCCCCGCGGCATCCGTACGCGCTCACCAGTGACGTCGGCGCCCGCAGCCCTCCAGATTTCCAGCGCTTCGACGTCGTCGCGAAAGTCGATGCCGATCTCTTCCAGGATGGTGTCGGCGTTGTGCTCGATCTGCGCCAGACCTTCCTCGTCCAGCACCTCGTAATAGGGAATCTTGCGAGTGATATAGGGCACCGACTGACCCGCTCGGGCCGAACGGGCGGCCCGCTTGGCCTCGCGACCTCCACCGGCGCGCCGGGTGCGCGGTCCCTGGGGGTCAGTTTGTTGTACTTCGTCCATGCTGATTCTCCAATGCGAACACCGGCCAACGGGCGCTTGCGTTCCAATCAAGTATGGGCAGTGGCGTCGTCCGCATGTGGTCCGCATGCGACGCGGGTTGGCACATATGCGTCAGCCAGACTGCGACAGCATTGCGCCCTTGGGCCTGCTCAGCGCTTGGCTGGGCGCACCCGGTTCTGCTTGACGCTGCGTGCCTGCGTGAAAGCCTCCATGTGAAATGCGGCATGTGCGCTTGCTTGGATGAACTCCCGACCCAACGGACAGGCACGCCGCGCCAGGCAGCCCGACTGCAGGCAGTCCTGGGCGCCAGACCCGCTCAGGTGATCGGCGCATGCCTCCAGCAGGAAAGTGGCCCCGGTATAAGCCTGGACCGGGCATGCTTGCAAGCATGGCTTCCCGTCGCAGCTCAGGCACGGATTCTCGTCCTCGCCAGATCGCTGTGGGTCAGGATCTGGTAGATCGTCAACGTGCAAAGTGGGCAAGGCCAAAGCAAACCGGTAGGAGTGCCACAAGCCGTATTCGGGGTGAATGTGCAGCATCAGCGGGCTGGCGTGCAGCGTTTCTGCGCGCGACGCCCATTGCTGAAACGGGTGGTACGGCGGTCCGTCGAAAGGAAACAGCGCCACGCCATCCCAACGCTGCGCCAACTCCTGCCCGATCGAGCGGCTCCAGCGATCCAAAGGATCGGGCATGCCATCCGAATAGAAGGACGAGGCGCGAAAGGCAGGCCACGGCTCAGAACCCACGGTGCCCACCATCCACACCACCCGAGCCGGCCGCCCGCATGGCGGGGAGGGAATGGCATCTGCCGCAACGGGTCGCCACCCGCCCCGCAGCCGCAAGCCGTGCACTGCCAGTGCGTCGCTGAGCTGGGTTCGGAAATGCATTTGTTTTCGGGCGGGCGGAATCTGGCGAGCCTGGATCATGTTTGGCGTTCACATCTGTCGCAGATGGATATTTGTATGTCGTTTGGCCGGGTGAGGTCGGAGCTTGATGCTAATAGCATTGCACACTTTCACAACAGCATCAACAGCGGGGCGAAACATGGTCGCAAAGGTCATTGACGGGCATGCGGTGGCGCGTCAGGTCCGCGCGGAATGCCGGGAACTCACTAAGAGCTTGGTTGAACGTGGCGTGACGCCGGGTTTGGCCGTGATCATTGTGGGTGAAAATGCCGCATCGCGGGTGTATGTCGCCAACAAGGTCAAGGCTTGCACCGAAGTGGGCTTGAAGTCGACTGTCTACGCCTTTGATGCCGATACGCCTGGCGCCACGGTGGAGGCAGCAATTCTTCGCCTCAATGACGACCCAGAGGTGCACGGCATTCTGGTGCAACTACCGTTGCCGGCGCACTTTGACGTGCGTCGGGTGCTGGGTGCCATCTCCAGCGACAAGGACGTCGACGGCTTTCACCTTTACAACGTGGGCGGACTGGTGGTGGGCGACACAGTCTTTCCGCCTTGTACTCCCTATGGTGTGCAAAAGATGCTGGAGTACGAGAACATCCTGGTCGAAGGGCAAAACGTCGTGGTCGTGGGTGCCAGCAATATTGTGGGCAAGCCCATGGCCCTGATGCTGATGCAAAAGGACGCTACGGTGTGTATTTGCCACGCGAAGACGCGCGACTTGGCCCAGTTCACGATTCTGGCCGACATCCTGGTCGTGGCCGCAGGAAAGCCGAACCTGATCCTTCCCCAGATGGTTCGCACGGGTGCGGTGGTCATTGACGTTGGCATCAACCGACTCCCTGACGGCCGTCTTGTCGGAGATGTGGATTTTGAGGGTGTACGACGCAAGGCCTCGTACATCACGCCGGTCCCCGGTGGTGTGGGGCCGATGACCGTCACCATGCTGGTGCACAACACGGTGAAGGCGGCACAGCGGCATGCGGCGTTGGCATGACATGGGTGTGTCGCGCGCAGATTCTCGGGTGTCGTTATGTGGACACCAGCGGCACGCGGTCTCACCACAATGTCGGAAATGAGGTATTGCCGCTTGCGTATTGCAGAGGCCTCGTTTTTGGACCGCGCAAAACAGGATAGAACAATGGGCTTGATGTCGGAACTGATCGAATTCGATCCGCAATTAGGCACTGCCATCGCTGCCGAGGCCGCCCGGCAGCAGGACCATCTGGAACTGATCGCTTCGGAAAACTACACCAGCGCCCGTGTGCTGCAGGCGCAGGGCAGCGTGCTGACGAACAAGTACGCCGAGGGCTACCCCGGCAAGCGCTACTACGGTGGCTGCGAGTACGTCGACGTGGCCGAGACACTCGCCATCGAGCGCGCAAAGAAGCTGTTCGGTGCCGCCTGGGCCAACGTGCAGCCGCATTCGGGCTCCAGCGCGAACGCCGCAGTCTACATGGCGTTGCTGCAACCCGGCGACACGATACTTGGAATGAGTCTGGCACACGGGGGGCACCTGACGCACGGTGCCAAGGTGAGTTTTTCCGGAAAGTTCTACCGCGCTGAACAATATGGCATCGATACCGGGACCGGGCTGATCGATTACGACGCACTCGAGGCGCAAGCGCTGGCCGTTCGTCCGAAGATGATCGTCGCGGGATTTTCCGCCTACAGCAGGCTGTTGGACTTCGAGCGTTTTCGCGCAATCTGCGACAAGGTGGGCGCGCTGCTGTTTGTCGACATGGCCCATGTTGCCGGACTGATTGCCGCGGGCCTGTATCCGAACCCGGTCCCCTTCGCCGATGTCGTGACCAGCACTACGCACAAAACCCTGCGTGGCCCGCGCGGCGGCCTGATCCTGTGCCGCGCCAATGCCGAGATCGAGAAGAAGCTCAACGCCATGGTGTTTCCCGGCATCCAGGGCGGGCCGCTCATGCACGTGATTGCAGCCAAGGCAGTGGCCTTCCTGGAAGCGTTGCAGCCCGAGTTCCGTCAGTACCAGAGCCAAGTCATCGCCAATGCGCGCGCAATGGCTGCGGTCTTTATCCAGCGCGGCTATGACATCGTGTCGGGCGGCACCGACAACCACCTGATGCTGGTGAGCCTGATCGCCAAGGGGCTCACCGGCAAGGACGCGGACGCAGCGCTGGGCCGTGCACACATCACGGTCAACAAGAACTCGGTCCCCAACGATCCGCAATCGCCCTTTGTTACCAGCGGAATACGCGTAGGCACGCCTGCCATCACGACGCGGGGATTTGGCGTGGCCGAGTGCCAGCAGGTCGCCACGGCGATGTGCGACGTCCTGGATCGGATGGGCGACGCGGCCGTAGAACGAGAAGTTGCACAGCGCATCGTCACCCTGTGCCGCCGGTTCCCGGCACCAGCGTAGCGCATCCGGACCAGCGCAAACCCCACATGGCCCTGAGCGTATTCGACCTGTTCAAGATCGGCATCGGCCCATCGTCATCGCACACGGTCGGGCCGATGCGCGCGGCGGCGATGTTTGCCCGACGTCTGGCACAGGCGGGTCTGCTGCAGGCGACGGCTCGCATCGAAGTCAAGCTCTACGGTTCTCTGGGCGCCACCGGCAAGGGACACGGCACCGACAAAGCGGTGATGCTCGGGCTCGAAGGCCTGCAGCCCGACAGCATCGATCCCGACGGAATTGACGCGCGCATCGCGGCCATACGATCGAAGGCCCGATTGCAGCTTGACGGAACGCATGAGATGGCCTTTGACGAGCGCAGTGACATCTTGTTCCTAATGAACGAGTCGTTGCCGTTTCACTCCAATGGCACACGTTTCAGCGCGTACTCGGTTTCAGGCGATCTGCTCAAGGAGCGGCGCTACTTTTCGGTCGGAGGCGGCTTCGTGGTATCGCAGGAAGACGCCGACGCGAGCGTGACGCAACCTCGGCTTGTGGCTGATTCGACGACATTTTCCCATCCATTTTCCAGCGGCGATGAATTGCTGAAAATTACCGAGGCAACCGGCATGTCGATTGCACAGCTGGTAAGACAAAATGAACACGCGTGGCGCAGTGATGCCGAACTGGACGCAGGCCTGGACAAAATCTGGGACGCGATGAAGGCGTGCGTGGCGCGCGGCTGCCGCAGCGAGGGACATTTGCCCGGCAGCATGCGCGTCAAGCGCCGTGCCGCCGAATTGCATCGGTCTCTCAGTTCCCGGCCTGAGCAGGTGCTCAAGGACCAGCTCAGCATCCTCGATTTTGTCAACGTCTATGCGATGGCGGTGAACGAAGAGAACGCCGCAGGCGGTCGCGTTGTCACGGCCCCGACGAATGGTGCTGCCGGCATCGTGCCCGCAGTCATGCACTACTACGAGCGCTTCTGCGCCGGCGCGTCCAACACCGGCATTCGGGATTTCCTGCTGACCGCCGGTGCGATCGGTTTGCTGTACAAGGAAAACGCTTCCATCAGCGGCGCCGAGGTCGGTTGCCAGGGCGAGGTGGGTGTGGCGTGTTCCATGGCCGCTGCCGGACTGACTGCCGCCATGGGCGGATCGCCGGCGCAGGTGGAAAACGCCGCCGAGATTGGCATGGAACACAACCTGGGCCTGACCTGCGACCCGGTGGGCGGGCGCGTGCAGATTCCCTGCATCGAGCGCAATGCCATGGGCTCGGTCAAGGCGCTGAACGCAGCACGCATGGCTTTGCGCGGCGACGGAACCCACTTCGTGTCGCTCGACCAGGTGATCAAAACCATGCATGACACCGGACGCGACATGATGACCAAATACAAAGAGACGAGCCGCGGCGGCTTGGCCGTGAACGTGATTGAGTGCTGACGACCAACAGGATCTGAATGAGTCATTTTTCAATTTTTTCGCTTGCGCGCAATGCCATGTCTCATCACGAGAATTGGCAAAAACAGTGGCGCAGTCCAGCCCCCAAGAGCAGCTACGACGCCATCATTGTCGGTGGTGGAGGTCACGGCTTGGCTACCGCCTATTACCTGGCGAAAGTGCACGGCATGCGCAATATCGCCGTGGTGGAGCGTGGCTGGCTGGGTGGCGGCAACACCGCGCGCAACACCACGATTGTGCGTTCCAACTACCTGTGGGACGACGCGACCCACCTTTACGAAAAGTCCTTGCAGCTATGGGAAGGCCTGTCGCAGGAATTGAACTACAACATGATGTTCAGCCAGCGTGGCGTGATGAACGTGGGACATTCGCTGCAAGACATGCGTGACATAGCTCGCCGGGTCAACGCGAACCGGCTCAACGGCGTGGACGGTGTGGTGCTCAGCCCAGGGCAGATCAAGAGCATGGTGCCGATCATGAACACATCGAATTCACTGCGATATCCAGTCATGGGGGCGTCCTTTCAACCGCGTGGCGGAGTCGCCCGCCACGACGCCATTGCATGGGGGTTTGCACGTGCAGCCGACAAGTTGGGCGTCGACATCTTGCAAAACTGCGAAGTCGTCGGGATTCAGCGCGAGGGGGATCACGTCGTGGGCATTGAGACCACGAAGGGGACGATCAAGAGCGCAAAGATCGGCATCGTTGCCGCCGGTCACAGCACGGTGCTGGCCGACATGGCTGGCATAAGACTGCCCCTGGAGAGTCACCCCTTGCAGGCCCTCGTGTCCGAGCCACTCAAACCGATCCTGCATACGGTGGTTATGTCCAATGCCATTCACGCCTACGTGAGCCAGTCGGATAAGGGCGATCTCGTGATAGGTGCCGGAATAGACAGTTATCTGGGCTATGGGCAACGCGGCAGCTTTCCCGTCATAGAGCACACACTACAGGCGATCTGCGAGCTGTTTCCGATCTTTCGACGGGTTCGCATGAACCGCCAATGGGGCGGCATCGTCGACATCGCACCCGACGCTTGCCCCATCATTTCAAAGACCCATATCAAGGGTTTGTACTTCAATTGCGGATGGGGAACCGGAGGCTTCAAAGCGACCCCGGGTTCGGGTTGGGTCATGGCGCACACGATGGCGCAGGACCAGCCGCATGCGCTGAACGCGGCGTTCACGCTGAACCGCTTTACATCCGGACACCTGATCGACGAACACGGCGCGGCCGGCGTCGCACATTAAGCCAACCTTATGCTGAAAATTACCTGCCCCTGGTGCGGCCCCCGAGCTGAAAGCGAATTTAGCTGCGGCGGCGAAGCCCATATCGTGCGTCCACTGGATACAGACGCGTTGAGCGACGAGCAATGGGCCGACTACCTGTTTATGCGCAAGAATCCGAACGGCTTGCACCGCGAGCAGTGGTTGCATTCGCAGGGATGCCGACGCTGGTTCAATGCCGAGCGAGATACGCTCAGCTATCTCTTCACAAAGTTCTATAAGCCTGGTGAAGACCCCGATCGTCCCGGATCCAGCGGAGGTGCGAAATGAGCTCGACCCGCATCCCCCAATCGGGTCAGAGACTGGACCGTTCGCACGAGATTTCATTCCAGTTCAACGGCCGCAGCTACCGCGGCTTTGCCGGTGACACGCTTGCCTCGGCGCTGCTGGCTGCCGGCGAGCGCGTTCTTGCGCACTCGTGGAAGTACCACCGACCGCGAGGCATCATCAGCTGTGGCGTAGAAGAACCCTCGGCCCTGGTTCAACTGGAACAAGGCCCTCACTCCACCCCGAACGCCAAAATGCCTGAGGTGGAGTTGTACGAAGCGCTAAGCGCCCAGTGCATCAACCCCTGGCCCGGTGCAGGCAAACGGCTGTTCAGCATCAACCGCTGGTTCACGCCGCTATTTCCGGCGGGCTTTTACTACAAGACCTTCATGTGGCCCACCAAGGCCTGGATGTTTTACGAGCGATTCATCCGCAAGGCCGGTGGTCTGGGCGCTGCACCCACCGAGGCGGACGCTGATCGCTACGTGCACCAGAACATCCATTGTGACGTCTTGATCGCTGGCGGTGGCGTGGCCGGGCTGGCAGCAGCATTGGCGGCGGCTCGCAGTGGCGCCCGCGTCATCCTGGCCGAACTGGGTCCATGCCTGGGCGGATCAGCGCATCGCGTTCGGGGTACCATCCACGGGAAGACTGCGACGGATTGGGTCACGGACGCCGAGGCGGAACTCGGCCAGATGCCCCAAGTACGCGTCATCCGCCGCGGCGTTGTGTTCGGCTACTACGACCACAACTTTCTCACCATTCGCGAGGCGCTGACCGATCACTTGCCGCTCAGCGAGCGCAACGGCTTTCGCGAGCGGCTTTGGCGCGTGCGCGCCGCTCAGGTTGTCTTGGCCACTGGCGCCCACGAGCGCCCCATGGTGTTTGGCAATAACGACCTCCCTGGCGTCATGCTGTCGTCCGCCATGGCCGACTACCTGTTGCTCTACGGCGTGTTAGTAGGTCGCAACATTGTGTTGCTGACGAACAATGACAGCGCCTATGGCGATGCACTCGTGTTGCACGGGGCGGGCGCCAAAGTGACGGTTGTCGATGTGCGCGAAGACAACTCGGTGGCCAATGGTCTAGTGCAACAAGCGCATGACGCAGGTATCGCCGTGCTTCGCGGCTGCGTGCCGATTCAAGCCTGTGGCGGTGTCTCTGTGCGGGGGATCACTGTGCGCAAAACCATCGACGAAAAAGCCCAAGGCGAGCAGATCGATTTGACCTGTGATGCGATCGGCATGGCCGGAGGCTGGAACCCTGCGGTTCATCTGTATTCGCATTCCGGGGGCAAAACCCGATGGAACCAGGCCCAGGTCTGCTTCGTTCCGGGCGTGGCGATGCCAGGACAGTTCAACGTCGGCGCGTGCAACGCCAACTGGTCGCTTGCGCAGACCCTTGTCGAAGCCAGCCGCGCCGGCGCATCGGCGGCCAAGCAAAGCGGGTTCGACGCAGCGGCAGAGCCGGCGTTCTATGTGAATGAGCCAGCATTCGAGCCGATTCAGGCTTTCTGGATCGCGGAGACGGGAGAAAGCGTTTCACGTCGGTCCAAAGCGTTTGTCGATTATCAGAACGACGTAGGTGCCAGCGATATCGAATTGGCGATTCGCGAGGGGTTTGAGTCGATTGAGCACATCAAACGCTTCACCGCAATGGGCTTCGGCACGGAGCAGGGAAAGTTGGGAAATATCAACGGCTTGGCACTGGCCGCGCGCGCCTTGGGAAAGTCCATCGAGCAAGTTGGCACGACGACATTTCGCCCAAATTACTTGCCCATCACTTTTGGAACGCTGGCCGGATTGGAGCGTGGTGATTTGTTCGACCCGGCGCGCAAGACCAGTCCGCACGAATGCCATGTCGCCGCAGGTGCCTTGTTTGAAGACGTGGGACAGTGGAAGCGCCCCTGGTACTTCCCGAAAGGAAGCGAGGACCTGCATCAGGCCGTGCAGCGTGAGGTGCTGGCCGTGCGCAACGGCGTGGCCATCATGGACGCTTCGACGTTGGGGAAAATCGACATTCAAGGTCCCGACGCGGCAAAGCTACTGAACTGGGTTTATACCAACCCCTGGTTCAAGCTGGAGGTCGGCAAATGCCGCTACGGTTTGATGCTCGATGAAAACGGCATGGTGTTTGACGATGGTGTGACGGCACGGCTGGGGGAACAACATTTCCTGATGACAACGACCACCGGCGGCGCGGCGCGTGTGCTGACCTGGTTGGAGCGTTGGGTGCAGACTGAGTGGCCAGACATGAAGGTGTACATGACGACGGTGACCGACCAGTGGTCCACCTTTGCCGTCGTCGGCCCTGGCAGCCGTGCCGTAGTGGAGCGCGTTTGCAATGACGTGGACCTGTCGGCAGTGGCTTTCCCGTTCATGAGCCATCGGGAGGGAACGGTGGCAGGCGTGCGCGCACGCATCATGCGCATCAGCTTCTCTGGCGAACTGTCTTTCGAAGTCAACGTGCCCTCCAACGCCGGAGCGTTTGTCTGGAAGGCATTGATGGCTGCAGGGGCGGATTTCAACATCACACCGTATGGAACGGAGACGATGCACGTGTTGCGAGCTGAGAAGGGCTACATCATCGTGGGACAGGATACGGACGGCTCCATCAGTCCGATTGATTTAGGCATGGGCGCCATGGTGGCCAAGAACAAGGACTTTCTGGGTCGCCGATCATTGAGCCGCAGTGACACGGCAGGCGTGGATCGCAAACAACTGGTGGGGTTGCTGACTGAAGACCCACAGACGGTTTTGCCCGAGGGCGGACAACTCACCGAGCGGTCCCAGGCCGGGGAGTTGCCGGTTCCTATGCTGGGCCACGTTACCTCCAGCTATTTCAGTCCAACCCTGAAACGGTCGATTGCCATGGCGGTGGTTCGATCAGGAACGCAGCGCATGGGTCAGAAAGTGTTTGCTGCGCTGGCCGACGGCCGCTATGTGGGTGCAACGGTTTGCAGTCCGGTCTTCTACGATCCTGAGGGGACACGCCACAATGTCTGAAATTTTCCTTGAAAGCCCACTGAGCGGGATAGTCCGATTGGGGCAACGAGTGCTTGCCGTCGACGGCAAGACCTGCATGCTGGCCGAAATCCCATTTGTGGAGATGCTGAATTTGCGAGGCGACCCGGGTGACGAACGGTTTGCGCACGCGATTCGCGACGCAACGGGTCTGGGCCTGCCAATATACCCAAATACCACCACCGTTGGCGCCCAGCGTCAGTTGCTGTGGTTGGGTCCGGACGAGTGGTTGCTCAAATTGCGTGACGGCCAGTGCGAGGCAGTTGAGTCCGCCATGCGAGCCGGCCTGCATGGGCAGCACTTTTCTGTGGTTCAGGTCGGCAGCGGAAATACTACGTTCACGGTTCAAGGCGTGGCGGCTGCAGACCTGTTAGCGCGAGGTTCACCTCTGGAC
>Ga0163199_1000999_pt1 | contig 17617 bp, 16 predicted proteins | sample PL_2010_150m_FD_113537 | JGI IMG/M metagenome (GOLD analysis project Ga0163199, IMG submission 113537) | Freshwater microbial communities from Powell Lake, British Columbia, Canada to study Microbial Dark Matter (Phase II) - PL_2010_150m | ecosystem: Environmental > Aquatic > Freshwater > Lake ...
CCGACCAAGGCGATCACGCTGAAGGACAGCGCGCAGGTCGCCACCGGAGGGAAAATCTCCAGCGTCGCGCTGAACGACAGCCAGTCGCTCGAGATCGACAATTCGGACTGCGTGCGCTGCATGCACTGCATCAACGTCATGACCGGCGCCCTGGCGCCCGGCAAGGACAAGGGCGCGACCATCCTGGTCGGCGGCAAACGCACCCTCAAGATCGGCGACCTGATGGGCACCCTGGTGGTGCCGTTCATGAAGCTAGAAACCGACGTGGACCGCGAAAAACTGGTGGACCTCGCCAAGCGCATCGTCGACTTCTTCGCCGAGAACGCGCTCGAGCACGAGCGCACCGGGGAGATGATCGAACGCATCGGGCTGGTCAACTTCCTCGAGGGTGTGGGCATCGAGATCGACCCCAACATGGTGTCGTGCCCGCGCACCAATCCTTACGTGCGCACCGACGGCTGGGACGAGGAAGTGGCGAAGATCAAGGCGAAGCAGGCAGGAGTCCAACCATGAGCCAGATGCGCACGCCGATCGAGAGCGGAGTTCCGGACAACGAGCAGTTCCTGCACCCGCTGATGCGGAAGAACTACGGCAACTGGAGATACCACGACCGGCCGCGTCCCGGCGTGCTGCACCACGTGTCTCACAACGGCGACGAGATCTGGACGGTGCGCGCCGGCACGCAGCGCCAGATGGATGTCTATACCGTTCGCAAGCTATGCGACATCGCCGACAATTTCGCCGACGGCCGCGTGCGCTTCACCATCCGCAGCAACATCGAGTTCATGGTGGCGGACCAGAACAAGGTTGCGCCGCTGATCGCCGCGCTGCAGAACAGCGGTTTTCCGGTGGGCGGCACCGGAAATTCCGTGTCCTCGATCGCGCATACGCAAGGCTGGCTGCACTGCGACATCCCCGGGACCGACGCCTCGGGGGCGGTGAAGGCGCTGATGGACGAGCTGTACGACGAGTTCATCAAGGAAGAGATGCCGAACCGCGTGCACCTGTCCACCTCGTGCTGCGAAATCAACTGCGGCGGCCAGGCCGACATCGCGATCGTCATGCAGCACACCAAGCCGCCCAAGATCAACCACGATCTCGTCGCCAACGTGTGCGAACGGCCGACGGTGGTGGCGCGCTGTCCGGTGGCGGCGATCCGGCCGGCGCTGGTAAACGGCAAGCCGTCGCTGGAAGTGGACGAGAAGAAGTGCATTTGCTGCGGCGCGTGCTACCCGCCATGCCCGCCGATGCAGATCAACGACCCTGAGCATTCCAAGCTCGCGATCTGGGTGGGCGGCAAGAATTCGAATGCGCGCGCCAAGCCCACGTTCATGAAGCTGGTGGCCTCCGGCCTGCCGAACAACCCGCCGCGCTGGCCGGAAGTGTCCGCGGTCGTGAAGAAGATCCTCTACACCTACAAGGCAGACGCAAGACCATGGGAACGCATCGCCGACTGGATCGACCGCATTGGCTGGCCGCGTTTTTTCGAAAAAACCGATCTGCCGTTCACCAAGTATCTGATCGACGACTGGCGCGGCTCGCGGGCGAATCTGAATGCCTCGACCCACATCCGGTTCTGACGCCGCGACCGAGCCAACGATGAAATTCGGACTGATGGTAAACGAAGGGCCTTACACCCATCAGGCGTCGGATACCGCTTACAAATTTGCGACCGCGGCGCTCGAGAAAGGGCACCAGATCCACCGCGTGTTTTTCTATCACGACGGAGTCAACAACGCGACGCGCCTGACCGAGCCGCCGCAGGACGATCGCCACATCGTGAACCGCTGGTCGAAGCTCGCCGAGCAGCACGGCATCGATCTGGTGGTGTGCGTGGCGGCCGCGCTGCGGCGCGGCATCAAGGACGAGATTCTGGCCAAGGGTTTCCGCATTTCCGGCCTCGGGCAGCTGGTAGAGTCGGGTATCCAGGCGGATCGCCTGGTGGTGTTCGGCGACTGACGGAAGCGCAGCGTGAACCAGACGACAGGCGAGCTCGAGATGCAGGAAGAAACTTCCGGCACGGTCAAGAAGTTCATGTTCGTCAACCGCAAGGCGCCGTACGGCACGGTATACGCGCTCGAGGCGCTGGAGGTGGTGCTGATCAGCGCGGCGTTCGATCAGGATGTCAGCATGGTGTTTATCGATGACGGCGTCTACGAGCTGGTCAAGGGCCAGCAGACCAAGGGCATCGACATGAAGAAGTTTTCGCCCGCGTACCGCGCGCTCGAGGGTTACGATATCGAGAAACTCTACGTGGACAAAGAATCGCTCAAGGCGCGCGGCCTGACCACGGAACGCCTGCTGGTGCCGGTCGAGGTGTTGAACCCGGCGCAGCTGGCGGAGCTGATGGATCAACAGGACGTCGTGATCAGTTTCTGAGGACCTATGCTGCATATCGTGAATAAATCTCCGTCCGAACGAAACGCGCTGGAGAGCTGCCTGCGCTTCGGCAGAAGCGGCAGCGCGGTGCTGCTGATCGAGGATGGCGTCTACGCGGTGACGCGCGGCAACGCCGCGGAACCGAAAGTGAGGGAGGCGATGCGCCAGATGCAGGTATATGCGCTGCGGCCCGACCTCGAGGCAAGAGGCATGTACGACGCCGTGATCGACGGCGTCAGGCTGGTCGACTACGGTGGCTTCGTCGATCTGGTGGCGGAACACCATACCGTGCAGTCGTGGTTATAGCGGCAAATGTTTTGCGTTAGCAAGGAGACGGGTAATGAGCTTTGAATTGAACGGCAAGACTTACGAGACCGACGAGGAAGGCTATCTGGTCAATCTTGGCGACTGGAGCGAGGACGTGGCGGGCTTTCTGGCACAGCAGGAAAAGGTCGACCTGACCCCGAATCACTGGGAAGTGGTCAACTTCCTGCGCGAGTACTACAACGACTACCAGATCGCCCCGGCGGTGAGGGTGCTCACCAAGGCGATCGGCAAGAAGCTCGGGGCGGACAAGGGCAACAGCAAGTATCTGTACGAGTTGTTTCCTTACGGTCCGGCCAAGCAGGCGTGCAAAATCGCCGGCCTGCCGAAACCGACCGGCTGCATTTAATCACCGCCTTACGGCGTTCAGCGGATGTTAGCCGTTTGTTGAAAATCGCGGCAATGGCCATGAATTCGTCATGCCGGCGAAAGCCGGCATCCAGTAAAAGCGTTGATTCGCATGACGCGAGTTTTCTGGACCCCGGCTTGCGCCGGGGTGACGAGTCCGTTTTGCGAGCGGTTGTTGCATTGAATGCCGCTGCAGTGAACCGGGGGCGTGCATGAGTATTCTGACCATCGGTTACGCGTTGATGTTCTATGTCGCGACAGTATTGTTGCTCGGCGGACTCGCTTGGAAAATCGCCGGCTACGCGCGCACCCCGGCACCGCTCAAGATTCCCACCGCGCCTGCGCCGGTAAACACCCGGGGTGTAGTGCTGCGCATGGCGCGCGAAGTGGTGCTGTTCGACAGCCTGTTCAAGTCCAGCAAGTGGACCTGGGGCCTCGGCTGGCTGTTCCATGTGACGCTGGCGCTGGTATTGGTGCGGCATCTGCGTTATTTCACCGAACCCGTGTGGTCCGTAATCGCGCTGGTGCAGCCATTCGGCGTTTACGCGGGCTTGGCCATGGTCGCGGCGCTCGCGGGCTTGTGGGCGCGCCGCGTGCTGGTCGAACGCATCCGCTATATTTCGACGCTATCCGATCATCTGATGCTGGCGCTGCTGATCGCGATCGGCGCAACCGGCCTCGCCATGAAGTATGTCACCCACACCGATATCGTCGCGGTGAAAGCGTTCATGCTGGGACTGCTGTACTTCGACTGGCAGCCGTTGCCTGCCGAGCCGGCGCTGCTCGTGCATCTGGCCCTGGTGGTGGCGCTGATGGCGATATTCCCGGCGAGCAAGCTGTTGCATGCTCCCGGTCTCTTCTTCAGCCCGACTCGCAATCAGGCCGACGACGCGCGTGAGCGGCGTCATCTTTCATCCTGGGCCGCGGAACTGGAAAGATAAAAACCGTGGCCGTCGCCGAATTTGAAACGCCGAGGCTGAAGGAATACCCGGTCATTCCGATCCTGCAGGCCGGCGCGATGGCGCACAGCAGGCCGTTCGTCGCGGCAGCACCGATCCAGAAGGCGCTCGGTTTTCCCGGCGAACTGGTGGAGGACTGGCAGGAGCGGGCCATCGCGAAGATGGGCGAGCTGCTCGGCAAGTACCGCTCGCTCAAGGTCTATCTCGACGCCTGCGTGCACTGCGGCGCGTGCGCCGACAAGTGTCACTATTTTCTCGGCACCGGTGATCCCAAAAACATGCCGGTCGCGCGGCAGGACCTGATGCGCAAGATCTACCGCCGCTATTTCACGCTGGCCGGCAAGGTTTTTCCGAAGCTGGTCGGCGCGGCGGACCTGACGCGCAAAGTGCTCGACGAGTGGTACACCTATTTCAACCAATGTTCGGAATGCCGGCGCTGTTCGGTGTTCTGCCCGTACGGCATCGATACCGCGGAGATCACGATGGCCGCGAGAGAAATCATGGACTCGATCGGCATGGGGCAGAAGTACAGCAACGAGATCATCGGCAAGGTGCACAAGATCGGCAACAACCTGGGGCTGCCGGGACCGGCGCTGGAAGACACGCTCGCCGGGCTCGAGGAAGACATCAAGGACGACACCGGGGTCGACGTCAAGCTGCCGCTCGACGTCGAGGGCGCGGAAGTGCTGCTGGTCACGCCTTCCGCCGATTTCTTTTCCGAGCCGCACGTCGAAAGCCTGATCGGTTACGCCAAAGTGTTCCATCAGGCCGGAATCAGCTGGACGTTGTCGTCGCACGCCTCCGAGGCCGGCAACTTCGGACTGTTCATCGGCAACTACGAGCAGATGCGCAAGATTTCGATGCGCGTGCGCGAGGCGGCGCTCGAGTTGGGTGTAAAGCGCATCGCGGTCGGGGAGTGCGGGCACGCCTGGCGCGTCGCTTACAGCTTCTGGAATACGCTGATCGGGCCGTTCGATTTTCTCGACCGGAATTACCCGGCGCCGCAGCACATCTGCGAGGTCACCTACGACCTGATCCGGCGCGGCGCGCTCACGCTCGACAGAGAAGCCAACGATCAGCGCATCGTCACGTTTCACGATTCGTGCAACGTCGCGCGCGGCTCGCGCATGGGCGACATGCCTCGCGGCCAGTTCATCATCCCGCGCGAAATCATCAGGGCCTGCGTCAATCATTTTCACGATATGGCGCCGGAGACGACTCACGAAAGCACGTTCTGCTGCGGCGGCGGCGGCGGACTGCTCAGCGACGATCTGATTGAGCTGCGGGTCAAGGGCGCGCTGCCGAGGATGGAAGCGCTCAAGCAGGTGGTCGATGAGCACGGCGTGAACTTCATGGCGACGATCTGCGCGATCTGCAAGGCGCAGTTCGGCAAGGTGCTGCCGTATTACAAGTTCGACATGAGCATGGTGGGCGGTGTGCACCAATTGGTGGGCAGCGCCATCCGGCTCGGCGCGAAACAATGAGGGTGAAGCAAATGTCAGGAACATCCGGCGACACGAACACGAAACTCACTTTCCGGCGCTACCAGGACGGCGACGAGGAGCACCTCCCATGGCAGGAGGAGATTTTCGACGCCGATCATTCGTACAAATGCCCGGCCTACGTGCAGAGCAGCCCGCCGTGCCAGGCGAGTTGCCCGTGCGGCGAGGACATCCGCGGCTACCTCAACATCATGCGAGGTATCGAAAAACCGCCAGCCGGCGTCACCGCCGCGGAATACGCGTTCCGGCGGCTCGCTGAAGCCAATCCGTTTCCATCGGTGATGGGCCGCGTCTGCCCGGCGCCGTGCGAATCCGGCTGCAACCGCAACCAGGTCGAGGATTACGTCGGCATCAACTCGGTCGAGCATTTTCTCGGCGAGTACGCGATCGAGCACAAGCTGAAATTCGTAAAGCCCACCGCGAGCACCGGCAAGAAAGTCGCGATCATCGGCGGCGGCCCCGCCGGCCTGTCGTGCGCCTACCAGCTTGCGCTGATGGGCCACAGCTGCACGATATTCGACGAGCACGAGCAGCTCGGCGGCATGATGCGCTACGGCATCCCGGGGTTCCGCACGCCGCGCGAGGTGCTCGACGCCGAGATTCAGCGCATCCTCGATTTGGGCATCGAGGCCCGGCTGCAAACGCGTATCGGCCGTGACATCACCCTGCAGCAGATCGAGAAGGATTTCGACGCGGTGTTCATGGGGCTCGGCGCGCAAAGCGGCCGGCCGCTGCCTGCGCCGGGCGCCGATGCGCCCAACTGCGTGACCGCGACGGCGTTCCTGCGAGCGTTCAACGACGGGCGCTTGCGCCATGTCGGCAAACGCGTGGTGGTGGTCGGCGGTGGCGACACTTCGATCGACGTTGCAACGGTGGCTCGCCGGCTCGGCCACATCACCCGGGTGCATGACAAAGACCGTCCCGAATACGTGATCCAGGGCCGCGTCGCCCACGACGTCGCGGAAATCTCCGCCAAGCAAGGGGCCGAGGTGATCCTCACTTCGCTGTTTCCGCTCGACCAGATGCAGGCCAACAAGCACGAGATCGAGCAGGCGCTCGCCGAAGGCATCGAGATCCGCTGCGGCATCACGCCGGTCGAAGTACTGCGCGATGCGAGCGGCCGCGCCACCGCGCTGCGCCTGGCCGAGTGCGAGGCCTCGTTCAAGAACGACAGGCTCGACATCAAGATCAAGCCTGGCACCGAGCGCGACATCGAAGCCGACCTGATCGTTTCGGCAATCGGCCAGGCGGTGGATTTCACCGGTCTGGAGAGCTTGGACAACGGCAAAGGCATGATCAGCGCCGACAAAAACTACCAGGTTCCGGGCAAGCAGGGGGTGTTTGTCGGCGGCGACGTGATCCGCCCGCATCTGCTGACCTCCGCGATCGGACAAGGCTGGATCGCGGCGGACGGCATCGACCGCTATCTGCGCGGCGAGCCGCTCGACAAGCGACCGAAGATCGACGCACACAGCTTCGACCTCGAGCGCAAGATGATCGAGAAGGGCCTGCCGCTCGAGGCGGCGCCGCGCGACAGCATCTGGGGTACCGACAGCGGCAACGTCGCAATCCACAACTACGAGAACCGCTCGCAGAAATACGTGATTCCGCATAAGGAGTTGTTCCTCGGCCATTTCCTGTACGCGCCGCGCAACCAGCGCAAGGTCATCACGCTGACGAAAGAGCAGGCGCTCGGGAACTACCAGGAGCGGCTGGAATGTCTCACGGACCCGGAGGTCGTGGCGGAAGCGAAGCGCTGCATGAGCTGCGGCCAATGCTTCGAATGCGACAACTGCGTCGTGTACTGCCCGCAGAAAGCGGTATTCAAGGTCAACAAGGCGAAATCCACCACCGGGCGCTACGTGGACACCGATTACACGCGTTGCATCGGCTGCCACATCTGCCACGACGTGTGCCCGACCGGCTACATCCAGATGGGGCTCGGAGAGTAAAGCGTGAGGAGTGAGGCGAAAAGCCGCAGGGCCCCGTGCCGGCATGCCGCTGTCGGCAAAGGGTTGCTGCTGCTCATCGCTGCGCTGACAGTTGCAGCGCCCGTATGCGCTGCGGACGCTACGCGCGTGCCGAAGCCGGTGATCGAGGCGGCAAAGGGTGAGAAGTGCGTCGAGAGCACCGATTTCATGCGCAGGAACCACATGGAACTGCTCAAGCATCAGCGCGACGCAACGATGCACCAAGGCATACGCACCAAGAATCACAGCCTCAATGGCTGCATCGAGTGCCACGCGAGCCGCAGGGATAACAGCGTAGTCGGCAGCGACCGGAACTTCTGCCAGAGCTGCCACAGTTACGCGGCCGTGAACATAGATTGCTTCGAATGCCATGCGAGCAAGCCGAAGGCGCCGGCTGAGCGCGCGGCGTTCAAGCAGGCGGGAGTCGCGACTATCGGAACCGGACAGGCGGTGAAATGAACGAACCCGAGCACGTCCCGGACCCACCCGAAGCGATGAGCCGCAGGCAGTTCATCGGCTGGGGCGCGGCCGCGGTCGCCGGATTGGCGATCGCGCCCGGCGTGACGCTATTCGATCTGGCGCACGGCCGTCCCGCCGCGCAAGCCGCTTCGAACAAGGTGCGCTGGGGCATGCTGATCGACACCAACCAATGCAGCGCGGGCTGCAACGACTGCGTGACTGCCTGCAGCAGGGAGAACCATCTTTCCGGTGGACTCGCGCCAACCGATTCGCAGTGGGTCCGCAAAATGGAGCTCAAAGACCTGCGCAGCGGTAAAACGCATTCGCTGCCGATGCTGTGCCAGCACTGCGAACACCCGCCGTGCGTCGATGTCTGTCCGACCGGCGCGTCGTTCAAGCGCGCCGATGGCATCGTGCTGGTCGACCGTCATATCTGCATCGGCTGCCGCTACTGCATGATGGCGTGTCCGTACAAAGCGCGCTCGTTCGTGCATGCGGATGTTACCGGCCAGAACCCGGACGTGCCGCGCGGCAAAGGCTGCGTCGAGTCGTGCACACTGTGCGTGCACCGCATCGACCGCGACCAGAAACCTGCGTGCGTCGAGGCGTGTGCCGCTGCCGGGCACAACGCGATGATTTTCGGCGATCTGAACGATCCACACAGCGAAATTTCGAAACACATCGCAGCGTACGCGATGACCCAGGTGCGTGCCGACCTCGCGTTGAATACCGCGGTGCGTTACCAGGGACTTTGACGGGATTGGACTTCGGGATCATGCCCATAGCCTACCGCGAAATCGAAGGCCAAAGCCGGGGTTACTACGCGCTGCTCGGCGCGTTCGGCGCGGTGACGCTGGCGGGGCTTGCCAGCGCGTATTACATGGAGCATCACGGGCATATCGTGACCGGTATGACCAACCAGATCGTGTGGGGCTTGCCGCATGTGTTCGCGGTGTTCCTGATCGTCGCCGCCTCGGGCGTTCTAAACGTGGCCTCGATCGCCTCGGTGTTTGGCGAGAAGCTCTACAAGCCGCTCGCGCCGCTTTCAGGCTTGCTCGCGATCGCCATGCTGGCCGGCGGGCTCGCCGTGCTGATGCTCGATCTGGGCCGCGCCGACCGCCTGATCGTCGCGCTGACCTACTACAATTTCAAGTCGATATTCGCACTCAACGTGTTTCTCTATACCGGATTTTTCGCCATCGTCGCCGCTTATCTGTGGACTATGATGGAGCGGCGCATGAACGGCTACAGCGGGCCGGTGGGACTTGCGGCGTTCATCTGGCGGCTGGTGCTTACCACCGGCACCGGCTCGATCTTCGGCTTCCTGGTCGCGCGTCAGGCGTATGACTCGGCGCTGCTCGCGCCGATGTTCATCGTGATGTCCTTCTCTTACGGTCTGGCGGTCTACATCCTGGTGCTGATCGCGGCGTACCGCTGGAGCGGGCGGCCGCTCGGTGACGTGGTGCTTGCCCGCCTGAAGCGGCTGCTGATCGTGTTTGTCGCCGCAGCATTGTATTTCGTCGCGGTACATCATCTCACCAATCTGTATGTCGCGAAGCAGCAAGACTTCGAGAAGTTCATTCTGCTGACGGGAGGGGTGTATCCGGTTTTATTCTGGGCCGGGCAGGTTACGCTCGGCAGCCTCGCGCCGATAGTGATCCTCGCTCATCCGGCACTCGGTAAATCGCACGCCTGGATCTCGGCGGCGGCGCTGCTGGTCGTGCTGGGTGCGTTGGCGCAGATGTACGTGACGATCATCGGCGGGCAGGCGTATCCGCTGCAATTGTTTCCGGGAATGCAGGAATCGAGCAGCTTTTTCGATGGCGTGGTGCACCCGTATGCGCCGAGCGCGCCGGAGATCATGCTGGGATTAGGCGGCGTTGCGGCGGCCGCCGTCATCGTGTTGATCGCCGTCAAGCTATTGCGATTTCTGCCGGAGAGCCTCGATGAAGCATCCTAGTCCCAGCTTGCTGATTTCGGCGGCCCACAAGTCCTCCGGCAAGACCACGATCAGCATCGGCTTGTGCAAAGCGCTGCGCGACCGCGGCCTCGCGCTGCAGCCGTTCAAGAAGGGCCCGGACTATATCGATCCGATGTGGTTGTCCGCCGCCGCGGGCAGGAGCTGCCGCAATCTGGATTTCAACCTGATGGAGCACCCGGAACTCACCGCCTATTTCGAGCGTCACGCGGCTGGCGCAGACCTCGCGTTGATCGAGGGCAACAAGGGACTCTACGACGGGCTCGATCTCGACGGCGGCAACAGCAACGCGGCGTTGGCGGGGCTGCTGCGCGCGCCGGTGGTGCTGGTGATCGACGCGCGCGGCATGACGCGCGGCATCGCGCCGCTGATCCTCGGCTTTCAGGCCTTCGACCGCGGCATCGATATCGCCGGCGTGATTCTCAACAATCTCGGCGGCGCGCGGCACGAGGCCAAGCTGCGCGCGGTGATCGAGCACTATACCGACGTGCCGGTGGTGGGTGCGGTGCATTACGATGCACGCATCGAAATCGTCGAGCGCCATCTCGGCCTCATGCCGAGCAACGAGAGTACCGAGGCTGCCGCAAGAATCGGCGAAATCGGCATCGCGGTGTCAAGGCAGGTGGATCTCGACCGCGTGCTCGCAATCTCCGGCTGGCGGCCGCCTACACGCAGGCGTGGAAGTAGCAGAGCGACTGCGGCCGAGGCATTTCTCGCGGCTGCCGGCGTGCGCATCGGCTGGGCGCGCGACCGCGCGTTCGGTTTTTACTACGCCGACGATCTGGACGCGCTGCGGCAAGCGGGCGCGCAACTGGTGCCGGTCGATACGCTGCGTGACGCGCGGCTGCCGCCGCTCGACGGACTGTTCATCGGCGGCGGATTTCCTGAAAGCCTGATGCAGGAACTGGAGGCGAACGCGGCGCTGCGCGCGGACATCCGGCGCGCGGCGCTGGGTGGACTGCCGGTGTATGCTGAATGCGGCGGGCTCATGTATCTTGCGCGCAGCATCCGCTGGAACGGCGTCACACGGCAGATGGCGGGCGTGATCCCCGCCGATGTGGTCATGCACGATAAGCCGGCGGGTCGCGGCTACGTGCGCCTGCGCGAGACTGAGCACCATCCCTGGCCGCAACTCGCCGCGGCAGGCAGTGGCGTTGAGTTACCCGCCCACGAATTCCACTATTCGACTCTCGAGAACATCGGCGATGAGGTCGGCTTCGGCTACGAGGTGCTGCGCGGTTATGGCATCGACGGCGACCGCGACGGCATCGTGTACCACAATGTATTTGCCAGTTACGCGCATTTGCGCAGCGTCGGCGTGCACAACTGGGCGGCGCGCTTTGTTGCGTTCGCGCGGCGCGTCAAAGCCGGCGCCCGGCAGTCCGCAGCGGCCGCCGTGAACCGCGAGCCGGAACTGATTTTCTGAACCGCGCGCAGTCGCAATGAACTTCGATCTGATCGTCATCGGCAGCGGGCCGGGCGGCTACAAGGCCGCGCTGACCGCGGCGCATCTTGGCGCCAAAGTGGCGCTGGTGGAAAAAGCCCAGCCCGGCGGCACTTGCCTGAATCAGGGCTGCATTCCGAAGAAGACGCTGCTGCATCTGGCGACGCTGATCGAGGATGTGAACAACCTGCAGGATCGCGGGCTGGTCGGCCGGGTGCGCGGGGATTTTCGTGCCGCGATGGCGCACAAGAACGCGGTCGTCTCAGGCATTCGCAACAATTTTGCGGTGTGGCTCAGGCGCCTCGGGGTACGGGTGTTCATGGCGGAAGCCCGGCTGCTCGGGGGGAAGCGGGTGGCGCTGCGTTCGAGCGTAGATGGCACGATGCATACTGAAGTTCCGCATACGATCGAGGCCGGGCGCATCATTCTTGCCACCGGTTCAACGCCGCGGCAGCTTGAAAGCTGCCCGACGGACGGCGAGCGCATCCTGAACTCGCGCGATTTCATGTTGAGCCTGGCGCAGCTTCCGGAGTCGGTGCTTTGCATCGGCGGCGGCGCAGTCGGCGTCGAACTCGGGTTTCTGCTGCACCAGTTCGGCGCGCGCGTGTGTGTCGTCGAACAACGCAGCCGGTTGCTCGAGCGGCCGCGCATCCCGGAACGGGCGAGCGCCATGCTGGAGCGCAAGTTTGCGCGCATCGGCATTGAGGTTCGCAAAAATGCGTTACTGTCGGATTACGCCGCGACGCGAGACGGAATCAAGGTGAGTCTCAGCGACGGCTACAGCGGCACGTTCGAAAAAATTCTGGTCGCAGTCGGCAGGCAGCCGAATGTTGACGGGGTCGGGTTGAGGGAGGCCGGAGTCGTGGTAAACGATGACGGGTTCGTGCAGGTGTCCGAATACCTCGAGACGAGCGTGGCGGGTATTTATGCAGTGGGGGACGTGAAGCAGGGTCCGATGACCGCGAATGCCGCATTGCACGATGCCAAGGTTGCTGCAGCCAATGCGATCACCGGCAACCTGATGCGTGCAAATTATCACAAGGTGCCGGTGGTCATCGATTCGGCGCTGGAAATCGCCGCGGTCGGGCTCACCGAGGAACTCGCCGAAGCCGCGGGGTTCGACGCCGACGTGGCGCTGTCGAGCCTTGGCGGCTCGGGCAAGGCGCGCGCCCGCCACGATTACGAAGGCTATACCGAGGTCGTGCACGATGCCGAAACCGGACAACTGCTCGGCGGCTGCATCGTCGGACCGGAAGCCGGCGAGCAGATCCACATGCTTGCGGCCGCGTGCCAGTCGCAGCGCGGATTGTGGTTTCTGCAGGACATGAGCTACAGCCATCCCTCGTGGTGCGAGGAGCTTGAGACGGCAGTCGATCCCTACGCTGCGGCGCTGGCGCGGTCGGAGAAAACCATTTTTGCGCCTGGAATTTTCGCCGGCCAGCGATGAATTCCCGCCCTGGTGTCAGCTACCCGAACGCCCGTGCGGGGGCGCGGTGAGTTTGCGCTCGACGGCGAATATCGCGGCTTGCACGCGTGACGACAGGTTGAGCTTGCTGAGGATGTGCCTGACGTGCATCTTGACCGTGTCGTGACTGATGTTGAGCGCGCGCGCAATCGTCTTGTTGCTCTGGCCCTGCGCGAGGTGCGACAGGATTTCACGCTCGCGCGGCGTGAGCTGATCCAGCAGCGAGCCGGCGCTGTCGCGCCTGTTGTCGAGCAGATTGACCAGTTTCGCGGTCATCGCCGGCGCCACCACGGTCTCGCCGCGCGCGGCGCGCTGCACGGCGTCCACCACTTCGTCGGGTTCCATGTCCTTGAGCAGATAACCGCGGGCGCCGGCGCGCAGCGCATTGGCGAGGTCTTCCTCGGCATCGCTCACCGTCAACAACAGGGTAGGGACGTCGATTCCCTCCTGACGCATCTGCTTCAACAGGGACACGCCGTCGCCCGACGGCATGTGCAGGTCCATGATGGCCACGTCGGGTTTCTGCTCCCTCAGCAGCCGTTGCGCCTCGTCAGGGCTTCCCGTGATGCCCACTACCTTGATGATGCCGTCGCGCTCGAGCAACTCCGCGAGACCCTTGCGGAACAGCGTATGGTCATCGACCAGAACCACGCGGATCGGCGGCGTCATGCTTTTCTCGTCCTGCGCTGGCTCGCCACTGGGAATTTGAGCTCGACCCTGGTGCCTGCACCCGCGCGGCTGACGACGTCGACGCCGCCGCTGAGCCGCTCGGCGCGTTCGTGCATGATATTCATGCCGAAATGCATGCCGACCCCGTTTTGCCCCGTTCCACTCAGGCCGATTCCATCGTCCTCCACCGCCACCACGTACTGATCGCCCGCCGTCGCTACGCTGATGCGCACGTGTTGAGCCCGGGAATGCTTGGACACGTTGGCCAGCGCTTCCTGCACGATATGGAACACCTGAACCTCCTGCTCGGGAAGCAGGTTCACGTCGGTAGCGGGGCTCGAGAATTCAACCTTGATTCCACTTTGCTTGGAAAAATCGTCGGCCACGTCCTTGAGCGCAGGTATCAGTCCGCGCGGATCCATGCGGTGGCGGAATTGGGTGAGCAGCTCGCGCAGCCGCGAGTAGGCCGATTCCATCGCATCATCGACGTCGCCCAGATATTTTTTGGCAGCGGGAGCATCTTCCGTCTGCAGGGCTTCGTTGAGGAACGCCAGCCGCATCTTCATGTACGCGAGCGTTTGCGCCAGCGAGTCGTGGATTTCGTTGGCCAGCATCTGGCGTTCGTTCATCAGCGTGATGCGGATGTTTTCGCGCGTGAGGCGGGCGTTTTCGAGCGCCATGCCGAGGTGCTCGCTGATCGAGTCGAACAGCAGCGCGATATCTTCCGCTACCGGCTTGTTTTCGGATAAAAACAGGTTGTATACCCCCATGATCTTGCCCTTGTTGCGCAGCGGGATCGCGATGACGCGTTTGCAGGTATTGCCGAAATACGCGAGCGCAGTTCTTTCCCTGCACACCGAAGTCTCTGCCGATTCAATCGTATGAGTGCCCGCAGCCGTGCCGCAGATGCCGCACTCGAGCGGGACGTATTGCTCGCGCTCGATCACTTCCCGTGGCAGGCCGATGGTACCGACCAGCCGCAAGTGCGAGCCGTCGGGGGTTAACACGCGCACTGCACCGGCAGCGGCCCCCGCCAGCTTGACCATGGTGCTGAGGAAGCGCTCGAGCAGATCCTCGAGGTCGTTGTCGCTGCTCAGGCTGGTGGTGATTTCGGACAGCGCGCGCAGCGCCGGAATTTTATAGCCGCCGTGCGCGGGTGCAGCCGTTTCAGCGGCTGTCAGATCGTCATCGTGTTCCATGGGCTTTACTCAAAGCGCATCGACAGGTCGACGGCCTTGATGTCCTTGGTGAGGCTGCCGATCGAGATGCGGTCGACGCCGGTCTCGGCGACTGCGCGCACGTTTTCCAGCGTAATCCCGCCCGACGCCTCGAGCTCGGCGTGGCCGGCTGCGATGCTGACCGCTTCACGCATCTGCTCGAGCGACATGTTGTCGAGCAATATCATTGTTGCGCCGGCGGCGAGCGCATCGCGCAACTGATCGAAATTTTCCACTTCGATCTGGGTCCATACTCCCGGTGGCGCGATCCGCGCGGCTTCGCGCAACGCTGCAACGACGCCGCCGGCAGCGGCGATATGGTTTTCTTTGATCAGGATCCCGTCGAACAACCCCATGCGGTGGTTGACGCCGCCGCCCACGCGCACCGCATATTTTTCCGCGCTGCGCAGACCGGGCAGCGTCTTGCGCGTATCGACGATTCTGGCCTTGGTTCCCACGGTCGCATCGACGTAACGGCGCGTAGCGGTGGCAACCGCCGACAACGTTTGCAGGAAGTTGAGCGCGGTACGCTCCGCCGTGAGCAGTGCGCGTGCCGAGCCGTGCACCGTGCATAGTTTCTGTCCGGGCTCGATGGCGCAGCCTTCGCTGACGAGCCAATCGATTGCCACGCCCGGGTCGAGTTTGTGAAAGCACGCGTCAAACCACGGCCCGCCGCACAATACGGCCGCGCTGCGGCATACCACGCTTGCGGTGGCATGCGCGCCGGCCGCAATGAGTTGCGCAGTCCAGTCGCCGCTGCCGATGTCCTCAGCCAGCGCGGCGGCGACGTTGTTTTCGATGGCGAGTGCTAAATCGGTCAATTTGCACTATATTTGAAAGAGAGTAACGAATTCTACCTGACCCGTGCGGCCTGGAGCAGGCTGGAACGACCAACGGCGCGACCGCGTTATAACCCAAAGGAAAGTCTGATGGCACGTATCGTCAAACGCACTGCAACCGGCCCGCTCAAGCTCGATCCCGGTGCCGAACCGAAATGGATCTGCATGTGCGGGTTGTCCAGGAATCAGCCGTTCTGCGACGGCAGCCATAAACAGGCGGCGGAAGCGGAAGGCGCGGGCAAACTCTACTGGTACGACCAGCAGGGCGCGTGTCACGAGGTTGCCGACAACTTTCCCGGCATGCGCAGCGCGTGATGCCGTCTGGCGAGGGCGGCCATTGACAGAGGGAGGGTTTGCGTCTCACACTAGCACGCCAATATGAGAACGTCATAGCATCGGCTACCGCGCAAGCGGTTCCCGCAAATGACGCGGCGGCAAAGAACAGCGCCGATGGCCCGATCGGCGTGAAAACAAGAAATCACCGGGCAGGCTGGCCATCATTGTTTTTTATGGCCTGTGCAATGGTTTTTATCGCAGCCATTCACTAAGGAGAGGGAATATGGTTTACACCCAGCGCACTTTATGGCCATTAATCATGGGGATCATCATGGTCGCGTACGCCTACCTGGTGCAAAGCGGCGCCGTGGAGTCGATATTGATCAAGCCTCTTGGCACCGGCCGGCTCGCCGGCGAAATGCAGATACTCGGCTATACCTTCGGTGGCATCGCGATCGTCGTCGGCTTGTGGCAGTTGATTGCGAAGACCGCAGAAGGCCACGTCGACTATTATTTGTCCACCATCGGCGGGGTGACGTTCATCATGCTCGTCGCCTTCATCGTCAAATGGGGGCTCGACCCGCTGATGGCGATGTGGGGGCGCGACGCGCAGCCGGCGCTCGGCTTCAACTTCGCGAGCGTGATGAACCTCAACTACGTGGTGATGGGCATCGTCGCCGGCATCATCACCGTCAACGTGTTCAAGGTCCCGGGCTGGGCGGAAAACGGCGTGCGGCTGTCGCGGCTCGGTTTGAAGACCGGCGTCATCCTGCTCGGCGCGCTTTACAGCTTCGCCGAATTGCAGCAGCTCGGCAAACTGTCGGTCGTGCTGATCGGGGTCTTCGTGCTTGGCTCGGTCGGCGTGGTACTGTGGTGGGGCGCCCGGCGCAACCTGCCGAACTCGATGACCGGCGTGCTGTCCGCCGGCGTTGGCGTGTGCGGCGTCTCGGCAGCGGTGGCCGCAGCGCCGGTGGTGCAGGCCAAATCGACCGAGATCGCCTACACGATCGGCACCATCCTGCTGTTCGGCGTGATCTGCATGTTCGTGTTTCCGATCGTCGGCAAGGCGCTCGGCATGGGCTACATCCAGTTCGGCGCATGGGCCGGCACCGGCATTCTGAACTCGGCGCAGGTGGCCGGCGCGGCGCTCGCATTCCAGCCCAATGGCATCGAGACGTTGAAAGTCGCGGAAATCTTCAACATCACCCGCGTGTTGTTTCTGCCGATCATCGTGATCTGGCTCGCGATCTGGTACGTGAAGCGTGAAGTTGGCGCGCAGAAAGTCGACGTCGGCCAGGTGCTGATCAGCAAGTTTCCGCTGTTCGTGCTCGGTTTCATCCTCATGTTCCTGCTCTCGTCGACCGGAATTTTCGCGCCGGCGCGGCATTACCAGGGCGCGTACTTCGACAACAGCGAGAAGGTGATGGTCAAGAAAGACCGGTCCGGCAAGGAGATCAACAACTACCTGAAGGATCCCGACCTCGAGGTGCTGAAGAAGGAGGCGGAAAAGATCAAGCGCGACGACCAGAAAACCGCGCTGCAGCGCCTGATCGACAACAAGAAGCTGATGTCGATCGATGACGACGACACGCTGCGCGGCGTGGTCAATGCCAAAATACTCTCCAAAGAAGGCAATGCGGTGCTGACCAAGGCGCATCGCGCGGTGCGCCATACGGCGGCCAAGATCGCGATGTTCCGCGACCTGATTGCGTGGTTCTTCACTTTCGGCCTGGTCGGTCTCGGCATGCAGATCACGATGGCGTCGATCAAGCAGGCGGGCGGCCAGCC
>Ga0163199_1001000_pt1 | contig 17616 bp, 16 predicted proteins | sample PL_2010_150m_FD_113537 | JGI IMG/M metagenome (GOLD analysis project Ga0163199, IMG submission 113537) | Freshwater microbial communities from Powell Lake, British Columbia, Canada to study Microbial Dark Matter (Phase II) - PL_2010_150m | ecosystem: Environmental > Aquatic > Freshwater > Lake ...
GAGCATGGAATTGATCGCAAAGATTTCAACTCATATGGCTCTCGTCGCGGAAATCACGAAGTCATGATCCGTGGAACTTTTGCAAACATCCGCTTAAAGAATCTACTCCTAGATGGAGTTGAGGGCGGCTTTACTCGTAACTTCCTTAACGACGGTGCACAATCAACAATTTATGATGCATCTGCCGCTTATCAAAACGCGGGTGTCCCATTAATGATTTTGGCTGGTAAAGAGTATGGATCGGGATCATCCCGCGATTGGGCTGCCAAAGGAACTGCTTTGCTTGGCGTGCGGGCAGTTATCGCAGAGAGCTTCGAACGTATTCATCGCTCAAATTTGATTGGAATGGGAGTACTACCTCTTCAATTTAAAGATGGCGAAAGCGCCAAGAGCTTAGGCTTAGATGGCACTGAAGTATTTTCAATCAGTGGAATCACTGCGCTAAATACGGGCGGAGTTCCAAAAGAACTCATCGTCATGGCGGGGGATAAGAGCTTTAGCGCCATAGTTCGTATAGATACACCGGGAGAGGCCGATTACTATCGCCACGGCGGCATTATGCAGTATGTCCTCCGTTCGCTCTTATGAGTCTTGGCATCTAAAATATCTGACATGTTAGAAGCGATTAAATCTCCGGCCGATTTAGCGGGGCTCAATTCTGAGCAGCTAAAGCAGCTCAGCGATGAAATCCGTAGCTTTCTGATTGAGAAAGTCTCTAAGACTGGTGGTCACTTAGGACCTAACTTGGGTGTCGTCGAACTCACGATCGCCATTCATCGAGCTTTTGAATCGCCTAAAGATGTAATCCTCTTTGATACTGGCCATCAATCCTATGTTCATAAAATTCTAACGGGCCGGCAGAACAGCTTTGATCAGCTGCGCCAACGGGGTGGCATTTCTGGCTACCCAAATCGCGCTGAGAGCGTTCATGATGTTATTGAAAACTCTCATGCATCAACGGCGCTATCGTGGGGCGACGGGATCTCTCGTGGTTTCTCCGTTCAAGGCATTGAAGATCGTCATGTAGTTGTAGTTGTAGGCGACGGAGCACTCACTGGTGGAATGTCATGGGAGGCTCTAAATAACATTGCAACGGCCAACAAGCGAAATCTCATTATCGTTATTAATGATAACGAGCGCTCATACTCGCCAACTATTGGTGGCGTTGCAACGTATCTATCGACACTTCGCGTTACCAGCGGATATGAAAAGTTTTTAGATTGGGGCAAGGATGTTCTTCATAAGACACCTGTAGTCGGTGGTCCAATTTATGACACATTGCACGGCATGAAAAAAGGGATTAAAGACATAATCGCACCGCAAGGAATGTTTGAGGATTTAGGTCTTAAATACATGGGACCAATCGATGGACATGACATTGTTGCTATGGAGCGAGCACTTCTTCAAGCCAAAGAATACGGTGCGCCGATTTTAGTTCATGCAATTACGGAAAAAGGACGAGGTCACAAGCCAGCAGTTGCCGATGAGGCTGAAAAGTTCCATGCCGTAGGAATTGTTGATCCTGAAACTGGTGAGCCACTTTCTAAGGGCGCGCTTACGTGGACAAATACCTTTGCTTCCGAGCTTGTTGAAATTGGAAAAGAACGTAAAGACATTGTGGCTATTACAGCTGCGATGCTAGGACCAACGGGCCTTGATCAATTTGCCAAGTTGTTCCCAGAGCGCACCGTAGACGTTGGAATTGCCGAACAGCATGCCGTCACTAGCGCCGCAGGAATGGCCTTTACTGGAATTCATCCAGTTGTTGCCGTGTACTCAACTTTTCTCAATCGAGCCTTTGATCAACTCTTGCTCGACGTCGCACTCCACAAGGCAGGGGTCACTTTTGTCTTAGATCGCGCCGGTATAACTGGCGATGATGGACCTTCACACCATGGAATCTGGGATTTGGCGCTGACGGGAATTGTTCCAACAATGCACGTCGCCGCACCGCGAGATGGAGCACGGTTACGCGAACTACTTCGCGAGGCGATAAATATCAGTGATGCTCCATCAATGCTGCGCTTTCCCAAGGGCGCAGTTCAAATTGATATTCCAGCCTTTGAGCGGCGAGATGGCATAGATGTTTTATATCGGGGCGAAAGCGCCGACGTACTCATGATTAGCGTTGGAGCGATGGCGGCGTTAGCGGTGGAGGCGGCTTCTCAGGCATATCGCGAGGGTGTAGGCGTAACTGTCATTGATCCCCGATGGGTTAAACCATTGCCTCAATCTTTAGTTGCGATGGCCCAACGTTATACAAGCGTTGTTGTGCTTGAAGATGGAATCCGACATGGCGGAATCGCAAGCTCAATATCTGAACTATTGCGCGATGCTGGAGTCCACGTTCCACTTCATTCAATTGGAGTTCCACTTGAGTTCTTGGAGCATTCAAAGCGCAGCGAAATTCTAAGCGACATAGGAATTACCGCTCAAAACATTGCTCGAAGTGTTGTCGAGTGGAGCAGTAGTTTTAAGGAAGAGATGCAACCCCGCGTGGATGAAAACGCGAACCGCACACAGAATCACTAATACCAGTTCTATCTAGGTACGGCAGGATTCCTCCCAAGTGCATAGGCCATCCCGCACCCATCAGCATGCATAAATCAATCTCTGCCGCTGTTGCAACAACGCCCTCATCGAGCATCATTCGAGCTTCGATTGCAAGGGCGCTCAATGCACGGTGACGAACCTGTTCTGCAGTTGAAGGTGAATCTGCGTGTGGGATGGTTGCAAGGGCTGCGGGATTTATTGATACCGAGCCATCCTCGCTCTTTACATAAAAGTTTCGGATACCTTGATCGACCATTGCCTGCATAGTTGGTGAAATGCGATAGCGAGGTCCCAGGTTATCGTGAAGCGTTTTAGCAACATGCAGACCAACTCCAGGACCAACAAGATCTAGAAGTTGAAATGGTGACATTGGGAAACCAATTGAGCTCATCGCACTATCTGCCACAACTGGAGGAGTTCCCTCATCTACTGCATCGGTAATCTCTCCCATGAAACGCGTTAGCAGGCGATTAACAACAAAGCCGGGGTAGTCTTTACAAATAATCATCGTCTTCTTTAACTCTTTGCCAACTGCCACAGCTGTTGCCGTTGTGACATCATCAGTTGAACTTGTACGAGCAATTTCTAGAAGAGGCATAATCGCAACTGGATTAAAGAAGTGGAAACCGACAACTCGCTCTGGATTCTTAAGCCCCTGACTCATTAATTCAACTGAGAGCGACGATGTATTAGTCGCAAGAATGCACTCGGGGGAGATGATCGACTCTAACTTCTTGAATAGTTCTTGCTTGAGTGAGAGTTCTTCGAAAATAGCTTCGATTACAAAATCACAGCCGGCAAAGATATTTTGATCGGCCGAACCTGAAATTAAAAGGGAAAGGCGTTGAGCGTTCTCTGGACTCATGCGCTTTTTTTCAACTGCCTTAGCTAACTCATTCTTTACCCAGGCCACGCCCTTATCGGCGCGCTCTTGATCGATATCGCTCATGACAACAGGGCATTTAAGGTTTTTCAATAGAAGTAGCGCTAACTGCGATGCCATCAAACCTGCACCAACGACGCCGACCTTTGTGACCTTGCGGGCAAGGGCGGGCTTTGGTGCGCCCTCAACTTTCTTGCGCTTCTTCTGAATCAGGTTAAAAGCATAAAGGGAGGCACGAAGTGGATCACTCATCGTTAGATCTGCCAATGTTTGGTCTTCTGCATCAAAGCCAGCGGCACGTGTATTGCTCTTTGCGGCCGCTATGAGTTCGAGTGCTCGCATCGGGGATTCAATCTCAGCTCCGCCATACTTCTTAAGGGCAGCGGCTCGTCCCGTTGCAAGGGCGCTATCCCACGCAGGATCTGTTGAGTAATCCTTGCGTTCAATTGCAATATGTCCGCTGAGCACAGATACGGCAAATGCAATAGAGCGTTCAATGAAATCTGCTGGTTCAAAAATTGCATCCACTACGCCAAGCTTGAGTGCATCTTTGGCCTTCATCATCGTATTGTTATTAAGGGCGTTGAGCATAATTACCTGCACTGCGCGCTCTGGCCCAATGAGCTTAGGTAAAATTGTTGCCCCACCCCAACCCGGCACTAATCCCAAAAATACTTCGGGAAGTGCCGTGAAGGCCGTACTTGCAATTGTTCGATACTTACAGTGCAGACCAACTTCGAGGCCGCCTCCAAGGGCTAGACCATTGATGAATGCAAAAGTCGGGATGCCACACTCATCGAAGCGACGAAAAACATCGTGACCCAATTTCCCAATTGCCAGAGATTGCTCTCGATTTTGAATAAAGGAGAGGGCGGATAAATCAGCACCGGCTGCGAAGATGAAGGGCTTACCTGTTAATGCGATTGCAACTGGCTTGCGAGATATCGCTTCTGTAATTGCCGCGTTCAACGATGCAAGAGATGCTGGGCCGAAAGTATTTGGGCGGTTGTGATCGGCACCATTATCCAGAGTGATCAGGGCCATCGATCCACTGCCACCAAAAGCTGCTAGATCCACATCGCGGACAAGGGCAAGTGTTATTACTTCTTCGGGTGCACCCTCTGGCAATTTAATATCTGTCGTCATTTACTTCACCGTTCCTATAAAATGTGGATTTTCCCAGATAACCGTGCCACCCATTCCAAGGCCGATGCACATGGTTGTGATGCCGTAACGCACCTCTGGATGATCCTCAAAACTGCGCGCTAAGTTGAGCATCAAACGCACTCCTGAGGAGGCAAGTGGGTGACCAACTGCGATTGCGCCGCCAAATGGATTAACTCGCGAATCATCATCGGCGATACCGAAATGCTCTAGAAATGCTAAGACTTGTACGGCGAAGGCCTCATTAATTTCAAATAGACCAATGTCTGCGATTGTTAAACCAGCCTGCTTTAGTGCCTTAATAGTTGCAGGTACTGGACCATAGCCCATTACCTCTGGCTCAACGCCTGCAAATGCAAAGGTAACAAGGCGGGCTTTAATTGTTAGACCGAGCTCGAGAGCTTTCTCTTCACTTGCAAGTAGGGCCGCTGTCGCTCCATCATTTAAGCCTGAAGAGTTACCAGCCGTTACACGACCTGCTGGACGAAAGGGAGTCTTCAATCCTGCTAGACCCTCAAGAGTTGTAGTTGGACGAGGTGGCTCATCCATTGTTGCAATTGCCCAACCAAGTTCGGCGCTACGCGCAGCCGTTGGAATTAAATCTCGTTGAATTAATCCCGCTTCGTAAGCCTTAGCGGTTTTAATTTGAGAGTTGAGTGCGTACTTATCGGCACGCTCTTTAGTAATAGTTGGGAAGCGATCATGTAAGCGCTCAGCAGTTGCACCCATTGCTAGCGCATCCTGTTCTACAATTCGCTCGGCTAAAAATCGTGGATTGGGATCTAAGCCCTCGCCAATTGGATGATTACCCATGTGTTCAACACCGCCGGCGATCGCAATCTCATTAGCGCCCATTGCAATTGCACCTGCAATTGTTGTTACTGCAGTGAGTGCACCTGCACACCAACGATCGATTGAATATCCGGGGACTGTATTAGGAAGACCAGAGAGCAGAGCGGCGCTTCGGCCAATATTCATCCCCTGATCACCAGTCTGTGTCGCTGCTGCAATTGCAACGTCATCGATAGTCGCGCGATCTACAAGTGGATTGCGATCGAGAAGGCCGCGAATAGCGCGCACCATGAGATCATCGGCGCGAGTTCCGGCATACAAACTGCCGGCTTTGCCAAAGGGAGTACGGACTGCATCAACTAATACGACTGAACGTGACATTCGGTAATCCTTCGCTAAGCGGTGTAGCGGCTATGTTACCCGTCAGTATGCTTGTGCGACAACCACAACTTAAGCTTTTGCAGGCATTTTTACGCCGGCCTTGTTGAGGTAGGCAGGCAAAACGGCCGCCAAGTAGATTGAATAGATAAGAAGCTGTAGCCATGATGTTGTTGTATCAAAGCCAATAGTCCCCGATAGGACTCCACCGAGTAGGGACTCTTTGCTAATAACCGAGGTGACATCCCAGGCAAAGAAATCGGCCCCGGGAAGTATGCCTAGCTCCTGGAACTCATGAACACCGTAGGAGAGAACTCCAGCTGCGACGATAATTAATGCGATGCCTGTATAGGTAAAGAACTTAGAAAGATCCAGGTTAATTGAACTCTTATAAATCAAATAGCCAAGAGCGATTGCTACACCAAATCCGGCGATTAAACCGATCGCAGAGTTAAGGGGATCGGCAACGCTCTTAAAGTTTGAATAAACAAAGAGTGAGGTTTCAAGCCCTTCACGAACTACGGCAAAAAATGCTGCTCCAGCAAGGGCAAACGGGCCGGCCATCAAAGCTCGATCTACTTTGCCCGCAAGCTCGCTTCGAAGATAGCGTGCTGTGCGCTTCATCCAAAAAACCATCCATGTCACAAGGGCAACTGCTGCAAGGGAGGTAGTGCCGGCAAATAACTCTTCGGCTCTAGGAGTCAGCTCTGATGATGTAAAGCTCAAGATGCCGCCGACTGCGCCACTGGCTACCACTGCGACCACAACGCCGGCCCAGATATAGACCAAGAGATGGCGCTTACCGGTTTTGCAGATATAGGCGATCAAAATGCCGACTATAAGAGCGGCCTCTAACCCCTCACGAAGGGCGATGATGAATGAGCTGAGCATGGGGAAAATCTAAGGCACAAGAACGAATTATGCAACTCTTTCGTTGCGTAATTCACTCACTTTCGCCTGTGGCATCAGCCACAGCTTCTTCTATTACTAGCGGCTCACGCTCAAGAAGGGCATCGGCCAAGGCTCCCGCGACAAGATTGATCTGCCAGGGCCGTGCGCCAAGGGATGCTAGGGCGCTGCGAACACCTTCTTCATCACGATTGTGAGTTGAACCGGGCGGCGGGGACCAACAGATGCGTCGAACCGATTCAGGAGAAATAAGGTTTTCAACTGGGATTGAATGAGTGCTTGCAACTACATCAATGAGCGAACGCGCATGCGACAGTGGCGCGAACTTTTCTGGAAATCTATCTCGCCATAATTTAATGGGGGGCAATGCATCGGTGTTTGTTCGCATCGCTGGCCACTGACTTTCTGGAAGTGCAACTGCGCGTGCGATAGCTTCAAGCCACAGAGCGCTGTTTTCTACCCATCTGGCGCGAAGACCGATTGGGCGTAACGCTTTTTCAAACTCTTTCTTTGTCGCCGGCGCCGCCAAACACAACTCAATGATCGCAGCATCGTTTAGTAGCTTGCCACCGGCGATATCTTGAGTCGAAGCGATCTGATCGCGTGCAATCCATAGCTCTCGAATGATGGCCAGGTGATCACGTCGTTTTATTTTGTGCATTCCAGATGTACGACGCCATGGATCTACTCGTGGTGGGGCAGGAGGGGCAAGAAGAATTGAGGCAAACTCTTCTTCGGCCCATTGTAATTTTCCAGCTACCTTCAATATTTCACGCATGGCATTTCGAAGTTCAACTAAAAGCTCTACATCTAAGGCGGCATAAGTTAGCCATTCTTGTGGCAGAGGACGCGTGGACCAATCCGCGGCACTATGTTCTTTTGCAAGAACAACTCCCATTAAAGACTCTAAGAGTGGCCCAAGCCCGACTCTAGGTAGACCTGCGATACGGCCGCCAAGTTCCGTATCAAATAAATGTGTGGGATTAATTCCAATTTCGCGAAGACATGGTAAATCCTGCGTACTTGCATGCAAAATAACTTCATCGGTATTGAGCAGCTCATTGAGTTCGGCTATAAGGGCGTTATTGAGACCAAAGGGGATTGGATCAATCAGATGCAATCCACCGCCTTCGCGCTTAATTTGAATTAAATATGCGCGCGCACTGTAGCGAAAGCCAGAGGCGCGCTCTGCATCAACGGCAAATGGACCGATGCCCGAGCGAAGTTGGTCCATCGCTGATTTAAGTGCGGCATCGGTGTTAACAACTGGTGGAGTTCCTCCTGCAGGCACGAGCAATGGAACTGGTTGTAACTCTTCTTCCATAAATGAAATTACCGAACCCTATTTGTATTAATCGCCGATACGCCTTCGGGAATCTCTTCAAGGCCTGCTACTTCAGCGATGAGCGTGCACCAGCCTGAAATGTGTTTGATGATTTCAGAGGGATCAGTAATTACTGGCGTCCATGATGCGCGAATCTCAATTTCAGATTCGTCATGTCGTGGCGAGAGTTTGCCAAATGAGGCGCTGGAAACTCGAGTAACGGTTCCACTTGGTGCTGCGATCGTGCAATCGGCGGCATCAAGGGCAGACAAGAACCAGTTCCAACCAAATTCAGGAAGTGATGGATCTTCTTGCATCGCAGTATCGACATCGGCGCGAACAAAGCTCACACATCGAAACTCGCCTTCCCATGTCTCTTGGCCACCGGGTTCATGCAGCAGGACAAAGCGGCCAGAGGCGAGTTCATCTTCATCGTCTCCCACCCTGCCATTGCTCACGTCGGCAGAAAATGCGAATGCATATGTTGCTAATTTTTGCGGTGCTGGAACTTCTTCAAGAGCTATTTCTGAGCGAGGAGTAAATTCTCGTAGCTGGTTCAGTAATCTTTCGAAGCCATTGGCATCCATCCTCTTAGAGTAATAAGTACACCCTCAATTCTCGGGAGGCGGGACGGTAGGCTCATATGCATGACATCACTCTTGGCCCTGCTTTCAAGTCTGCTGTGGGGTACTGCCGATTTTGAGGGTGGGAGATTGAGTAAGAAACATGCGCCGATCGCCGTTTTGGGTTTTTCTCAAATCATTGGCCTGCTCTTTGGAGTCGCGCTGCTGTTTGCTTACGGCGATTGGAGCACACCAGCCCTTGGCCACAATGGATATTTAATTCCTGGAATCGGCGCAGGATTATTTGGCTACTTCGGGCTCGCCTGCCTCTATGCCGGACTTGCATCGGGAAGCATGGGGGTTGTCTCTCCTATTAGTTCATTAAGCGCAGTGATTCCTTTGAGTTATGCGCTCTTGCATGGAGATTCGCTCTCTCTCATATCATCCGTTGGCATAGTCCTTGCATTAGCTGGAGCATTTTGCGCAAGCGGTCCTGAGCTCACTCACGGGATTGCTGTGCGCCCACTCTTTTTAGCAATTGGAGCAGCCTTTGGCTTTGGTACATCACTGACGTTTATTTCTATTGGATCGCAATCAAGTCCGCTTATGACGATGGTTACGATGCGTGCGGCAACTTTTCTAGTGACGATAGCAATCGCCCTCCGTTTTAGAAGCACCGGAGGGTTTTCTAAAAGAGAATATCCGAGTTTAATATTTATTGGAGTTTCGGATTTCTTAGCCAATCTGCTTTTAGGTGTTGCATGTAGTAAAGGTTCGGTATCAGTTGCAATGGTGCTTGGTTCGATGTATCCAATTGCCACGGCCGTTCTTGCCTTTGGTTTTCTTCGAGAACGTTTACATAAAGTTCAGTATGTAGGTATCGTCCTTGCCGTTAGTGGAGTCGCTTTAATCTCGGCCTTTTAATTATGGGCGTGGAAAAATTGCGTTCCATCAACTTCACTCTTCTCAACTGATACAAAGTGAGTGAGTATCTCCTGCCAATCGACTGCGTTTTCTCCACCTTGGACTTCGGTAACAGTGAGAAAGAAATCATCAATTAATTCCGCCTCTAAGAGTTCATGCATTAAAGCCGGACCACCCTCAACTAAAATGCGGGGCCCAAACTCTTCGCGTGCTCGCACGAGCGCCTGGCTAGGTGAGAGCCTCCAAAAATGTGCCTGTGGGTTATTCGTGATTGCGTGAACCTCTGAGCGGGAGAGAATTACCACGGGGATAGGGGTGGTTGCGTAGGGCTCGGTGCGAGCAGTATTTCCGCCAATGAGGATGAGATCAAAGTTCCTGCGCCGGTCAAGGAATACAGAGCGATCAGCCTTTGTACTCACTCCGCCAGAAGAGCCGCCTTTGCTGGTTGAACCATCGGCGCCAACTACCAGCGAGGCTGAAGTACTCATCGGCCTAGCATCCCAGTTTCTAGGCCAGTTCACAGCCCACATTAGGCTCAAGAGTTGAGCCGAGGGCGCAAAGATAGTTAACCTTTAGTCCATGTCTGGACTCAAGCGCGCCCTCACTCTGTTCTGCGGGCTCGCAGTAATCGGCGCGGTGCTGGCTCCAATCGCTGCCAATGCCGCTGCGACCTTGGAGCAGGTTCAGGCCAAAGTTCGCCAATTAGAAGAGGATGCAACGACGGCAGCTGAAGGGGCGCAAGAGGCAAAGGTAAAACTTGGAATATTAACTAAGACCCTGAACGGCATTAAGGCTAAGGCCGAAGTACAAGGAGCGACCGTGTCTGCTCTACAAAAATCACTTGGCACGATAGCGGTCGAGCAATATAAATCAGGATCGATGAGCCAAGGTTTAGAGCTTCTCTTTTCAAGTGATCCAACGCTCTATCTCTCATCTGCTGGTGTACTTGATGCGATCACTCGAGGAAAATCGACACAACTTCGAAAATTTGAGGCGGCAACTCAGCGCCTTAATGCAACAACGATGACTGTCAATGACAAGTTAGCGCTAGTCACAGCGGCCCAGAAGAAATTTGCTGCGCAATCTGCCTTGGCACAAGCGAAGTTAAAAGAGGCCGAAGTTCTGCTATCCAAGTTGAAAAAGGCCGATCGAGAGCGCTTAGCAAAGTTGGCTGCAGCACAAGAGGATGCCGATCAAGCCTCTTCACTTGCAGAGGCGCGAAGCGTCAAAGGCATTTCAGGGCGTGCAGGTATCGCACTTAAGTATGCACTTAAGCAGATCGGTGATCGATATGTCTTTGGTGCCGCAGGACTCGTCACGTGGGATTGCTCAGGGTTAACGATGCGGGCATACCAAGCCGCCGGAGTTTCATTGCCGCACTCATCATCGGCGCAATCGCGTATGGGAAAGCAAGTCTCAACCAAGAGCCTAAAGCCCGGGGACTTACTATTTTTCGGTCGCCCTGTTTCACATGTTGGAATCTATTTAGGCGGTGGTCGTATGGTCCATGCGCCGCGATCTGGATCACGCGTGAAGGTAACGACTAGTCTAAATATGGGAAGCAAGGCTTTGGTTGGAGCGCGCCGCTTTTGAAGCGAACTTTGTTTATTACAAATGATTTTGGTCCCCGTGCAGGCGGAATCGAAACCTTCATTATTGGTTTGATTCAACGCCTGCCCCATGCATCGACAATTGTTTATACCTCCGCCCAAGGCGACACCGGTGGATATGATGCAACCTGGCTTGCAGAATACGGAGTGCAAGTCATTCGCGATCGAGCAAAAATCCTTTTGCCAACGCCCCGCGTTGTCCGCGCGGTTACGAAGTTAATTAACAACGAGGGTATTGAAACCGTAGCTTTCGGTGCCGCCGCACCTCTTGCGATTATGTCCTCTGCGCTGCGACGTGCTGGTGCACGAAGGATTGTTGCTCTGACCCATGGCCATGAAGTGTGGTGGTCGAAAGTATTTCCATTTACATTAGCAATGCGCCGAATCGGTTCAACGACCGATGCCCTTACGTACTTAGGCGAGTTCACGCGAAAGGCTATCTCTGCCGCGCTCACTCCCAAGGCCGCAGATGCGATGGTCAAAATTGCACCTGGCATCGACACGGATCACTTTGCCCCAGTCGATGCAACGATGCTTCGAGAATCTCTTGGATTAACGGGCAAGCGCGTCATAGTCTCAGTCGGGCGCTTAGTCCATCGCAAAGGCCAGGATTATTTGATCGAGGCGATGAGCGCGATAGTCCACGAAATTCCACAAGCACATCTACTCCTTGTAGGTGAAGGTCCCTATCGTGAACACCTTGTAAAGCTTGTGCAGAAACACTCACTCGACGACTGCGTAACTTTCATAGGACGAATTCAATATGCAGAACTACCCAAGTACATCTGTCTTGGAGATGTTTTTGCAATGCCATCACGCTCACGTTTTCGAGGCTTAGAAGTTGAAGGCCTCGGTATCGTTTATTTAGAGGCAAGTGCATGCGGTCTACCAGTCATTGCCGGTGCATCAGGTGGTGCACCAGATGCCGTGATTGAAGGAGTTACTGGAACTGTTGTAGATGGTGAAGATAGTGCCGCAATTGCAGTTGCCGCCATCAACTTACTTAATGATCCAGAACTAGCCGCGAAAATGGGCATCGCTGGACGTGATTGGATAGTTGAAAAGTGGCGCTGGCAGATATGGGCCGAGAAGTTTGAGAAGTTAATCAACGATTAGATTATGCTTTCTCGCTTTTCCTACTGCCGCTGTTCGATTCTCAACCTCAAGTTTTCTAAATATCGATGCTAAATGCGTCTTAACCGTTGCTTGACTAAGAAATAACGCCGAAGCAATTGCCTCTGTAGATGCCCCGCTTGGCAAAAGTCCAAGCACATCAAACTCTCTGGCAGTTAAGTTAAAGCTGGCAGTCTTAGCTTTTATTGCAGCGGGTAAGCCCTTAGCGCTAAAACTAAGGGGCGATTTTAACGAGTGCTCAACTGCCGCAACTAATTCGCTCATGGGCGCGCTTTTGAGAATGTATGCACTGGCCCCAGCGTTCATGGCAGCCAGCAAATGCGCATCAGTGTCATTAAGAGTAAGGACAACTATTCCCAGAGATTTTGAGATAGCCCGTGCCCATGAGATTAATTCAAAGCCACTGCCATCTGGAAGATTCAAATCCACAACTATTACGTCCGGGTTCACATGGGCGATCTGCGCGCGTGCTTCGGCAAGATTTGCTGCCTCGGCGGTAATCTCATAACCATGGGTGGTAAGTGCTCGATGCAGGCCCTCTCGAACAACTGCATGGTCATCGATAATAACGACGCTTGTCATACATGTACCCAGGGCACGGTTATAGAAACATGCGTGCCAGCATCGGTTGATTGGATATCCAAAACCCCGTTCAACTCGCGTACTCGCTCATCAATACCCACTAACCCATGGTGACCCTTCTTTTTTACGGTTCCGCCGATGCCATTATCTTCAAGTGAGATGGTTATCGAGGTTGCCTGTGAATGCTCTTGAACGTTGCGTAATAGTTCAGTGAAAATTCTCTGAAGTTCATAGCTCGTCGATGCCTCATAACGTGAAGGCAGGCTCTCGGTGCTTTCGCGTAGTGCGAAGATTTCAGCGCGAACTTTGTCGACTAACTCGGTTAGCGCAAAGCGCACAGAACGTAGTTCACTTCGTATTTCAAGGGGCGTGCCAGGCGTGCCAATCAGAGAGTCAATGGAGTAGCCAAGCCCAACTAGATCTTGAGCAATCCCATCATGTAACTCTTGTGCGAGCCTGACTCGCTCATTTCCACTCACATAATTTACTTAGTAGTTGTAAAGAGTTGTTCAATCTCCTTGGCAAACTCTTTGGCTATTACTGCGCGCTTCATCGAAAGTTTTGGAGTCAGGTGCCCACCTGCGATCGTAAAGTCAGTCGGCAAGATGGTGAATTTGCGAATTGATTCGGCTTTACTGACCGCCTTATTGGCATCATCGACTGCCGTTTGAATAACAGAGATTAGATCTGGATCATGTGCAAGATCGGTCATAGATGCACCCTCTTTTTTGTGGTTTGCCACCCAAGATTTCAATGCATCTTGATCGATAGTGACAAGGGCGGCAATAAAGGGTTGGTTATCGCCAACGACCATGCACTGACTAACGAGTGGGTGCGCGCGTAGGCGATCTTCAAGTACTGCTGGAGCAACATTCTTTCCACCAGCGGTAACAATTAACTCTTTTTTGCGACCGACTATGTAGAGGAATCCTTCATCATCTAACTTTCCAAGATCTCCAGATTGGAACCAGCGATCACTCGTAAATACTTCTTTATCGGCGGATTCATTGTTCCAATACCCGCGCATCACAATCGGGCCACGAATCAAAACTTCGCCGTCATCGGCGATTTTTACCGATGTTCCAGGTACTGGACGTCCAACTGATCCAACGCGGTGTGCACCATTGACGTTCAAAGTTGCACCGGCAGTTGTCTCAGTTAAGCCGTATCCCTCAAGAATGGTTATGCCGGCACCTCGATAGAAGTGGCCAAGACGTACGCCAAGGGGAGCACCTCCTGAAATCGCAGCTTCAACTTTGCCGCCCATTCCAGCGCGAATTTTAGAGTAAACCAACTTATCGAAGAGTTTATGCTTGATCGAGAGCAAAGGTGAGACTGATTTTTTATCTAGGCTTTCTGAGTATGCAATTGCAACATCTGCCGCCTTTCGAAAGATCTTTCCCTTACCAGCGGCCTCGGCGCGTGCTTCAGCTCCGTTATAGATCTTTTCAAAGATACGTGGAACGGCAAGAACGAAAGTTGGCTTAAAAGATGCCAAGTCCATTGGAAGACGCCCGACTGGATCACTGCAGTGTGCTAAATGAAGGCCGGCAGAGATAGCTCCGATTTCAACCATTCGGCCAAATACGTGCGCCACAGGTAAAAATAAAAGTGTAGATCCACCTGGCTTTAGAAATAGGTCAGCTGCGCCTTGCACAACATTTCCACACTCAGATAAAAAGTTGCTGTGAGTCAGGGATACACCCTTTGGTTTTCCCGTTGTTCCAGATGTATAGATAATCGTTGCAAGCGTGTCAGGAACTAGCGAGTTACGACGGCGATCAATCTCATCATCGCTTATATGTGCTCCCGCCGCCTTGAGGGTACTCAATACATCCTCAGTCATTATCCAGACATGTTTTGTATGTGATGGCTGTACGCTCTTAACTAATTCACGCAAAGCTGGAGTCTCCACAATGATTGCAACTGTTGAGGAGTCGTTAAGAATCCAATCGACCTGCTCGGCCGAGGATGTGTCATAAACAGGAACAACGACGCCGCCTGCAAACCAGATGGCGAAATCTAAAATCGTCCACTCATAACGTGTCCGCGACATAATCGCCACGCGATCACCAATCTGCACACCAGCGGCGATCAGACCCTTAGCGGTTTCGCGAATCTGGGCCTCTGCCTCTTTCGCAGTAACACTTTGCCAACCATCACCGAGCGGGCGCGACATAATGACGCGCTCTGGTTCAAACCAGGCGCGCTCTGCAATGAGATTTGTAAGATTTCCGGCAGTTGCCGCAGGGACGAGGGCAGGGTTGTTAATTTCATTCATAGCGCTAACGCTAGCGTGTGATTTATAAATTAGGGAAGAGGGGTAACCTTGGGCCATGAGCGATTCGAGCAGATCCACCATCACGATAGATGCCCCATTAGCCGCAGTGACAGAGGCGTTATTTACGCTGGAAAACTACCCCGAATGGTCAAGTTCGATTAAATCCGTCGAGGTGGTCAATCGTGATGACCAGGGGCGCGTGACCAAGGTGAAGATGACTATCGACGCCGGAATGATGAAGGATCGGGTCATTTTGGATTACGACTGGTCAGAGGCTCCGGCACGTTTGAGTTTCTCACTCGATGATGCCGATCTCTTAACAGGTATGGATGGCGCTTACATTATTAAAAGCATCGATGAAGAGAGCACTGAAGTTACATATGAGCTCACAGTCTCACTTTCCATGCCAATTCCAGCCATGATGCGACAAAAAGCAGAGAAGACAACAATCGATCAAGCGCTAGCTCAGCTTAAAGCAACGCTCGAAGCGTAAATTTTATTCATGACATACACAATTGGTATTGATGTTGGTGGTACCAAAGTATTAGGTGGCGTTGTTGATGAAAACGGAAAAGTTGTAGCAACTGCTAGAAAAGATACGCCTCGCCAAGGTGGCAGCGCACTAACGCAGACAATCGCCGATATTGCGAATGAGTTAATGCAGAGCCATGATGTTGAATCAGTGGGTGTATCTGCGGCAGGATTTGTCTCGTCCGATCGCAAGACAATGTTAGCAACTCCTAACATTGCCGATTGGAACGGCGTTAACTTAGATGAGGAGCTAACTAAGTTAATTGGTCTCGATGTAATTATTGAAAATGATGCAAATGCCGCAGCATGGGGTGAGGCAAAATTTGGTGCAGGTCGAAATCAGGATCACATGATGATGCTGACAGTTGGTACAGGTATTGGTGGGGGAGTCGTCGTTAATGGCGCGCTCTATCGCGGAGCATTTGGAATCGCTGCCGAGTTCGGACATATGCGTGTGGTACCCGATGGGCATCTATGTGGATGTGGAGCACGCGGTTGCTTCGAGCAATATGCATCTGGAAATGCACTTTTGCGACATGCGCGCGAGGCGATCAGTGCCAGTCCTGAAATTGCGCGTAATTTATTATCACGTGGTGATGGAAGCGTTCAGGGTTTAACTGGTAAAGCAATTACCGACGCTGCGCGCGATGGGGATCCGGTTGCTCTAGCTGCATTTAATACAACGGGACAGTGGCTTGGCGCTGGCATTGCGACTTTATCTGTAATTTTAGATCCGGCCTGCGTAGTCATTGGCGGGGGAGTCATTGATGCGGGAGAGATTTTATTGAAACCAACGCGCGAGGCTCTAGAGCGGACAATGCCCTTTGCAGGCAAGCACCCTTATCCCACGATTATCGCCGCAGAGCTGGGTAATGAGGCCGGACTTGTCGGCGTTGCCGATTTAGCGCGCCTTTAATTTTCAAAGGGATATACAAGGCCAATCTGATCTCTAATCTGATCCATGGTCTGCATGACAGAGAGAGTTTCACTCCACGGCATCAATGGTGATTCAAGGGCTCCAGCACCGACGACGCGTGCCATCTCGGTTGCCTGTTCGCGTAGCCCATGGCCTAGATAATTATTTGGATACTCAGTCGTTGTGCCATTATAGAGAACGACGCGCATCGCAGTCGGGTTGTAGAAAGTGCGATCTATTTCAAGGCGACCGAGAAGACCACTGACAACTGCTCGACAAGGAGTCTGAGCAATCATCGTTGTATTGATTATTGCTTGTGCGCCATTTGCATAATCGAAAATCGCACTTGTTTGGGCATCCACGCCACGATCGGTCATTACTGCGCGTGCAGTAATACGAGAAGGCGCGCCAAGAACAAGGTGGGCAAAGGAGACTGGATAGATTCCAAGATCCAACAATGCTCCACCGGCAAGATGTGGATCTACTAGGCGCACAATATTTTGATCGGCTAAACGTTGTCCGTGATCGGCTTCGACCGTTTCAATCTTTCCGAGAATGCCACTTGCGAGAATTTCTCTTACAACTGCAATATGAGGTAAGTATCGTGTCCACATCGCCTCAAGGAGTGCAACGTTATTTTCCTTCGCACAGTTAATCATCGCCTCTGTTTGCATTGCTGAAACTGCAAAGGGCTTTTCGCACAAAACAGGTTTGCCAGCGTTAAGGGCCAACATCGTGTGCTCTTCATGTGAAGGGTGAGGAGTTGCAACATAAATTGCATCAACATTGGGGTCGCTAACTAAGCCCTCATAACTTCCATATGAAGTCGCTGTAGAAATATCTTTGGCGAACTCTTCGGCTTTGCTCAGAGTGCGCGAACCAACGGCCACGACTTCGTGTCCTTCGACTCGTGCTAAGTCATCAACAAATGCCTTAGCGATTCCACCGGTACCTAAAATTCCCCATCTAAAATTTTTCATAGCGCGACTCCGTCATCATCATGGAAAGGGCGCTTGAGCCAGCGTGAAACTGCGCGCTTGGCTGAATAAAAGAAAGAGCGTGGTGTTTGTGA
>Ga0163199_1001001_pt1 | contig 17610 bp, 13 predicted proteins | sample PL_2010_150m_FD_113537 | JGI IMG/M metagenome (GOLD analysis project Ga0163199, IMG submission 113537) | Freshwater microbial communities from Powell Lake, British Columbia, Canada to study Microbial Dark Matter (Phase II) - PL_2010_150m | ecosystem: Environmental > Aquatic > Freshwater > Lake ...
CACAGAAACCTCATACCTTCAGTGGGTGAAGCGTTTTATCCTGTTTCATGGCAAACGGCATCCCGCCGAGATGGGGACGGTGGAATTGGAGGCGTTTCTGACCCATTTGGCGGTGGACGGCAATGTCTCTGCCTCGACACAGAGCCAGGCATTGTCGGCCCTGTTGTTCTTGTATAAGGAGGTGCTGGTGATGGATTTGCCGTGGCTGGATAATGTGGTGCGAGCGAAGCGTCCGCAACGTTTGCCGGTGGTGTTGACGCGCGCGGAGGTGCGCGAGGTGCTGGTGCGGATGAAGGGCGTTTACGCGTTGATGGCGAATTTGTTGTACGGTACCGGGATGCGGTTGATGGAATGTGTGCGGTTGCGGGTTAAGGATGTGGATTTTGAGCGTGGCGAGATTCTGGTGCGTGACGGCAAGGGCGGGAAAGACCGGGTGACGATGCTGCCTGTTTCAATAAAAACCGGGTTGCAGGCGCATTTGGCGCAACGTCGGGCGCTGTACGAAGATGATAAACGCATCGGCAAGACCGATGTTTACCTGCCGGACGCACTGGCGCGCAAATATCCGAACGCGGCGTCGGAATGGTGCTGGCAGTATATTTTTTCTTCCGGCAGTTATTCGGTTGACCCGCGTAGTGGCAAAGAGCGTCGCCATCATATTGACGAGAAATTATTGCAGCGGGCGATGAAAAAAGCGGTGCAGGCGGCGGGGATTACCAAACCGGCCACGCCGCATACCTTACGGCATTCGTTCGCCACGCATTTGCTGGAAAGCGGTTACGACATCCGCACGGTACAGGAGCTGCTAGGGCATTCTGATGTCAGTACGACGATGATTTATACGCATGTGCTGAACAAGGGCGGCAAGGGTGTGTTGAGTCCGTTGGATCAGCTCTGACCCGCAGGACTTTGCCAGGTGCCGGGTTTGCGCCTGTGATGAAAGCACGGTACCACGACTAACTCGGCTTGGTACGAAACAATACCCGGCGAAAATCATCCTGAATCCGCCTATGACCGGACGGATTGCGAAGTACTGCGGCAACGGCTGTTTCAGCGGCTTGGGCAAATTCTAAACCAAGACCGGGCGATATGGATTCATACCACGCCTGAGCCTGCAGAAGTTCACGTTCCGCTTCCGGGCGAAATATCAGGCGCATATTCAATGACTAACGCTGAAATAGTTTGCGGCGAAGGTGTTCCCAGGAAGCAGCGGAAGAAGAGTCGGCTTTATGGGCTGCCAAGCGGCGAGAGAGTTCTGCTTTTTGCTCGGCAACGAGAAAGTATCGGACGCTTCTTCGGCAATGCTATCCCATAAATCTTCTACCCGTTGAATGCGATCAGATGTAAGAACGCCAAGCCCAAAGATAAGCCACAAACTCGCTGATGAAAAAGCATGCTTCTACTAGTAAACCCCAACGGTTCAAAATACTTTCGGGTTGAGTACCGGTTTGACAGCAAAGAAAAAACATTAGCTCTGGGGGTATATCCTGGGACAAGCTTAAAGAAAGCTAGGGACGAGCGGGACGCTGCAAGAAAACAAATAACCGAGAGCATAACCCCAGCCAACCCGTAAGATCGGGAAAGCCATACGCTACGGTATATCGCCACAGGGAGAGCAGAGCGGGATGTAACAGCCGATTTGCGCGGCGCATTGCCACCCCTGTCAAAGGACACTTTCCGGCAATCACGGGACCCAAGCCATTGGCGCAACTGCTACGCGATATTGACGCTTACGGCGGTAACTTTTGCAACTCTTGATAGTTGCCAGACCAGCAAATCTTGCTAAAGCCGAATGGGAAGAGTTTGATCTTGATGCGGGAAAATGGCGTATTGCCGCCGACAAAATAAAAATGAAAGGCGCACATATAGTACCGCTAAGCGCACAGGCAATTGCATTGCTCCGTGACATTCACCCGCTGACCGGCAACCAGGAATATGTCTTTGCAAGCAACCAGGGCAAAAACGGCGCCAACAATCTCTGTTTCCAGCGTAACCCCACCGTATACAAATTAGGATTTAGCGCATGAAGCTTTTAAAATGACCGGATATGCAACATAAAACGTTGCACCTAACCCTTTTATCCCGAGATTTTTAAAATGACCCTACCTATTCAAGATTACGCCTTACTCGATGACGAGGCCTGCGATGCGCGCATTGTTGCGGCAAAAGCCAAGCTCGGCAGCCGTTGTGTCGTGCTCGGACATCATTATCAACGCGACGAAGTATTCAAGCACGCCGATTTTTCCGGCGATTCGTTAAAACTGTCCAGGGATGCGGCGCAATCGTCCGCTGAATATATCGTGTTTTGCGGCGTGCATTTTATGGCGGAAGTCGCCGACATACTGTCACGCCCAGAGCAGATAGCCATCCTGCCGGATTTGGCGGCGGGCTGTTCAATGGCGGATATGGCGAATCTCGTTAAAGTCCGTCAATGCTGGAATGAATTATCGCAAATTATCGACGTAGAAAATGAAGTGACTCCGGTTACCTACATCAATTCCGCAGCCGACCTGAAAGCGTTTTGCGGCAGTCATGACGGTATTGTCTGCACATCGTCGAATGCCCGGAAAATACTGGAATGGAGTTTTGCGCAGCGGGCCAAGGTGCTGTTTTTCCCGGATCAACATCTGGGGCGCAATACCGGCTACCGCATGGGCATCCCGCTCGATGAAATGGTCATCTGGGATTTTAATAAAACCTTGGGCGGCCTGACCGAAGCGCAAATCCGGAAAGCCAAAATGATACTCTGGAACGGCTATTGCTCGGTGCATCAGGTGTTCAAGCCGGAACAGATCGATCATTTTCTCGAACGTTACCCTGAAACCCAGGTTATCGCACACCCGGAAGCCTGTTTTGAAGTCTGCCAAAAAGCCGATTATGTCGGCTCTACCGAATATATACTCAAAACGGTACGCGCCGCCGAACCGAATACCCGTTGGCTGGTTGCGACCGAATTGAACCTGGTCAACCGCCTGCACGAAGAATGCAAGGCGCAGGGTAAAAATGTGCATTTTATGTCGCCGACCTTGTGCATGTGCTCGACGATGTTCAGGACCGATCCGCAGCATCTGGCCTGGGTGCTGGAGAATCTCGCCGCCGGGTATGTCATCAACCGGATTTCCGTGCCTGTTGAAGAATCCGGACTGGCGAAAAAGGCATTGGATAATATGTTGCGGGTGAGTTAATATTTTTTTGTTGGTCAGGCCTGTTCAGGCTGGATTTACAACAAGAAGCTGTAAATACATTTAGAGTAGCGTGTTATTTAATCGGTTGAAAACAATATGATTTATAAAAAAATAAAAACATGCGAGCAAAGGCTGCATTACCTCTTGCTATGCAGGCAGTATCCGATTTATCAGTTGTTGGTGGGGTGACACATGACAATGACAACTGATGAACTTGATATTCTACACACACACCTTGATTCGTCGACCCGGTTCCTGGAGTTTGGGGCCGGTGCCAGTACGCTGTATGCGGCCAGTGTTCCGTCGATCAAGCAGATCGATTCGGTCGAATCGTCAGAAACCTTTATCAATGAAAATCTAAAAACCAATCCGCTTATCAGTGAGGCTTTATCAGCCGGAAAATTATTATTTCATGTCATTGACATCGGCAGGACCTCGTTCTGGGGCTATCCGGCCGGTTTTTGCAAAAAACACCAATGGCCAAACTATTCATTGAGTATTTTTTCGAGAAAAAGCGAGCATGATCTGGTGTTGATTGACGGCAGGTTCAGGGTGGCCTGTACGCTTAACTGCATACTGAACACTCCGCCGAACTGCAAAATAATTATCCATGATTTCTGGAACAGGCCGGACTATCACATCGTTTTGCCTTTTTTAGAAACCAAAGATAAAGCCGATACTTTGGGCCTGTTTGCAAAAAAAGAAGATATTGATCGCAACGAAGTAAAATCGCTGCTTGAGAAATATCAATACCGGCCGAGATGACGGCATTCGTTTTTCCGAATGCGCTATGAAAGTTCCCGATCACAGAGATTGGGACTTTACCGATGCAGGCATCTGGAATCAAAACCCATTCATCCAATGGAATCTAATATTATGAAGCCGTTTTTTTCCCGCTCAATCACCGGACATCGTGGTTTTACCGTTGTGTTAATGCTCTTGATGTTCGGCCATATTTTGGCAGGCTGTGAAAAATCCGATCAACATACAAAGCCAACTCAGCAGACCGTTAAAAAGTACGATCAGGCGGCAATACTGCAAGGGCTTGTCAGCAATAAGGACGGCGTGATAAATGCGGGATATATTGAGGCAACCGATAGCAAAGGCCGATCTCTTGCGCGTACCGGATTACAAAATAACGGGCGCTACCAACTGGAAATTTCGGCAAATACGATGTTGCCTATTGTTTTAACCTTCTATCCAGGATCCGATAAAGCAGCGCTTCAAAAACTTATCGCGGTAGCCGTCGACCCGGACATAACGCAATATGATCTTAATCCCCTGACGACGGCTATTGCCAAAAAAGCGGAAGCGCTGGGCGGTTATACCCGTGCGAATATGGTGATTGCGGCGGAAAGCACTATTTCGGCGCCTGAGGAAAACAAAACATCGACAGGTTTTCGCGGCGACCCTACCCGGCAGTATGGCGGCTGGCATTAGGGGGTGTGCTTCGGTGGCTTGGATTAAATGCGGGATATTTATACAGACAGGGTCGAACATATCTCCGACCCTGTCTTAAATCTACTGATTTAGAGCGATTTGTACAGCTCTAGTGCCTTATTTAATTCGTCAGATGATTTTTTGACATTACCTTGAGTGGACTGGATTTGTCCCTGGATAACGCTTGCATTGGCCTGTTTTACGATGGCTTCATTGCCTGTAATTTGTTCGGAAGACGAACGCGCCGCTTTTAAATGTAAACGGGCGGCGGAAAAATCGCTTTTGTTGACTTCGACTAAAGCTTTTTCAATATGCGCAATAGTTTCACTGATGCTTGCCGCTGAACTATTAACCGCTTCTTCGGCGAAAGCTGTGGCGCTGGTTGCGCCTAAAGAGATCGCCATAAAGAGGGTTAGCGCTGTTTTTTTGATGAAATTCATAATATTTAAAAAGCCTTTGATGTGATTACCGGATAGGGGCTGGAAATAACGGCTTGAAAAGCAGATAACTTCCAAGCTCTATGATATAGGATTAATCGATGTCTCATACGACTGTTTTTAAAGTTTACAGTAAGGCTATGCAAAGTCAGTAAATCATGATACCTGCGCCGGCCCGGCTTACTGCCTGGCGCAAGCCTCACCAAACCAATACGGTGTTTTCTTTTTCCATTCCGTGGTTTTAAAACGTTTATTCAACACATCAAATGCGGTTTTTGAAGCCTTGACGGTGGCGCAGTTCTGGCAGCCGTAGCGGGTGGCTTTAACGGCCAGATACAAGGCTTCGGGCAGGCGTTTTTCATTGGGATTATGCGTTGCCCACTGCGCCGCTTGCGTCGCCAAAAAATTCGCTCCACCGGTCAATGCGGCAATTCTGGCATTTTCGGTGGCGGCTTCGGCGATTTCAGCCTGGGTCAGAAATATCGGCGTAGGGAAATCGGCAATTTCTTCGCCTTGGTCGTTAAAATACCGGTAGTCGAAATCGGTATCGCACCACCAGTTGTCACGATAATTGTCGATTTCGTTAAAAGCGGCCATACGCCCGTGGCCTTGCTCCACTAACGGGCGCATGGCCGGATTGTTCAGCATCAGCCAAACCGCTTCAAAAAAACGGCCCTGTTTATTTTCAGCTTTGCTGTATTGGTCTATAAAATCCTTTACTTCAGGAAGGTACCGGACAACGTGCGGCACAAATTCCTGCGCAGTTTTATCATCGTTAAGCAGCACCGCGCGTGTCCACACCGACATCACTATCCGGCGTTTCAGATAATCGGGCAGGTCGGGGTGCAGGGCTATTTTCTTTAATACGGAAAGCGGCGTGTGCAAGTTCAGCGTGCGCACGGCATCGACATCAAACATGGTGCGTTGCAGCCATTCGCGTTCGTTGCGATTGTAATCTTCGCCTTCGGCGGGTTTTGCCGGATCAATCAGCTCATAATTGCTGCCGCTGTAAGCAAAAACCGCAGCCCGGCGCTGCGCGTATTTGACAAATTCATCGATATTCTGCGCCAGCAGCATGCGTTGGGAATACAGTTGGCTGGTTGTCGATTTGTTTAACAGCGACAGGTCGGCGGTCAACAGGGTATCCAGCGTCTTTCTTGCCGCATCGGTTTGGCCTCGCGCCATTTGCAGGCGCACCGCATGGTAATTGACGGTTAAAAAGGCCGGCGAACCGCTTTTGACAGCCCGGCTTGCTGATATTAATGCGGCGGCTTCCGGCGAACCGGCCGGGGTTTTGATCAAACTTGCCGCCAACCAGGGTATGTTTTTTTCGGCCTGCCAACGCTCGAACGCATGGGCAAACGCATCCGGCGAGCGGGATTGGACAGTAAAAATCCAGTCGGTTAATTCGCTGGCCTGACGAAACCGTCCATGCAAGGCTTTGGCTTGTGCGTCGACAGAGTCGTCAACGACTTCCGCCTTGTCGAGCAAACGCCGGTAATCGGTCAAATCCTGAAGGAAATAGACATTTTCCTCTTTAGCCAACAGTTTTTTGGCGAGTTCGTCATGCAGGGTTTCAGGGTGCAAACGGAAATTGACAAAATTCAACAGTTGCGTGGCGGCGGGGTGGTAGTCGGATAATTGCCCGTTCGCTAAAACGGTGTTGATTTGCTCATTCGCCTGTGCGTAAAGCGCCCCTGATTTACCGGCATCCTCACCGTTAAACGTACTGGCTTGCCGAACGGCGACCCTGGCCAGCAGATATGCGGCCAGTTGATGCCATTCCGACGTATTGTTTTCGGCAATTTTCGCAAACCGGGCTTTTGCATCGTCGTAGCGCATGGCATAAAAATAGGCGGTGGCGATTTGATAATCGCGATCATTCTTCAGCCAAACCGGTGCATCCGCTACGGCTTCGGCGGGCATGGCATTAGTTTGTGAACAATTGGCAAAAACCTGGTCTTGCGCCCGTACCCAGTCTTTGACATCGGTATTGACGGTATAGGCTCTGATCCTTGCGGCAAGCGTATTGCCGGCATGTTCAAAAGCACCGGCGGTGCAATTCAGAAAATAGTCGTAGCCGTTTTCGGCATTGCGCAGCACTGCAATCTTCGGTTCGGTCTCATCGGGCAGCACTTTTTTCCGTGCCGCCAGCCAGTTTGCAATGGCTGCATTATTTGTCGCCTCATTTGCATCCGCCTGTTCATATTCAGCCTGCCAGTCGCGCACCAAATCCTTTTGTTCGTTCGCAGAAAACGGCAAATCGTTAAGCTCGCGATAGGCAACCAGCAATGCCGAACGATGCCAGTTCGGCTGAATGATGCCGATCTTGCCTTGGGCAAAATCGACGAAGTTCTCGGGACGAACGGAAAACGCGAAGACCGGCTCCGGGAAACTGGGCCCGCAGGCTATTGCCGGCGTACCGGCGGTGGACACTAAAAAAGTAAATGCCGAAACCGGCAATACTTTCAACAGGCTTTTCATCATTTTGGACTCCGGTTTTATTATTGAGGACTTTGCCGATGTGGTTACTTTAATTTTTCTATATCTTCCTGTTTCCAGCCTTCCGAACGGCCTTTAAAAACATATAGCCGCCGTAGTTTAGGCATTGTGCCCGATAGCGGTTCATCGGTGGCAATGCCGTAACTATGCCGGCAAAGCGGAACCGGAAAATCGTTGCCGTCTTTTAGAAACTGCTTCACCCGCCCGGCATCCTCGCCCATGCGAAAAATCATCGGAACCGCTTCGTCTACCGGCAAATCCCTGATCCAGCCATCGCCTATGCAGAAGGATGCCAAAGCCGTGATCGACAAGGGTATGGATTCAGGCAGCCTGACTCGCAAGGCCTCAAGAAGTCTGCGGTAAAATACGCGCTCGGATACTTTGGTATCGAAATCTATCTGAATCGCCGCAACGTTTTTCAGGGCCAGTGTCTGCAACACCAGACGGATTGCTTCTTCGCTTTGCGTCGCCGATAAAGCGGCTGTCTGCAATTGGCTTTTGCGCGTTTCGATGCGTGTTACCGCAATCAGCCGGGTTGCCGGAGATATTTTCAAGGGCTGCCTGCGCGGCACATGTACCAGCTGGTCACCGGTTAATTGCAGCGTCTGTGCTAAAAACGCGACGCCAAACTTTTGGTTGTCGAGAAAACGCAAATCTTCAGGGCGTTCCCACGCCCATAATATAATCGGCGGGAAATCATCGGGTTCGGGCGTTGCCGCCGATATGCCGGGACAAAAAAACGGCAGTAAAGCCAGACAAAGGACTGCGCTTGATGTTACAGGGTGTTCCAACATGATGGGCTGTTTTAAATAAAAGGTGGTCGGCAACGCTATGCGGTTATTCCTAAATGCTTGCTATCCATTAGAGTATGACTTAAGGATATAGTAAAAATAACTTTCCGGAGTTAGCCTATCGTTCCCACGCTCTGCGTCACTGCTTTACAATAAGCCCGCGATCGGTGCTAACATCATCGCCCGTCGCGGGCATCGCCTATCGCGGGCATGGCCCGCTCCTACTTGAACAGTTAGATGGAACACCGCGTAATAAACGGAGTACCCGGTGCCATAAAGGCAACAAAGCTTGCCTGTGCCTACCAATGCAAGGCCCGCAAACGCGAGAATTTTTTTCGTTGATGTTCCTGCATTCGGATCATCACGTTCACCAATGCTTCTATTGCATCCAATATATAAGGGCCTTTATTCAGCATCACGCATTCGGCGCGGACGGCCATCGCGGCATCGGTGAATTCAGGCCTTGACCTGACGCCTTTCTTGGCAATGGATTCCAGAACCTGTGTCGCCCAGATCACCGGTACATGAGCCGCCTCGCAGACCCAGAGCAATTCCTCCTGGATTTCGGCGAGGCGGGCGCTGCCGAGTTCGACGGCTAAATCACCCCTGGCAATCATGATGCCCAGGCTGTGCCTGCCTATCGTGCCGAGAATAATATCGGGCAGGTTCTTTACCGCAAGATTGGTCTCGATCTTGGCAATAATAGGTATATCGCTGGCGTTGCGTTTGGCCAGTTCGTCCATTAAATAATCCATGTCCGACAATGTTTCGACGAAAGAAAAGCCGATTAAATCAGCATGCGCACAGGCGAAGTCAAGGTCCGTCAAGTCCTTTTCGCTTAACGGCGGCAGGCCCAGTGCGGTATCGGGAAAGTTGATGCCTTTATCGCTCTGTATACGCACGCCGCTGCTGCGCGCCTGATTGACGCGCAGCAGCGCGCCATGCCCGGAAATACTTTCGACGACGGCGCCCAGCTTGCCGTCGTCTATCCAGACCGGTTGGCCGGCTTTTAATTTAGTGCTGAACGATGACAATGTACAACCGATTTGGGCAGGCTTTATCAGGGTGCCGTTGTCATCATATTCAGCGGGCGCGCCGACAACATCGTTTTCAGTCAGTAACAGCACGTCATTCTTGAACAGGCGTATGTCCAGAGGCTCGCCGGCAAATGGTCCCAATGGGTATTTATCCGCCTTACCCGCATTATCCCTGCCCGGCTCAAGCAGCGTTAATTCACAGCCGGACAGCAGATAACTGCTCTGGTTGCAGCCTGCCAGCCATTCCGTGCCGGAAACGGCGCGTTCTATTTGCAAATAGCGCTGTTTGTGCCGGGCATCGATAAATTCCAGGCGGCATCCGGGGCTGAGCCGTTTATGGAGCGCTTCAGGAATGGAGGCGCGAAACAGGGCGGTGACGTCATCCGTTATTTGCGGCTCTTGCACGCTGTCCGTGGTCAGGATTAATGGCTCGGTGGCGATGATTTTTCCGTAACTGTCTTTTTTCACCTTGATGTGATGGACAGGCGGGCCCAGCTCAATCGCGCCGGTGCGGATTTTATGGCCGGCAAGATCCATCAGGATACGGCAGATTTTGCCCGTTTCCGTTTCAGCGCGGCGGATATTCCGTATCATGCGCCGCCAAAGCGCCGGATCGTCGTGGGCGCAATTGATCCTGGCGCAGGTCATGCCCTTTTTCAGCAATGCCGGAATCAAGTCGTAATTCCACGCGGTTTCCGTCGCCAGCGTCACCATGACATGCACTTTGCTGTGTTTATGAAACGGACCGAATAATTCGATGCTGTGTTGATCCAATAATTGCAGTCCGCGGTTGAAGCCGTATTCACTGGGATTTTTGTCGTTGGGCAGATACGATTTGTCGGTGGCCCGTTTTAATACATCGATGACCGCATCGAGTGTCGATAACACCGATGCTTCCGATCGGCCCAGCGATGACAGGCCCGCCTGGGCCAGCCGGTCCTGTAAATGGCGCAGATCAAACTGCCGCAATGCCAGATAATGCGCGAGATTGCATGCGCTCCGGTTAAATACGCCGGCGTGGTAATTTGCCTTGTATTTTTGCAGGCGATCAAGCGCGTTCTGCTCAATTTCCCGGCGCAAATCAGAGACCTCCAGCAGTAATTGTTTAAGTGTGTCGTCATAGATGTCATGACTGTTCAGCGGCGGGTTTGTCATAAGCTTTTCTTCACAGATAGGGCGTCAGGTTTATCGTTTTCGATGATCGGCGGAAATTCGGGTAAAAATTATCAGGGCAGCGGCGAAGCATTTTAATCCGGCCTGTTTGATCGGGTAATTTTTTGTACTATCAGGCTGCCGATCATATCACCCTCGACATTCACCATCGTGCGGACCGTATCGAGCAGCCGGTCTACCGGAAGCAGAATCGCAATGGCTTCGGCCGGCAAGCCAACCGATTGCAGGACCATAACCATGGTCACCATACCCGCACTGGGAATTCCCGGTGCGCCGATAGCGGCCAGCATCGCCGTCGCAGACACGATCAATTGCTGGGTAATATTAAGGTCGGCGCCCATCAGGTTAGCGATAAATAACGCGGCCGTGGCTTCATACAGCGCGGTGCCGTCCATATTGACGGTAGCGCCCAAGGGGATGACAAAACCGGCAATAGCGGGTTTGACATGCAAATGCTGCTCGGCGCAACGCAAGGTAACCGGCAAGGTCGCGGAACTGGAACTGGTTGCGAAAGCGGTCAGCAGTGCTTCGCGGGCATGGCGGAGAAAATGCAGTGGCGTCATGCCGGTGATAATGAACAGGATCAGCGGCAACACGACGAAGCCATGCAGCAGTGTCGTGCCCAGCACAACCGCGACAAATTTAGCGAGACTGCTCAATAATGCCGGGTTCTGCGTTGCGACCAACTGGGCGAGCAGGGCCATGATACCGGCAGGGGCCAAACGCATAATCCAGCCGACGATGCGTAGCGTAAGTTCCAGTGTTTCCTGCAACAATGCCAGAATATTGCGATAACGCTCGCCGCCGATGACCAGCGCAATGCCCAGGAACAGCGCAAAAATCACGATTGCCAGGACATTGCTTTGCGCCAATGCTGCAAACGGATTGACAAACAGGCCGTGGAAGAATTTGACGGTAAATTCGGCAGGCGTCATTTGCCTGGTTTCAAAGCGCTGCATGGCATCGTGAAATAAATCCAGGCTTAAGCCTTTGCCCGGTTCAAACAGGTTTGCGGCCGTTAATCCCAGCAGGATGGCGATAGCCATTGATAATACAAAGAATATCAGTGTCGACATCCAGACGCGGTGTATTTGTTGATGCACCCGCAGGTTGGCGACGCCTACTGCGATGGACGTAAAGACCAAGGGCACTAAAATCATTTTGAGTAAATCGATGAAAATATTGCCGACCAGCCCGCTGAGGTAAAGCCCGTTTCGGGTCGTCGCGGCATCGGGGCCGAGTTTTGAAAATACCAGACCAAGCAGAATGCCCGCCAGCGTGCCGAGAAGGATTTGTGTGTTTAACGATAATCGCATGATTGTCCACGTTTGATAGGCGCTCTGAGTATAACGGGGAGCAAAAACATTAGCTAGTTTTCGAGTTATCGAGGGTGGTAATACCCGTAAAATGCGGATAATTAGTAACTATGGCGGATTCGTCGTTAGGCAGCTCTCCAGGCCGGTTTCGGCTGATGTGTGCTGGAATGATGTTGAGACCGTAGCTCGGTGGGGCGATTTTGCGACAGCAAACCGCCAATTAATGCGCAACATCAAAATAATCAGATAAAAAACGCTCGGGAAAGTCCGTGCTGGTGGTTGGTTCAAGGTTCTATTTATGGTCTTCTGGTCGTCGTAGCACTTACTTCGGACGCTCCAACCAGCAACAGCAAAAACTCTTTCACCATATCCGACCATGATGTTGATGCCGATAAAAAGCACTGAGAACGCCGAAAGTAACAGTCAATATTGCAGATACCCAAATAGTCCCTGGAACGCTGGTGATTTGGCACCACATGGATGTCGATTCTATGAGCGGAAAGGGTTTGCTTTGTGCAAACCCAGAAGCAATGTTACAGGGATAATGGCCTAACCAAAGGCCACCAGTTTGGTAGTGCGAACAAACCACTTTATCATTTGCCCGCACTACATAGTCGGCAAAGCGTGTGCCCTCCGCTACGACAAATAGATGTCGTAGGGAACCGAAGGCTTCTTGGCTTGTTGTGTCTCCAAAACCGCCACGGCATCGTTGAACCATTTCACATAGCGGTCGCAATGCTCACTCGCCCCAATCGGATACTGCTTCATTTTCCAGCGATTGTTCGCGCTTGTGTTTTCCTTAAGGCTTCCTGCGTTATAGGCGCATGCGACTTTGGGCGGATCGAGCAGGGTTGTTGAACGCTGCCCCGCGATATACGAAGTGCCCGCCTTGATGGAATTGTCTGGAACAAGCAACCAATTGCGATCTATATTATTGTCCCCTAACGTGTCACGCGCAGAAGAGATTAAGGTTTGCATCAAACCGGGACTGATTAGGCCGGGGGTCGCGCCGTCGGAGATATAGCCGGGTTCCATGCGGATCGCGTTGGCATCGCCTCTGGTTTCGGTGGCGATGGTGGCGATGATTAGGACGCAAGGTACGTTGAAATGAGTGGCCCAGCAATTGATGTTGTCGCCGAACTCTTCCCAAATTTTCGTAATGGTCGTCGGTGCCCCTGGTGTGCGCTCGATCCCGGAGCCTTCGACTTCAATTCCTTGGCGGGTAAGACGCCAGCGTACTCCGTTGGCAAATGCACCGTGGAAAACCAACAAGCCCATGCCGACAAAGTCTGGGGGGGCTGGTTGGCTGTCAGGTGGCGGAAGCGGCGGAAGTGCGACACGGTTAGCCTGACTTAGTCCCAATTCGGCAAGGCGCAGCAGATATTGGGTTGGGTTCAACAGTTCCTTCGGCGGATTAGTTCCCTTGTAATGCCGATGGTTCACTGTAGTGCCTTTGATGTACATCTCGAAATGGCACATCGAGCTGTTGGTCATCTGGCCGACTCGCGCAATCGGCTGCCCTGCTTTGACGCGAGATCCTTTTTGTACACCGAATTCGCGCCAAGAGTCGGGTTTCACCTCGCCGTAATTGATGACCAGCCCGGAGTCGCATTGCTCAAACAAGGCATGTACGTTGTTGTAAAAATGATAGTGGTTAACTATTTCCCCGTTTTCGCAAGCAACGATGACATCCTCTGCCTCACCCCATAGATCTACGCCAACATGGTAGCGACCACCGGCCCGGTCAGCCAAAAACCGTCTCCCCGCACGACCATAGATTTTTCCGCTGACACCCCGGTAAGCTACCTCGCGCCCGCCGCGGTCATAGGTGAGAACAGGCCAGCACTGTGCCGCCACCGTAGGTTCAGCAAAGGGGATGCCGCTTTCCAACTTCGGGGCTTCCACCCCCTTCCAAGCTGACACCGAAGGCCCCGACGCCCGGTAAGATTTTTCCAACCATAGCTTGATCTCTTGGCGCGTATCTTTGTCACACTCGCCGTGCGCGTCACCCTGGTAGCTAAGGGAAACATTGACGGGCTGGACATCGGCTTCCCGCAGTGGATTCAGGGCGGACTCTTGGAAGGCTTTCAACGCATCGGTGGTGCGGTTGCCGAAGAAACCGTCAGCAGCACCCGCAGCGAAACCTAGAATGGACAGGTCTTTTTGCAATGCCACGACATAGCCGCCGGGTACATTGGCTGGTTTGCCATACGTTTTAGCACCAACTGAGTCGATGGAGCCTCTGCTTAATATAACAGCATCATCGTCCAGATAGCTGCGCGTTACCGACGTTATCGATTGAGAAACGGTTTCTGTGGTGGAAATTCCTTGGTTAGTGACACCGCCACTCCAAAAATAACGCCCATTGGCATCCCGATACCATTTTGAATTGCCATTGACGGCTTCCCCATTAGTTATCCATCCCACATAATCCAAAGAAGTGCCTACGGGCAATACCTGCACAATATCCGCTGTTCGTCGGGGCATATCCTTGCGAATATTTAATTTAGCAGTTGCTACAACCTTGCCTGCTTGGGCAGTAAAATTCCACTGGGGTGTTGCAGACACTACAGGGATATTATCGTCAGGTGCGACACATGCCTGATACTCCGTGACAATATCTTTCAATAGTTGGTCATAAGTGCGCCGACTTTGGGCTAAACCTGTGACGGGGTCTGTTTTACGTTTGGGATCTAGGAAGAAATGCCCGACCACAGAGGTTGCAGGGTCGAGATTGAAACGTTTACAAACGCTCGCGATAACCCAGACATATTTCCGGTAAGCCTCATCTGCATCAATGTGCCCGCCATAGCAATATTCGACGCCGATAGCTACATCGTTGGCATCGTAGCCATAAATATGATTATCGGTGTCTACCCTGTAAAGTACATGCCAAGCTTTTTCTGGCGGAGCCGTCAATGCCGGTATGCATTCGATGATCTCCTTGTCGTCAACAAAGATGTGGGCCGAAGCGCTTTCTTCATCGCGGGAACGCTCATAATAGCTGACGTTATTAGCCGCTGTGGAACTGGGATTGCCTGTATCGTGGGCAACAATGAACTTCACATCGCCATCAATAATGAGTTTCCCTGAGCGACGCTTCGAAGGCTTGGTCAGGTAACGTGGCGTAATGGTATATTTTTGCAGAAAGCTCATGTCAGTCACCCTACAGCTGGGTGGTCATCGCCAGTGGCATCGGACGATTTTGAGGTTGCTTCGCTTGCAGGCGGCTCGCTTCCGGTTTGGCTATTGGCGGTTGCCTTGGCGGCGAGATACCCCGTATGGCTAATGCCAATAAGTGCTAGTAAACCCTCGCTTAATTCGGGAAACTTTGCGATAACAGCCTTTCCTTGGTTGATTATTTCCAGAGTTGCGCTTGCTGCCTCACCTAACGAGTGCCCTATTGCAACACCGTAGGTAAGCAAAGAAACCAAGGTGAAAAAGAACATCTGAAGTCGGGCCAAATCAAGATTGGCAAAGTTTCCTGTTTCTTCACCTGTGAATAGGTCTGACCACTTGGCTTGATCCGGCGACTTATTGACGACTAACTGGCCTTGGTTATCTAGCTTACCTTTATCGTATCCTTGCTCGGACAGTAACTCAAAAGTCTTGTCCATTTCTTTTTGGTCGGGCTGTTGTTTCTTTTTTCCACTGAGGATCAAAGGAGAACCCACCAAAGAAGCCGTGCTTATTCCCATCAATAGCCACAGCTCTTCGGGAAGTCCGGGAAGACCGCTCTTGGTTGATTCTAGGCCTAAAGATTCTAGGTTCAAGGCATTAGCTTTAAAAATATTCCAGAATACTGCCGCAGCAAATGCGGACAACACTAATGTAGTCCATCCCATCATCTGGAATCTAGATAGCGATAGAACATTCCGATTGTCAATAAAAGCCCCTTTCCAACTCCCAGTCACTCCGTGCCCCGTGATTAGCAAGATCAGCACGAATCCCGCCATAAAAATCCACCAAACCCTTACCAAATTATCAACTTGACAATATGCCACTGTGGGCAAGACAACAATAAACAACCCCCAAGCAATGCTATGCCCTAGTGTCCACTTCTGATTTTTCTCAGCCATTTCAGTCACCTTTCGTAAGTTTATAGAAGATATGGCGCTCAAACAGTATTTGTGATCGCCGGTCTGTAAGAAAGCCAAACCCACATGTTTCGACCGTTAGCACGGCCCATACTTCCGCTTGATTGATGCCAAAGAGTAGTGCAGATATTTTCCATGCCTTGACCGCTCAATGGGACCCTTTATTTGTGAAATTCATAATTCACCAAAAACCGAGTATAGAGCTAATCATTAGCACCAATTACGTTCCACTCTGTATAAATAACTTTCGAATTTCCTTCAACCTTACGGTAACAACGGATTGCACCCGCCTGAATTCTTAAATTTATTAGCTCATCTAAATCGCTATCGCTGGTTTCGAGTGGAAATATTTCTTTCGTTGTTATAGTTGCAGCCATGGCCTTCCTCCAATTTTTATTTAGTTATATTTGCAATATTTAATATAAAGCTCACTTCTACTGTTTTCCTAGTGCTTTTTCCCAGACATCAATATCTTTTGGCTCAAGAAACGTAGCACGTACCCTGAGATATTTGCGCGCCAGTACAGGGTTTTTCTCACCTCGTTTAACTATACCTGCATCAACCAGCTTAGAGTCATCTGTTGGCGACATGTCGTTTAAAGAAATTGCCTTCTCGTCGCTGAGGTTATCAATGGCCGAATTAATGGCTTTTACCTTTTTTAAATTTTCTGGGGAAATGGAACCCGCTGTGCGATTAAAAACAATCTCCATTTTGTCGTCTGCATTCTGTGATTTTTCCCCAGCATCTTGAGTTACCGCCGATATTGCACCGGGAATTGTGCCGACTGCATAATAGTCCTCGACATCAATTAACGCGCGAGAAAGGGGATAGCCATCCAAGGGCATTAGCGACATTCCCTCCCGTATCCGAGCCAGTACTTTTTTTCGCTCCGCAACCATCTGACAGAGAATTGCTGGCATCGTTTTTTCAAAATATGCTTCCTTGTCTAAATTACCCTTGGCACCAACCAGTCCGCCGGAAGCTGCGGCCAATGCTGCTTTTGCGCCAGCACCACCCGTAACAGTACCCGCTGCATTCAATGCGACAACTGCCCAATCGGCCGTGACATTGGTAAGGACACCTTCCCGGAAAAGTGCTTTTTGGAATAGGTTAAAATTAATATCTATTGCTCTAATTCGTCCGTCTACAATGTTATCGCGACAACTGCGACGCAAAACGGCATCAGTTTGGTTCCGGCAGTTCGTTTCAGTGTTTGGTTCAAAATACTGTGCAAGCGACTTTATCTCGCTATCTATATCAGCCGATCTGTCAGGGTATCCTGTAATTGTGGTGCATCCACTAAGGTATAAACACATAAGACCACTGAGTGCTGTCAATTTCGATTTTTTCATGTAACTCTCCTGGAATATGATTTTCCTATTAGGTTTAGTGACCTAGTCGAACAGTTAGGTTTCTCGATCAATGGGGAACAGAATAAATTGAAATAGACAACCAACCATTTCTCCTCACTACTAATTATCAAACCCCATTACCCCCTCTAAGCCAAGTCAATTCTGTAAATTAAACGCAATCAATTTTCTTAATCCATGAACTGGTTTTTAGTATACGGGTTCTGTTGTTGTAAGTTGTTAGCGAATTGTTATATGTTTGTTATCGTTCCTACATAAATAA
>Ga0163199_1001002_pt1 | contig 17604 bp, 14 predicted proteins | sample PL_2010_150m_FD_113537 | JGI IMG/M metagenome (GOLD analysis project Ga0163199, IMG submission 113537) | Freshwater microbial communities from Powell Lake, British Columbia, Canada to study Microbial Dark Matter (Phase II) - PL_2010_150m | ecosystem: Environmental > Aquatic > Freshwater > Lake ...
CCAAACTGCTGTGGCAGGCAGCGGGGATCAACTCTCCGCGCTATGCCATGCTTGATGCGCAAAGTGATTTTGACGCGGTAGTACAGGAGTTGGGCTTACCCCTGATCGTCAAGCCTTCACGCGAAGGATCGACCATAGGCTTGAGCAAGGTGACAGCAGCAGAGGATTTGCCGGCTGCCTACCAGCTGGCGGCAGGGCATGACTCCATGGTATTGGCGGAGCAATTTATCGAGGGGATGGAATTAACCGCTGCCATTCTTGGCGAGACCCCGCTGCCGCTGGTGCGAATCGAGACAGCAGGCGGGTTATACGATTACCAGGCCAAGTATTTGTCCGATGACACCTGCTATTTCTGCCCGAGTGGTCTATCCGCCGGACAGGAACAGGCGATCCAGGCGCAAGCGCTGCGGGCGCACCAGATTCTGGGATGTGAAGGTTGGGGCAGGGTGGATGTAATGCTGGATAAATCGGGCAAGGCATATTTTCTCGAGACCAATACCTCTCCGGGCATGACTGACCACAGCCTGGTGCCGATGGCGGCAAGGGCGGCGGGAATATCGTTTGAGGATCTGGTGGTACGGATACTGGAGTTGGCGCATGTGGGATAACCACCACACGTTGCAGTTGCTGGCCAATCTGCTGTTTGCGCTGGCTGCGCTTGCGGCGACCTACACCATCGGATCATGGACGGTGAATTCGTCAGTGTTTCCGTTGAAGCAGGTAAGTGTCAGCGGGATTAACAGCGGCAACGGTGAATTGAGGCACGAGACACGGGAGCAAATAGATAAAGTGGTTCGCAGCAAGATCGCGGGGAATTTCCTGACAGTTGATCTGGACGCAACGCGTGACGCATTCGAGAAATTGCCCTGGGTAAGGGCTGCAACTGTACGGCGGCATTGGCCGCAGACTCTGGAAGTAACGCTGGAAGAACATGTGGCAATGGCACGCTGGGGCAGCGAGGCGCTGGTGAACACCCATGGAGAGGTATTTGACGGCGCTGCCATCACGCTTGATGGGGAATTGCCGGTATTCATCGGGCCGCCGGAAAGTTCATTCGATGTGGCACGGCAATACGCTGCTTTCAGCAAGTTGCTGCAACCGTTGCGGCAGAACATTGTCCAGTTGAATCTTTCGCCGCGCCGCGCCTGGCGCATTCACCTGGAGAACGGGACTGTGCTGGAACTGGGGCGCGACCAGATGGAAACGCGCTTGGCGCGCTACGTCCTGGCGTACGACCGCAGTCTCGCACAATTGAATCAACAGCTTTCTTATGTGGATTTGCGTTATTCCAACGGCTTTGCTGTGCGCATGCCGGAAGCATCGCAGCAGGAACCACGCAAACCAAACCTGAAAAAAGCAGCGTGAGATTAAGGATTTGCAAAATAAATGAATAGAGTTAATGAAAATAAGAATCTGATCGTCGGCCTCGACATCGGCACTTCAAAGATCGTCGCTATCGTCGCCGAGGCCAAGCCAGAGGGCGGATTTGAAATTATCGGCATGGGCAGCCACCCGTCGCGCGGCTTGAAGAAAGGCGTGGTGGTCAACATCGAAACTACGGTGAACGCGATCCAGCGCGCACTGGAAGAAGCGGAGCTAATGGCCAATTGCAAGATTCGTGAGGTCTATACCGGCATTGCCGGTAGTCATATCAAGAGTTTCAATTCACACGGGACGGTGGCGATCAAGGACAAGGAAGTATCGCGCATAGACGTGGAGCGAGTGATGGAAACCGCCAAGGCGGTGAACATTCCGGCTGACCAGCAGGTGCTGCATATTCTCAATCAGGAATTTATCGTAGATGGTCAGGAAGACGTGCGCGAGCCTATCGGTATGAGCGGCATCCGCCTGGAAGTGAAAGTGCATATCGTTACCGGTGCAGTATCGGCCGCGCAGAACATCATGAAGTGTGTGCGCCGCTGCGGCCTGGAAGTGCGCGATCTGGTGCTGCAACCATTGGCTTCGGCAATGGCAGTACTGTCGGAAGACGAGAAAGATCTGGGTGTGTGCCTGGTGGATATTGGCGGCGGTACTACTGACATTGCGGTGTTTACCAATGGCGCAATTCGCCATACGGCGGTGATTCCGATCGCTGGCGACCAGATCACCAATGATATTGCGATGGCCTTGCGCACTCCCACCAAGGATGCGGAGGACATCAAGTGCAGCTACGGTTGCGCTCTGCGCGGTATGGCTGACCCGCATGAAATGGTGGAGGTATCGGGCGTAGGCGACCGTGGTGCGCGTCAGCTTTCCAGACAAACGCTGGCGGAAGTGATCGAGCCGCGGGTGGAAGAGCTTTATTCCCTGGTGCAGGCCGAACTGCGCCGCAGCGGTTTCGAGGAACTGCTTTCATCCGGGATCGTCATCACCGGTGGCAGCAGTTCCCTGCAAGGCATGGTGGAACTGGGTGAAGAAATATTTCACATGCCGGTACGGTTGGGGTTGCCGCACTATCGTGGCGGCTTGGCGGAGGTGGTGCGCACACCGCGGTTCTCCACTGGTGTCGGGCTGGTTATCGCCGGCATGGAACAGGTTCAGCGCAACCAGCACAGTCGGCTGCAGGGTAATTCGTTCAAGCAGGTTCTGGAAAGAATGAAGAGCTGGTTTCAGGGAAATTTTTAGGGTTCGGGCTTAGGGATAGAGGAGTGGGCGTGCCGCGGTTGGTATCAGGATTGTCAGGTTTAGGGTTGAAAGTTTGAGGAAAAATTTTTAGAAATTGCGTTTTTAATTCACCAAAGGAGAAGCATAATGTTCGAAATCATGGATACACAAACACAGGAAGCGGTCATAAAAGTTATCGGTGTCGGTGGTTGCGGTGGTAATGCGGTGGATCACATGATCCAGAACGGCGTGCAGGGTGTTGAGTTCATTTGTGCCAATACCGACGCGCAGGCGTTGAAGCGTAATCAGGCGCGCACCTTGTTGCAACTGGGATCGACCATCACCAAGGGATTGGGTGCGGGGGCCAACCCGGAAATCGGGCGGGAAGCGGCTCTGGAAGATCGCGATCGTATCGCCGAGCTGATCGAGGGTGCGGACATGCTGTTCGTCACTGCCGGCATGGGCGGCGGTACCGGTACCGGTGCTGCGCCAGTGGTGGCACAGGTGGCGAAAGAAATGGGCATCCTCACCGTGGCAGTAGTGACCAAGCCATTTGCATTTGAGGGCAAGCGCCTGAAAGCGGCGCAGGCTGGAATGGAGGCGCTGTCGCAGCATGTTGATTCGCTGATCGTGATTCCCAACGACAAGCTGATGATGGTGCTGGGGGAGGATATCAGCATGCTGGATGCATTCAAGGCCGCCAACAACGTGTTATATGGCGCGGTTGCCGGAATTGCGGAGGTTATCAACTGCCCGGGTCTGGTCAATGTAGACTTTGCCGATGTGAAAACAGTGATGTCGGAAATGGGGGTGGCGATGATGGGCTCCGCATTCGCCTCGGGCATAGACCGCGCCCGCGTAGCAGCAGAGCAGGCGGTATCAAGTCCTCTGCTGGAAGACTTGAATCTCTCCGGCGCGCGCGGGGTGCTGGTAAATATTACGGCCAGTTCGGGAATGAAGATGCGGGAAGTTCATGAAGTGATGAGTACCATCAAAGACTTTACCGCTGAAGATGCGACGGTAATTGTCGGTACCGTGATCGACGAAAGCATGGGGGACAACCTGAGGGTCACCATGGTGGCAACTGGGCTGGGTGGAGCGATCGGCCGTACCCAACCCAAACCGTTGAGCATTATTCACACCCGTACCGGAACCGACGATGCAGTATTGGTAGATGCAGCGAGCTGGAAGGAGCTGGAGATTCCCGCCGCGATCCGCACCAACAGAAGGCACGATGCAACCGTGGAGGCGATGAAGCAATCCGGAGTGGATGTGCTGGACATCCCGGCGTTCCTGCGGAAGCAGGCTGATTGATGGGGGTTCCTTAAGGGCCAAACGCCAGAGCATGCCGATCCCTTAATCCCGCCGCATTTCCGGAATGCGCAGCCAGTCGTGCCGCTCGGCAACACGCTGCGAATGTCGGGAGCACAAATGGGGCGACGCGAGTTTTGCCGCCTGCGCCACTGGGTTGAGGATGCCCCTTTATTTGCATCTACAAATATAGATGCAGATAATGGAGGCGCGCCCACGCGCTCTAGCGCTGCGGCACCATCTGCTTGGCTTGCCTTTTCAGCAGTGATTCGACCGCGCTTTTTAATGGTGATGCCGGCAATCCTGCAGCCAGTTGACTCAGGTTTTCCATGCCGACCGGGCTGATATTCAGGTTTTTATCGACCTTGTTATCCGTTTTAGTAGTATGGTTATGTGCTTGCACAGCAACCCGAATTGCAGTAACCTCGTAGCCCTTCTTGTTGAATTTTAATAATAACGACGGCGAAATCTGTTTCAGTTTTGCCGCAATTGCGCCGCTACTTGCGTATAGAGTCAAGCTTCCTTCGGAAAACCAGCCCACAGTGCAGTATCCTGACAATTGTGGTGGGGCGATTTCCACGAATGCTCGCTGCATCAGAGTTAACTGGTTCGCCTGAGCGAACAGTCCTTGCTGATCTGCCGCTGCGCCAAGGGTAGTGAGGTAAAAATTGATTTTGTGTGCAGTCATGGTCGAACGAAAATTTAGGGAATAAGATGAATGTTATTCTAGTTTCCAGTAATTTGGTAAAAGCAAGAACCCTGACCCTGACCCTGACCAGTGTGCATCTGGCATTGCTGGCAGGGGCACTATTTCTGGTTATCGTAGTGCTGGCACTGGGGTTGAATTATCTTTCATTGCGCTATGCAGACAAGATAGATAGCCCCTCCCTCCGGTCCCTGGTATTAGGTGTACAGCAGGAAGAGCACCAGAAAAACCAATCATACCTGCGCGATAGCCTGAATGCCATGGCGGTCAGAATGGGACAAATGCAGGCGCAACTGTTGCGGCTCGATAGCCTGGGCGAACGTCTGGCTGAACTGTCCGGTATCAAACCCCAGGAATTTTTATTCAATCAAACTCTGGGACAAGGGGGTGCGCTTTCCACTCTGCCGGCACAGGATATTTCATTTGATGAATTCAACAGCAAAATGAATGAGCTGTCGCTTACATTGAATGATCGCACTGATAAACTGGGCGCGCTTGACACCTTTCTGCTGCAAGACAGACTCAAGAAAAAAACGCTACCAACCCTCGCGCCTGTAGAAGCCAGATGGTTTACTTCCAGTTTTGGCTTGCGCATCGACCCTTTCACAGGAAAAAGCGCTTTTCATGAAGGAGTCGATTTCATTGCTGAGATCGGCACGCCCATCATGGCTGCGGCAGGCGGCGTGGTAGTCTACTCTGACTATCACCCCGAATATGGTAACATGATCGATATTGACCACGGCAATGACCTCGTCAGCCGCTATGCCCATGCCGCCAAGCGCTTGGTCAAACCAGGGCAAGTGGTATTACGGGGACAGAAGATCGCAGAAGTGGGGAGTACCGGCCGCTCTACCGGGCCACACCTTCATTTTGAAGTCAGACACAGAGGCCTGCCGCAGAATCCAACGCGATTCTTGAAAGCGCCCGGCTGAGTCGGATTGATGATCTGCTGTGGGGGTGAGGCCGAAAACCTCACCCCCTTTGTTTTTTGGACGACTGTTTAAACAGAATTTTTTCGAGATTTTATGCTGAACAATCTGCTCAAGAAAGTCTTCGGCAGCCGTAATGATCGGCTGATCAAACAATATTTTCAGACGGTGGGTGTGGTTAACTCGCTGGAGCCTGCGCTGGCAGTGTTGACTGACGCCGAGTTGCGCGCCAAAACCGATGAGTTCAAGCAGCGCATTGCAAACGGAGAGACCCTGGATGCATTGCTGCCAGAGGCGTTTGCAGTAGTGCGTGAAGCTAGCAAACGGGTGCTGGGAATGCGCCATTTCGGTGTGCAGTTGATAGGTGGCATGGTGCTGCATAACGGCAAAATTGCCGAGATGCGGACGGGGGAAGGTAAAACGTTGATGGCGACGTTGCCCTCCTATCTCAATGCCCTGGCTGGCAAAGGCGTGCACCTGGTAACGGTGAACGATTACCTGGCCAAGCGCGATGCGGAGTGGATGGGACGCATCTATCAATTCCTCGGCATCAGTGTGGGCGTGATTCTTTCGCAAATGGAGCACGGTGATAAACAGGCTGCCTACGCTGCCGACATCACCTATGGTACCAACAACGAATTCGGCTTCGATTACCTGCGCGACAATATGGTGAACCACCCTGCCGAACGGGTGCAACGCCACCTCAACTATGCAATTGTTGATGAAGTTGATTCAATCTTGATCGACGAAGCGCGTACGCCACTGATCATTTCCGGCCAGGCAGAGGGGAGCAGCGAGGTTTATACCCGCATGAACGCGCTGATTCCGAAACTCGTCCGCCAGGAAAAAGACAGCAGCCCCGGTGATTTCAGCGTGGATGAAAAAGCGCAGCAGGTGCTGCTGAGCGAGGCAGGTTTCGAACATGTAGAAAAACTGCTTACCCAGGCCGGTTTGCTCTCACCAGGGACCAGTCTCTATGATCCCAGCAACATCAACCTGGTTCATCATCTTTACGCAGCGCTGCGTGCCCACGCTCTATTTCACCTTGACCAGCACTATGTAGTGCAGAACAACGAAGTGATCATTGTGGATGAATTCACCGGGCGGCTTATGTCCGGCAGACGCTGGTCGGAAGGGCTGCATCAGGCGGTAGAGGCGAAGGAGGGTGTTCCGATCCAGAAGGAAAATCAGACGCTTGCCTCGATCACTTTTCAGAATTATTTCCGCATGTATCAGAAACTGGCCGGCATGACTGGTACGGCGGATACCGAGGCCTACGAGTTTCAGCAAATCTACGGGCTAGAGACCGTGATCGTTCCAACGCATCGTCCGATGATTCGTGACGATCGCATGGATCAGGTGTTCCGCACCACGGACGAGAAGAACCGCGCCATCATTGCAGATATCAAAGATTGCTACCAGCGTGGCCAGCCGGTTCTGGTCGGCACTACTTCGATTGAAAGCAATGAATTGCTGTCTGGATTATTGACCCAGGAAAAACTGCCGCATCAAGTGCTGAATGCCAAGCAGCACGCACGCGAAGCAGAGATCGTTGCCCAGGCTGGGCGCCCGAAGATGGCTACTATCGCCACCAATATGGCCGGACGGGGTACCGACATCGTGCTGGGTGGCAATCCCGAACCCGAGATCGACCGCATCCGCTCAGACGAGAATCTCAGCGAACAAGCCAAGGCGGAGCGGATTGCCGAGCTACGTACACAATGGCAACTTCTGCACGAGGAGGTACTGAAGCAGGGGGGATTGCATATCATCGGCACTGAACGGCATGAATCACGCCGGGTAGACAACCAGTTGCGCGGACGTTCCGGGCGTCAGGGCGACCCCGGTTCCAGCCGTTTCTATCTTTCGCTGGAAGATCCGCTTTTGCGTATCTTTGCTTCCGACCGTGTAGCCAGCATCATGCAACGCCTCAATATGCCAGAAGATGAGGCCATCGAACATCCGTGGGTCACGCGCGCCATAGAAAACGCCCAGCGCAAAGTGGAGGCGCGCAACTTTGATATGCGCAAGCAATTGCTGGAATACGATGATGTTGCCAACGATCAGCGCAAGGTGATTTACCAGCAGCGCAATGAGCTAATGGAGTCAGAAGACATTTCAGAGACGATTACGTCTATGCGCGAGGATGTGCTGAGCAGTCTTATCGGTCTCTATATCCCGCCGCAGAGCGTTGAGGAACAATGGGACATTCCAGGATTGGAGAAGGCACTGGCCGCCGAGTATCAGCTACATCTACCGCTGCACGAGTGGCTGGAGAAAGAGCCTGATCTGCACGAAGAGAATTTACTTCAGCGCGTTGCCGGGGTGGCACACGAGCAGTATCAGAACAAGGTGCAGCAGGTCGGCGCCAATGTCATGCACCATTATGAGCGTGCGGTGATGCTGCAAAGTCTGGATAATCGCTGGCGTGAGCATTTGGCAGCGCTGGATCATCTGCGTCAAGGCATTCACCTGCGCGGTTATGCACAGAAGAACCCCAAACAGGAATACAAGCGCGAAGCTTTTGAGCTGTTTTCCACCATGATGGAAGAGATCAAGGCTGAAGTCACCAAGATCCTCATGACGGTCCAGATCCGGAATGAGCAGCAGGTGGAAGAAGTGGCGGAAGCGCCGCAGGCGCCAGTGAATGTTCAGTACCACCATGCGGCTTATGAGGAGGCATTGGGAGAGGACGGTGAGCACGAGGACAGACAGGAGAAGCACCAGCCGTTTGTGCGGCAGAGCGGCAAGGTTGGTCGCAATGATCCGTGTCCCTGTGGGTCGGGGAAAAAGTACAAGCAGTGTCACGGCAAACTGAATTAACTGCTCGGCTCTTCCTCGTTCATATCCATCATTCTTGCCTGCATCGTCGGTTATCCCGGCTACGGATTAGAACTCAAACCCCTTTGGAAATGGTTTGGCCGCGCTGATGATGGGTTTCAGGGTATAATCCAATACCGATGTATTAACCACTTCTGGCTCGGCGATTCCAATCATTCTCGCCGGCCACGTCTGCAACAACACTCATGAATGTTTTTTACGAAGAGGAAGGCGTTTTCAAGGTAGGCGCCATCCTTGTTGACAACACGACTTCGCTGCAAGTAGAAGCGCCTCACGGTAAGCGCTCGAAAATCAAGGCGGCATCGGTGCTGTTGCGATTTGACGCGCCACCGCTGTCTGAATTCATGCATTTCGCACAAAAAACGGCAGATGACCTGGATCTGAACTTCCTCTGGGAGTGCTGCGTAAGCGATGTCGAGTTCGCCAGTGATGCCTTGGCGGCAGATTATTTTGGCCATTTGCCCAGCCCGGTGGAAGCAGCAGCAGTGCTGATTCGGTTGCACGCAGCGCCGATGTATTTCTATAAAAAAGGCCGGGGGCGCTATAAGGCCGCACCGCCGGAAGCGCTCAAGGCAGCGCTCGCCAGTCAGGAAAAAAAACGCCTTCAGGCAGAACAGCAATCTCGTTATGTGAAGTTGTTGGCAGCATTCACCTTGCCGGATGAGTTCAGGCCGTTGTTGGCGGACCTACTCTACCAGCCCGACAAGAATACGGTTGAATGGAAGGCCCTGGATGCGGCTTGTACTGCCGTCAAACTAAACGCCCCCAGGCTGCTGGAGAAATGTGGGGCAATACCGTCCTCGCATGATTATCATTTCAACCGATTTCTGCTGGAGCACTTTCCAGAAGGTACAAGTTTCGGCCCGCTCGACGCAGATGTTGAGCTGAGTAACTTGGCAGAATTGCCGGTGGCAGAAGCGACTGCTTTCAGCATAGATGACGCCACTACCACCGAAATTGATGACGCTTTTTCAGTCACGCCGCTGACTCTTGGCAGCTTTCGCATCGGCATCAATATTGCTGCCCCTGCTTTGGTGATTGCGCCAGGATCACCTCTGGAAAAGGTGGTGGCAAAGCGTCTTTCTACCGTCTATCTGCCAGGCAACAAGATCACCATGTTGCCGGAAACTGTGATACATCACTATACGTTGGGCGAAGAGCGCTTGTGCCCAGTGCTTTCAATGTATCTTGATGTGGCAGATGATTTCACCATAACTGCCACACACAGCTGTATCGAGCAGGTGAAAATCGCGGCGAATCTGCGGCATGACACGCTGGAGCAACATTTCAACGAATACACACTGGCAGGTGACAATCTCGATCATCCTTTCGGCAAAGAGCTGCGAGCGCTATGGAATTTCGCCTGCAAGATGGAGGCATTGCGCGGCAAGGCCAGCGATAGCAACAACGAGAAAATAGATTACAGCTTTAACATTAAAGATGACCGCGTCACTATCAGCGAGCGCCGACGTGGTTCGCCGATCGACAAGGTGGTGGCGGAGCTGATGATTTACGTCAATACTGAATGGGGTAAGCAGCTGGCCGATGGCGGTGTCGCCGGCATCTATCGCAACCAGAGCGGCGGCAAGGTGAGAATGAGCACCTCTCCTGCACCACACCAGGGTTTGGGTGTTTCTCAGTATGCCTGGATCAGTTCACCGTTGCGGCGCTATGTAGATCTCATTAATCAGCGGCAACTAATCGCGCTGCTGCGCAGAGAAACGCCGCCCTACACCAGAGAAAGTGATGAGCTGTTGCTGGCGATGCGGGATTTTGAGGCGATTTATGAAGCCTATGTGGATTTCCAGCGGGGCATGGAACGCTATTGGTGCCTGCGCTGGTTATTGCAGGAAAATGTCACCATAGCCGGTGCGCAAGTGCTGAAGGAGAATCTGGTGAAATTGGATCGCCTGCCGCTGGTGATACGGGTACCCTCGTTGCCGGACATGTCGCCGGAAGCGTATGTTGAGGTGGAGATTTCTCAGGTCGATTTACTGGATCTCACATGCAACGCAAGATTCCTGCGTAAACTGGAAACCTAACCATGTGACAAGCGCGCCGTTGTTGCTTACAATGGGTGCGACCTAAAACATTCTCAGGCTTAATTCTCAAACTCGCTAGTACGGTGGCCGCTACACCAAATAGACCAGATTTCAATCTCGCCACATTCCATAGCTGGCTGCTTGATCCATCGTCACGCCTGAATGTGGCGATACTGCTGTCATTGATTTTTCATGCAGTTGTATTGTTTGGCGTGACCTTCAAGCTTCCGTCTGCAAAAATCGACAAAGCTGCAACGACACTGGAAGTGGTGCTGGTCAATAGCAAATCCGCATCGAAACCGCACAAGGCAAATACCCTGGCGCAGGCCAACCTGGATGGCGGCGGCAACACTGACGACAACCGCCGTGCCAAGACCCCCCTTCCCCTGCTGCCAGAAAACCAGCAACCGGTCGATGTGGCCAATGCCAAACAAAAGACCGAGCAACTCGAACAGGAGGCGAAAAGGTTAATGACTGCGGCCAATAGCAAGCACGACATCTATCAGCCCGACCTGCAATCAGAGCGACTGGTACAGAGACAGGACACGCCTAATGCTACTAACCTGATGCAACGCAGCCTGGAGATTGCGCGCTTGGAAGCACAAATTTCCAAGGATTATGAAGCTTATCAGAAGCGCCCGAAACGCAGGTTCATCGGTGCTCGTGCACAGGAATACCGCTTCGCGCGCTATGTCGAAGATTGGCGGGCCAAGGTGGAGCGGGTTGGAAATCTGAATTATCCTGAAGCTGCCAAGCGGGAAAAACTATTTGGAAATTTGCAGCTCACTGTCGGCATCAAGTCTGATGGCAGTTTGGAGTCGGTTGAAATCAACCGCTCCTCAGGGAAAAAGATTTTGGATGAGGCGGCGATACGCATTGTAAAACTCGCTGGGCAGAACGGGTTCGCTCCTTTTCCGCCGGACATCAGTCAAGATACCGATATTCTGCATATCACCCGTACCTGGGTATTTACCCGCTCGGATGAATTACTGAGCGAATAATCAAAGCAGGTTTCAGAGTATGGCTGCTTGACACTGCTGTACTAACCACTAATCATTGCGCTTATGCCTGATCTCTATGCCGTCATCGGCAACCCTATCGCTCACAGCAAGTCACCGTTGATTCATGCTGAATTCTCCCGGCAGACCGGCCAGGATATGCGCTATGAAGCCATTCTTGCGCCGCTGGATGGTTTCGTCATGGCAGTAGCAATTTTCCGGAAATGTGGCGGCAAAGGCGTGAATGTGACCGTCCCGTTCAAGCTTGAAGCCTGCAAGATTTCGACCCGCTTGACTGAACGGGCCGCCGCTGCCCAGGCGGTCAACACGCTCGTATTCGATAGCGATGAAATTCTCGGTGACAACACCGATGGCACCGGATTGGTGCGCGATATTGTGGTCAATCTGGATTTTGTCATTGCGGGCAAGCGGGTGTTGCTGATGGGCGCAGGTGGGGCCGCCCGTGGCGTGCTGCTGCCGCTACTGGAACACCAGCCGCAGCTGCTGACCATCGCCAATCGCACCGCACAAAAAGCATGCGAGCTGCAGCAGCAGTTTTCTGCATATGGGAGCATCGCGTCCTCTAATTATGCAGATCTGGCCGGACAAAGATTCGACATTGTCATTAACGCCACCTCCGCCAGCCTGAGTGGCGAGCTGCCGTCACTACCTGCCGGCGTGTTCGCTGCCGAGTCGCTGGCCTACGATATGATGTACGGCAATGGGCTCACGCCTTTTCTGCAATTTGCGCAACAGCAAGGCGCGACCCATCTGGCTGACGGCATAGGTATGCTGGTGGAACAGGCAGCGGAATCGTTTTTCCTGTGGCGCGGAGTGAGACCGGAAACGGGGCCTGTGATTGCGATGCTGAGGCCGGAGACATGAAGATGCAGGTTTAAGGCTATTCAATAAAGCATGGGAAAATTTCTCAAGCGCTGGTTCTGGCGACTTCTCTTCTTTCTTGCCGGCGCAGTATTGCTCTATCAAGTGTGGATTTTTGGTCATATTGTTTACTGGAATTCCTATAACCCAGCTACCAGTGCATTCATGCAAGAGCGGCTGGATGTAATGCAGGAGAAGAAACCCGAGGCAATGTTGCGCCATCAATGGGTGCCTTACGAGCAGATCTCGCCCCATCTCAAGCGTGCCATCATTGCGGCTGAGGATGGCAAATTTTTGCAGCACGAAGGCTTCGATTTTGAGGCTATTCAGAAAGCCTACGAGAAAAATCTGGAAAAGGGAAAATTTGTCAGGGGTGGTTCCACCATCAGTCAGCAGCTTGCAAAGAATCTGTTTCTCTCTGGCAACAAGACGCCGTGGCGCAAGATCGAGGAAGCCATCATTACGTTGATGCTGGAGAATGTAATGTCCAAGCGCCGCATTCTGGAAATTTACCTGAACAAAATCGAGTGGGGCAATGGCGTATTCGGTGCAGAAGCTGCCAGCCGCCACTACTACGGCGTCTCCGCTTCCGCCCTCACGGCAAAACAAGCTGCCCGTCTCGCCGCAATGGTTCCCAACCCCCGTTTCTACGATCTCAATCGCAATACGCCATGGCTGCTGAAAAAAACCGATATCATTTTCAATCGGATGGTTTCGACACCAATTCCCTGATAATTCGGGGTCCGGCTGCTGCGAATAGAGCATGCATTGTGCTCCATGCAGCATCCTGTCCAAGATAATTATTCGACCTAGCCCCTGATTTTCCTTACAATCTGGCAATTTTGTCTCGCTGTTGGGGCGATCTGCCATGACCGAAGCAAGCAACCGCAGAGAAACGGAAAACCTGCAAGTGCAATTGCAGAAGGTGATCCATTTGCTGAGCAAGCACAAACTGATGGCGGGTTTTGTGCAGATGCAGGAAATGCCGCGCCATGAATTGACCGAATCCCTGGTGCAAAAACAGAATCTGGCAGAACTGCAACAGTTGCTCGATAGGCTCCATCCTGCCGACGTTGCTTATATTCTGGAAGCCTTGCCGCTGCAGGATCGTCTGATGATCTGGGATCTGGTCAAGGCAGAGCGGGACGGCGAGATCCTGCTGGAAGCTTCCGATGCGGTACGCGAAACGCTTATCGCTGCCATGGACGGCAACGAGCTGGTAGCTGCGACGGAGCAACTGGATGCAGATGAGATTGCCGATCTCGCCCCCGACCTGCCGCGCCATGTTATCGACGACGTATTCCAGTCGCTACCGGTGGAGGAGCGCGAGCAATTGCGTGCCGCCATGTCCTACCCGGAAGATGCGGTGGGAGCATTGATGGATTTCGACATGGTCACGATCCGCGAAGATGTGACGCTGGAAGTGGTGCTGCGTTATCTGCGCCGGCTGGATGAACTGCCTGGCCATACTGACCAGATGTTCGTGGTAGACCGGAACGAACATCTCAAGGGTGTGTTGCCGGTAAATCGTCTACTGGTGAGCGATCCCGATACCGAAGTGGCGGCGGTAATGTCCACGGAAATGCTGAAGCTTCACCCCAACGATAAGGCACAACAGGCGGCGCATGCATTCGAGCGGTATGATCTTGTTTCCGCCTCGGTGGTGGATGCGAAGGGAAAGCTGGTGGGGCGCGTTACCGTCAATGCGGTGATGGATTTCATCCGCGAGGAATCGGAAAATGAAGCGCTCAAGCTGGGTGGTTTGAGCGAAGAGGAAGATTTGTTTGCCCCGGTGTGGAAGAGCGTGAAGAATCGCTGGGTCTGGCTGGCGGTCAATCTGGTGACGGCATTTATTGCCTCACGCGTGATCGGCGTATTTGAGGATTCCATCGAAAAGCTGGTAGCGCTGGCGGCGCTGATGCCGATCATTGCCGGCATCGGCGGCAACTCCGGTAATCAGACCATCACCATGATTGTACGCGCCCTTGCCTTGGGGCAGCTCAACCCCGGCAATGCACGCAAGCTGTTTGCCAAGGAAATCGGAGTGAGTGCCGTAAATGGCATGGTATGGGGCAGTGCAGTTGGGTTGTTCGCTTTCTTTATTTATGACAGTGTCGGCCTTGGTCTGGTGATGGCGCTGGCGATGACACTGAATTTGCTGTTGGCAGCATCGTTGGGGGTATTGATTCCATTGGTGCTGCAAAAATTAGGGCGTGACCCGGCGGCGGGCTCCAGCGTGATGATTACCGCTGTTACTGACAGTGGCGGATTTTTTATTTTTCTGGGACTGGCTACAATTTTCTTGTTGTAGCGGAAATCAAGGCAGGATTTTCTCGCCAGCGAGCAATTGTTCCATCGACTCGCGTTCGCGGATCAGGTGGATGCGGTCGCCGTCCACCATTACCTCAGCGGCGCGGGGGCGGGTATTGTAATTGGAACTCATGCTCATGCCGTAGGCCCCGGCAGACATGACGGCGAGCAAGTCTCCCTGGGACAGGGCGAGCTTGCGGTCATGCCCCAGAAAATCACCGGTTTCACAGACCGGGCCAACGACTTGGTAGGTTTTAGCGTTACTGCCGTTTGCAGTGACTGGCAGGATTTCATGGTATGCGTCATAGAGCGCCGGGCGTATCAAATCATTCATGGCTGCATCCACGATAGCGAAATCCCGATGCGGTGTATGTTTGAGGTACTCAACACGGGTGAGCAGCAAGCCGGCGTTCCCTACCAGCGCGCGTCCAGGTTCGATCAAAATGCGCTGGCCCCGCTGGCCGATACCGGCACACAATGCCGCAACATAGTCTCGTGCCGCTGGCGGCTTTTCTGCGGAGTAGCGGATCCCCAGTCCACCGCCCAGATCCAGATGTTCGATCTGCAATCCCTGCGCTTCCAGGCGGTTCAGCAGGCCGAGCATTTTCCCGCAGGCTTCAACGAAAGGGGCAAGTTCGGTCAGTTGTGAACCGATATGGCAGTCCAATCCGGTGATATGCACATGGGCAAACTGCCGGGCGGAGAGATAGAGTTTCTCCGCTTCATCGAACGGGATACCGAACTTGTTTTCCTTGAGGCCGGTAGAAATGTAAGGGTGAGTTTTCGCATCTACATCAGGGTTGACCCGCAAGCTCACCGGTGCGATCTTACCCATCTCCGCCGCTATCCGGTTCAGTGTTACCAATTCCGCTTCCGATTCCACATTGAAGCAGAATATTCCGACAGCAAGTGCGGCACGCATTTCGTCAGGGTGTTTACCCACGCCGGAAAATACTACTTTCTGCGGATCACCGCCAGCATTCAGTACCCGCTGCAGTTCGCCGCCGGAAACGATGTCGAAGCCACTGCCGAGACGGGCGAACAAATTAAGTACGGCGAGATTGGAATTGGCCTTGACCGCATAGCACACCAGATGATCGCGACCGGCAAAGGCCGAGTCGAATTCCCGGTAGGCGGCAGTCAGCACCGCGCGTGAATAGACATAGCAGGGGGTGCCAAATTCTGCAGCTATGCGATCCAGCGCAACCGATTCGACACAGAGCTTGGCGTTGCGATAAGAAAATGACGGGAAGCCGCTCACTTCTTTTTCTCTTCATCCTTGGATTGCTGCGCAGACGCATCTTGCGGAAGATAGAGCGGTCCTTTCAGACCGCAGGCGCCAAGCAGCAGGACTAGCAGAGTGATAATACAGAATTTATGCATGGGATAATCACCCGGACTATGGATGCAAAATACTAACATAAAGGTACTGCAATGCATGAACCCGAATCGTCACCCAAGCTTCTGCAATTCCTTTCGCACTGCCAGATAATCCGGGTAAATGCTTGCCACCGTTTGCCAGAATGCCGGGGAGTGGTTCATCTCGATAAGGTGTGACAGTTCGTGCGCCACCACGTAATCCACCAGAGGCAGCGGCATTTGAATCAGTCGCCAGTTGAGGCGGACGATGCCGCGCGCATTGCAACTGCCCCATTGGGTTCTGGCACGCGATAGTCGCAGTTGCGGCTGCGGCACACCGAGCTTGTTCGCGTACAGCGTGATACGTTCGCTGAAGCAGGCCAGCGCTTGCTGGTGATACCAAGCCATCACGATTTCCTCGATTTGCGACATAGTCAGTACCGACGGCAACGGCAATGCCAGTTGCTGGTCTTCTGTTCTGGTTTTCATTCTTGCCCGGGTCATTTGCATTACTCCGGGTGCCGTTGTCGTTAACTGCCATGGCTCCCCCAGCAGCGGGAAAATCGCAGCCTCTTCCCACACCAGCCGGATCGTCTTTTTGTTTGCCCATTCGGCAAGTTTTTTTACCACCCAGTCGGCTTTGTCGCGTAGGGCCGACTCGACCCAGTGCAGCGACTCGCGCGGTGGAATGCTGACAGTCAGGCCATCGCTGTCTATTTTCATGCCGATGGTCCGGCGTCTGCAACGCTTGAGTTTATAGACCACTTCCTTGCCATTCAAACTGACGCGGTAAATTTCCCCCGCGGGGGCTACTCGATTTTTTGACGGGAGTTGAAGCAGATTTTCTGTCATTGATTCTCTCCCGCCGAATGGGGGCGTGATGTTTCCTGGTTACTGATGCGGGCCATTTCGGTTTCAATCCATGTCTCCACTCTGGTATTGAGCTCGCCCGGTTCCATACCGGTGGAGTCTATCGGCGCACCGATGCTGACGGTAATCGTGCCCGGCAGTTTGACAAAGGCATCCTTGCTCCAGAACTCCCCCGCATTGTGCGCGACCGGCACTACCGGCGCATCGGTATGGGTCGCAAGCCATGCGCCGCCGATGCCATATTTGCCTTTCTCCCCGGGGGCGATGCGGGTACCCTCCGGGAAAATCACGATCCAGAATCCCTGCTGCAGCCGGTCTTTGCCTTGTTTGACAATCTGTTTCAGCGCTGCCTTTCCGGAGCCGCGATCGATGGCGATGGGACTGGTCATCGCCAGTCCCCAGCCAAAGAAGGGAATGCGCAGCAATTCTTTTTTAAGTACCCACACCTGCGGCGGAAAAATCTGTTGGAATGCCAGTGTCTCCCATGCCGATTGATGTTTCGACAACACGATGCTGGGTGTCTTGGGAATATGTTCTGCTCCCAGTACGCGGTAGCGAACGCCGCAGATGACGCGCAGCAGGAACAGCATCAGATGCGCCCAGCCGGAGATGATGCGATAGCGGCTGAGCGGCGGCAGCGGAAAGGTGGCCAGCGCGATCAGCGCATAAGGCGGCGTGATGACGAACTGAATCAGGGTATAGAGTGTCGAGCGCAGCACCGCCAGGATCATGCTCATCCTGTCAGAGTGTCA
>Ga0163199_1001004_pt1 | contig 17584 bp, 12 predicted proteins | sample PL_2010_150m_FD_113537 | JGI IMG/M metagenome (GOLD analysis project Ga0163199, IMG submission 113537) | Freshwater microbial communities from Powell Lake, British Columbia, Canada to study Microbial Dark Matter (Phase II) - PL_2010_150m | ecosystem: Environmental > Aquatic > Freshwater > Lake ...
GTGGACTTGTCCTTGGTGACGTTGGCGGTGGCGGGCAGCATGTTGACGGTGCCGCCGGGGCCGCCGAGGCCGAAGACGTTGGCGTTGGGGCCGCGGCTGACCTCGATGCCGTCGATCGCCAGCGGGTCGATGGGGGTGAGGCCGGACATCGAGATGTTGCCGAGCGAGAGATTGGCGGAGCCGATGCCGCGCATGCGGTTCGCGCCGCGCGGATTGTTCTGGATGTTGTCGGCGACGTTGCCGCTGTTGTTGACGGCGAAGTCGGTGTATTCGCCGGTGCCCTCGGTGCCGGCAGTGTAGAGAAACACGTCGTTGATATCGAGCATGGCGAAGTCGGCCATCTGCTCCTTGGTGACGACGGTGATGGAGGCGGCGAGGTCCTCGAGTTTCGAGTTGAGCCGCGTGCCGGACATGGTGTTGCCGGAGAAATAGCCCTTGGTGTCGGCGACGACTTCGAAGGGACTGAGCTGGACAGGCTCGCGGTCGTCGGATGCCGGAGTGCCCGGCGGTTTGGGCGCGGTCTGGGCGCGGGCGACGGACAGCGCGAGCAGCAGGCAGGCGCCGAGTTGAAGCTGGGGGTATTTCATAGAGAAGCGTTCGCGGTCAGGGGAACGCCGCCCGGGGTTTTGTTTTCGCGCGCGGCGGGCGGGCGCGTGCGAAGGTTCGGCCTTGATCCTCAGGCGAGCTTCGGCACTTCGAAGCCCTTGCGATACTCGCGCGTGAGATGGCGATTCACCGCAGCTTCCTTGAACTGCTCGGTCTTCGGATCGAACTCGAGCGAGCGGCCCTCGCGGAACGCGGCGTTGGCGATGTGAATGTGGGCGCAGGAGTGGTGGGCCTCGAGCGGGGACATCGGGAGATCGGACGGCTGGCGCGAACGGATGGCGGCGAACCAGCGCTGCCATTTGTCGCCCTTGTTCGCCTTCGGTGCGTCGGCGGGGACCGGAATCGGCTCCCGTTCGCCACCCTTGTTTTCCTTGTAGGAGAAGAAGCCCTTGGAGCGGACGTAGAAACCCTTCGTCCCGAAGAAACTGTTGCCGCAGTTGCCGCCCATCGCCTCCTCGAACGAGCCGAGGCTGCGCACTTCGAACGTCAGGATCGTGCCGTCGGCGTAGGAGAATGTCGTGGCTTGCGTGCTCGGCGTCTGTCCGTCGTCGCCATAGCCGAAGCGGCCGCCGGCGCTGTGCACGCTCACGGGCAGGCCGCGGTTGTGGCCCCAGCAGGCGATGTCCATTTCGTGCACGCCCTGGTTGCCGATCTCGCCGTTGCCGTAGAGCCAGTTGTAGTGCCAGTCGTAGTGCACCCACATGCCCGGCTGAGCCTTCGCGAAATTGCCGGTCTTGATCTCGAACGCGCGTTCGGAGGCGGGACCCTGCCAGAGATTCCAGTCGATGTGGGCCGGCGCGGAACCCGGAGCGGCCCTGCCGATCGAGCCGCGGTTGCCGTTCTTGTAAACATAGCCGCGGGACTCGACGATCGGGCCGATGAAACCGTCGTGGATGAGCTTCATGTCGCGGATGAGCGTGGCGTTGCAGCGACTCTGCGTGCCGTGCTGCACGATGCGTTTGTATTTCTCTGCGGCCGCGACGAGCTGGCGGCCCTCGTAGACGTTGTGCGAAAATGGCTTTTCGACGTAGACGTCCTTGCCCGCCTGACAGCCCAGAATCGCCGCGAGCGAGTGCCAGTGGTTCGGCGTCGCGATGGTAATCGCGTCGATTTCCTTGTCGTTCATCGCCTCGCGGATGTCCTTATACAGTTTCGGTGCCTTGCCTTGCGCGGCTTCGACGGCCTTGGCGCCCTTGGCGCGGACGTTCGCGTCCACATCGCACAACGCCACATACTCGGCGTCGCTCTTCATCTTGAGGATGTCGTTGATGTGGCTGTTGCCCTGGCCGTTGAAACCGACCGTGCAAACGCGGATGCGGTTGTTGGCGCCGATGACGGTGCCCTGGGCCTTCATGCCGGCAACGATGACGGCGGCGGCGGTGGAGCCGAGGAACTGGCGGCGAGTGAACGGAGTATTCATAGGGTAGACTTATTCAGGGTAAGAGCGTGGAGGTAGTGCTCGAGATTGGTGTAACCGTCGACTGGATTGACGGCTGAACCATCGGTAGGGTTGCGCGGGTCGAGGCCGTGGGCGAGCTCCCATTCGTCTGACATGCCGTCGTGGTCGGAGTCGACGGGCGCGGGGAGCGAGCGGAGTTCGGGCCAGCCGCCGACGTCCTGCTGCGAATCGATGATGCCTTTGCCGCCGCCCTTGTAGGTCGCGCCGAACTTCGCGGTGCCGGTCCGAATCTCCTCGATGATGCGGCGGTCAACGGCGTCGCGACGCAACGAGCACCCCGCGCCGGCGAGCACGAGTTCATACGCGGCCTCGGCGGCCTGCGTGGTGACGGGCGCGACGACAAAGGGTGTGTTGACGCGGAGCGTGGCCTCGGTCGCCTCGCCGTCGGGCGCGAAATCGATGCCTTTCCAGTTGGCGGCGGAGATCGCCGGGAAGCCGGCGACGAAGTTTCCCGCGGTGAACATCTTTCCGCGCGGATCCTTCTGGAGGAAGATGCGCGACCGCACCTTCTCGTCGGTGGCCGGGCCAGCTTTGTAGTAGTTGTTGATCCAGTTGCGCGGCCAAAGTTCGCCGCCGTAGGCGCTGTTGAAACCCCAGTTGTAGATCACGTTGTTGCGGTAATCCATCAGGCCGGAGTCGGCGTTGCCGGAAGCGCGCGGATTGCGGCTCGTATGATGCGCGAGGATGTTGTGGTGCCACGAGCCGCCCGGCCCGCCCCAGAGCCCGCCGTAGCCGTGATTCCCTTTCTTGTGCAACGAGTGGTAGAGGCTCTCGGTGACCATGCACCACTGCACGGTGAGGTTCGACGCCTTGTTGATCGAAAACGTCTCGTCCACGCCCCAGCTCGCCGAGCAGTGGTCAACCACGATGTGGTCGCCGCCGCCGCCGAAGCCGTCCTGCTCCTTGCCCTTTTCGTCGCCGGGCCGGAAGCGCACATAGCGGATGATCAGGTGCTGCGCGTCGAAGTTGAACTGATAACCCTTCACGCAGATGCCGTCGCCGGGCGCGGTCTGGCCGGCGATGGTGAGGAATGGCTCGCGAACCTTGATCTCCGACTCGAGCGGGATGGTGCCGGAGACGCGAAACACCACCGTGCGCGGCCCTTTTGCCATCACGGCGGCCCGGAAACTGCCGGGGCCGCTGTCGTTGAGATTGGTGACCTCGAAGACTTTTCCGCCGCGGCCACCGAGCGTGTATCTTCCGAAACCCTCGACGCCGGGAAACGCCGGCGCGCGATCGGGGCGGAGGTTGCGGAGCGTGACCGTGCGCGCCTGCTCGTCGTAGGCGAGATCGCCGCGCCAGCCTTCGGGCAGGATCAACCGTTCGAAGCGTCCCTCGAAGGCGTCGACGCCTGGCGTGACGAGCGTGAGAACGGAGTTTTCGTGGGGCCGGATGCGACCGGTGAACGTGACCTCCGCCACGCCCGACAACCGCGCGCGGCCCATGTTGATCGGATTCAGGACGGTGCTATCGGTGACATCGAAGAGGGTGCGTTCCTCGGCGGCTGTGGCCGTGGCGACTGCGCTGACGGCGAGCAGGACCAGCACGCGGAGAGGGTGGATGAAGACAGGATTCATAGTGATCCGCGGACGCCGAAGTCAAAGCGCCGGCTCGTCTGGCTGACCGTCTGCGGCTGGTTGCGACGGGCTTGGAATTGGAGCGGCGAATCCTCAAAGAGATTCGAGATGTTCATGAACAGGCTGAATCGTTTGGTGAGCCGGTAGCTCGAGGTGATGTCGATCGTCGTGCTCGCTTCGGTGTAACGCCAGGCTTCGACGGTTTGTGGATCCCACGACGACAGGCGTTCGGCTTGATGCTGTGCGAGAACCCGGCAGGACAGGTTCTTGCCCGAATACGAAATGCCCGCGTTGATCATCTTCGGGACAAATCCCGGGATGTTGCTCGTGATCGAGCCGTCCGGCGTGGAGTAGTTGCCCAGGGTTTTGAGCAGGGTGAGATTCGCAAAAACGCCGAAGCGATTCATCCAGCCGGGCAGGAAGGTCAGTTGCTGACGGTAATCGAACTCGATGCCCTTCACCCACGCCCAGGCCACGTTGCCGGTCGTGATGAGTGTCCAGCCATCATAGGAACGCGCAAACCCGTCGTCAGGCCCGATCGTGCGCGTGACGTTGAAGATGAGATCGTCAATGGATTTCCGGAAGGCGTTGACCCCAAAAATGCCGCCGGACTTGAGGTAATACTCCGCGCCGAAATCGACGTTCTTCGTGTATTGGGGTTTCAGGTTCGTGTTGCTCATCGTGATCGTCCGCGTCGAGGACTCGATCACCTCTTCTGGGAGGATGTTTTTCCACGGTGGTCGGCCGATGCCGGTCGTGAAGGCGCCGCGGAAGACCAGGTTGTCCATCGCCTCATACTTCGCGTGAAAATGCGGGAACACGTTGGAGTAACTTCCCCAGCGGGTCTCCTTGCCGACCCATTCGAGCGGCGTGCCCGAAATGCCGGGCGTGCGATTCCGCACCGTGGCGGTGCCTTTCGCCTGCGTCCACTCCTCGCGCACGCCGGGCATGAGCGTGAATTTGCCCAGATGCGCCGTGGCCATCAGGTAGGCGCCCTTGATGCGCTCGCCGGCGTGACCGTTGTGCTCGTTCTGTTTCTGGGCGTAGATCAACATGTCCTGGACCCAGAGGTTCGGCTGCTTGACCAGGCTTTCGCGCACGCGCTTGATGTTGGGAATAAGCGACGACGGGTAGAGTCCGAACGGGTTGATCGAGTCGCCAATCAGATCCGCGTTCTTGCCCTGATACGCGAATTGGTGCTCGCCGCGATCGATGTCGCGGACGACCTCGCGGTAGCGTGCGCCGGCCTTGAGCGTGACCGGGATCCGGGTGCGGAGCGCGCGTTCGACGTCGAGCGCGATTCCCGTCTGCTCCTCGATCTGGCGCGCGTCGAGTTGCTGCATCAGGTTCACGGTGCCCACGGCGTCGACATTGGTCGGCAGCGTGCCGCCGGTGAACGTGACCTCCGGGTGCAGGAAGTTCTTGGTGCGATCGATGCGGACGTTCGAGCCGGTGACGTCGAACTGGTAGGTGCCGAGCCCGTCCGGCCACTCGCGCCGCTTTGCGTTGCCCCACGAATAGTTGGCGGCGAATTCGATCCGCGTGTCCGCGAATCCCGTGTAGCGCCCGCCGAAGTTGGCCGAGTAGGTTTCGCGAATCTGGTCCTGGCCGCGATTGTCGTAGCGGAGCTGGCGCACGCCGTAGAAATCCGTGACGGTTTCGGTAAACGTGTTCAGGACGCCGCCCTCGCCGCGCCCGGTGGGAAACGCGATCACGTTGCCGTTGGCGTCGCGCAAGGGCACGGCGCCGGTCGTGAGTGCCTGGCCCGCGAGCACGCGATCGGGGGCATACCAGAAACGGGCGGTGGGTTCGAAGACGAGCACGTGGTTGCGGTTGGTCAGGCGCCAGTCGGCGGTGTCAGCGTGCGAATAGCGGTATTGATACATCAGGCCGAGCTGAGTCACCAGCGTGTCCCGCGGTTTGAAATCGAATTTCAGGCCCGCCCCCGTGCGATCCTCGTATTTGATTTCCTGCGCCGCGCGAAAACTGCTCACGGGCATCTGCTGGCCCTTGGTCAGGCCGGGAATCAGGTCGGTGAAGTAGTCCGTGATGACCTGCTCGATGTTGGAATAGCGGCGATTGTGATTGAGCGAAAGCGAGTAGCCAAGCCGGCGGCTCTCGCCGAGGAGGTCGCTGTGTTCGAGGCTGGCGAGATAGCCCATCTTCTGGACCTGGTAGCTCGGGCTGGCGATGCCGCCCACGGAATAGGTCGTCCGCCGACCCTTCCGATCGAGCGCGCTCTTCGTGATGAGGTTAATCGTGCCACCGACGGCGTCGGCGTCCATGTCGGGCCGCGGGGTTTTCGTCACCTCGATCCGTTCAATCATGTCGCCCGGGATTTGGTTGATGTCGACACTGCGCGTCGTGCCGCTGGCGGTGGCATCGCTCGGCGTGGCGAGGGCGCCGCCGTCGACCCGCACGAGATTGAATTCGCCCGAGATGCCGCGGACGCCCGTGCCGCCGGTCATGCCGGCCAGCCGGCTGATGCTGAGGCTCCCGTCGGCCATTTCACCGAAGGTCTTCGAGGACACGACGTCGACGACGTTGGTCGCCTGCCGCCGCAGCATCATCTCATCGGCCTCGCCGCGGCGAAAGTTCACCAAAAACGCCGACATCTCGACTGGGCCGGACATCAGTTCGACCTGCACCGTGGTGTCCTGCCCCGGCCGGCTTTGGACGCGGCGCGAGGCTGAATCGAATCCCGTGTAGGAGGCCGTCAGCACGTGGTCGCCCGCCGGGACCGAGCGCAGCGTGAAATAGCCGCCGCGTTCCGTGCTCGTGCTGAGCGACGTGCCGGAGAGGACGACGCGCGCGTTCTCGAGCGGGTCACCGGTGGTTTGATCCAGCACGCGGCCGGTGATCGTGCCGAATTCGGCGCGGACCGCGTTCGGTGGTGGCAGTGCGGTGCTCTGCGCGAACAGTGCGGATGAAATCGACACGGCGAATCCGCACGCGAGGAGCGAAATCAGGGTTTTCAAGGTCATTGGAGGGCAGTCTTCGATGGTTTCTGCAGTGGAGCCGTCCATCCGGACGGTTGGGCCAGAAGAGTGAGAGGGGATGCACGCGGCTCATTTGGCCATCACGGGCGCGGGCTGGTAATACGGCGTCATCGCCGCGACGATCGCGGAGCGCGTGGCGGCGGGATCGATCGGGCCGTTTTTCCGCCAGACGATTTTCCCGCCGGGGGCGATGAGCACGGTGTGCGGGAGCGGGCCGGGCCAGTCGGCATCGAGCGCGGCGACGAGCGGATCCTGGTTTGCGCCGGTGAAAAGGTAGTGGCTTGTCGTGCGGCCCTCTTTCTTGACGGCGGCTTGCTTCCGTTTCGTGAGCCCGGCGCCGTTCTTTTCGAGAAACGCATGCGCCTTCGCCTCCTGCAGCGGATCGTCGAGGCTGATCGTGATGAAGTCGAAGTCGCGCATGTCGTATTGGCGCGCAATCGCCATGAGCGCCGGGAATTCCGCGACGCACGGTTCGCACCACGTGGCCCAGACATTGATGAGGCGATAGCTGTTGCTGGGGTTGGCGCGGAGCGCCGCGGCGCCCGCGGCGTCGAGGCGCTCGAGGGTGACGGGAATCTTCGTCCAGCCCGTTTCCATGGCGACGTGACCAGCGTGCTTTTCGCGCCACTTGGTCGAGCAGCCGTGCGGCTTGGTGAGCGGGACGGCGACAGGCCGGCCGGCGAAGAGGTCGTTGAGGGCGTTGCGGGCGTCGGGAGACTTGACGGTTTCCGCCTGCGGATAGCGTGAGTCGTCGAACCGGCCTGTGTAACGCAGCTTTCGCTCGCGGTCGAAAATGAAGACGTGCGGCGTGCAGAGGCAGCCGTAGGCGCGCGCGGTGAGTTGCTGCTCGCCGTCGTAGAGATACGGGAAATCCCAGCCGTTCTGCTTCGCGTAGGGCGTCATGTCGGCGAACGAGTCCGTGAATTCCCCGTAGCCGAGTTCGTCGATGGAGAGGCCGTCGGGGTGGTTGGGGTTGATGGCGACGAGTCCAAAGCTGCGCGTGCGGAAATCGTTCCGGAGTTTCTTCAGCCGCTGCTCAATCGCGTGCGAGGTGGGGCAGTGGTTCGACGTGAACAAAATCATGAGCACGTCCGGTTTCGCGAACTCCGCGAGCGAATGCGTGCGGCCGTCGATGCCCGGCAGCGAAAAATCCGGCGCGCGGTCGCCGATGGCCAGAGTGCGGAAGCCGGCGGGGTTGCCGGCGCTGTCGAGGAGCGGGGAGGGCGCGGCGAGGAGCGGCGCCGCGGCAAACGCGAGCAAGGCGAAGACGGAGGTGGACAGTCGCATGGCGGGGCGGGCTTTGTGGGGTGACGCGAGCTGACGGAACTCCTGAAAAGTAGGGCGCACCTCGGCGGTGGGCAAGCAGACTGACGCAACGCGACGCCGGTAGGATGCGGTCAATCCCCGTCATTTTCCGACTATCTTTGCGCGCTCCGGTTTCCGGCTCCCCCGTCGAACTCGCTGTCGAACATCTGCTCCACGGACTGAAGCCCGGCCCGTCGGCCGGCGTCCGCGCCTTATTCGCAACGGAGCGCCTCGATGGGCTGAACACGCAGCGCCCGCCAGATCGGGACGAGGCAGGAGACTACCCCCGTCAAGGCCAGCGTGACCAACACCGCCAGATATGAGGCGGGATCGTGGGGCGGGACGTTAAAAAAAATACGTCCCGAAATGCCGCGCGAAGAAATAGGCGATTACCGTGCCGGCCAGCAATCCGCCCAGAAGTTGCCCGCCGGCCTGCCGGGCGATGAGCCACGAGATTTGGCGCGGGGTCGCGCCGAGCGCCACGCGAACGCCGATCTCGGGGATACGGCGCGCCACGCCATAGCTCATCACGCCGTAAAGCCCGACCGCGGCAAGCGCGAGGGCGACGGCGCCGAAGAGCAGATACGTCGGCACCCACAGCCGGCGCCCGGCCTTGGCCCGTTCCACGCGGCCCGTCAGGGTATCCGGATTGATCACGGCGAGATCCGGATTGAGGCTGCGCACGACCTGGCGCACGACTGGTGCGAGCTGGGCCGGATCGCCGGGCCGCGTCCGGGTCAACACGGCGAAATATGCCGCATCGTCATGCTGCGCCAGCGGAGTGTAGACCTGCGCCGTCGTCGCCTCGTTGAACCGACCCTGCAGCGTCGCCGCGACCACTCCCACCACCGTGATCCACGGCTGCGGTTTGGCCTCGCCTTCGCGGTCGAAGCGAAACCGCCGGCCGACCGGGTCCTGCCCGGGCCAAATGCGCTCAGCGAGGATCGGATTGATGATCGCCACGCGCTCTGCCGTCCGCGTGTCGTGCTCGTCGAACGCCCGTCCCCGCAGCCGCCGGATGCCCAGCACGCTAAAGTAGTCGCCCATGATCTCGGTGCGGGCCACGCGCTGTCTGGGCGCGCCGGCGACCTGATTTTCAGCCACGATATCCGCCCAATCCTGCCACGTCGGTTCGGTCGTGACGATCGCTGCCGCCGCCACTTCGGGCCGCACGACGAGCTGCGCCAGCAACTCCCGGGCGCCGCCGACCTGTCGATCCACCCCGGCAAAAGCGGGACCTGAAAGATAGACCGACCCGCAGAATACTCCGGCGGGCTCGTAGCCGAGGCGCGCCGAAGCAATGTTGAACATCGAGCGGATGTTCATACCCGCCAGCACCAGCAGCGCGCACGACAGCGCCACTTCGATCACCACGAGAACCTGCATGAAGCGCCCAAGCGCGAAACCCGTCGCGCCCCGCGCGCTATCGCGCAGCGCCGCATTGAGGTCCGGCCGGGATAGCCGCCACGCCGGCACCAACCCAGCCAGCAGGCAACTTGCCCCGGCCGCAGCGACCACAAACACCAGCGACTTCCCGTCGAGGTCAAAGTGCATCCAATAGGGCATCTGCCATCTCCCCGACTGAAACTGCCACCGCAACAACTTGAGCAAACCTGCCGCGAGCCCCAGACCCAATCCGGCACCCGCTCCCGCGAGCACCAGCGTCTCGCGCAGCCACAGCCGCACAAGGCTCCCGCGGGTCGCCCCCAGCGCCAGCCGCACCGCCAGCTCCCGCTGCCGCCCCGCGCCCCGCGCGAGGAGCAGGTTGGCGACGTTCACACAGGCGATGAGCAACACGCAGAACGCCGCGACGCTCATGCGTTGGAAATTGGACGGCACGCCGGCGATGAACATGTCCTGCATCTGGCGGGCCCCGAGACGAAGGTCGCGGTGGGTGTCTGGATGCTCCGCCGCGAGTTGGCGGCCGATCGCCGCCAGCTCGGCCCGCGCCTGCGCGCGGCTCACGCCGGGCTTCAGCCGGCCGAGCACGCGCAGATTGCGCTCACGCCGTGGCTTCGCCGACACTGCCGGCAATCGCAACGGCATCCACGCGTCGCCTCCCACCGTCAGTTGAAAACCCTCCTCCGCCACCCCGATCACCGTCGCCCATTCCCCGTTGATCTTGAGCTGGCGGCCGAGAATCCCCGAGTCGCCCTGATGCTGTTCCCGCCAGTGCCGGTGGCTGAGCACCACAGTCGGTGGCGCGGCGGGCTTGTCATCGTCCGGTCCGAACCAGCGGCCGAGGTGAGCCTTGACGCCAAGCCACTGCACACCCTCCGCCGACAGCCGCTCGCCAAAGAAGCGCTCCGGCGTCCCGCCCGGCGCGCTGATGAGGAACGCATCGCTCTCCGCCGCGAGCCACTCTGCGCAGGTCGTCACGCGCGCCCGCACGTCAAGGTAGTCGGCCTCCGACAGCGGCTCGAATTCATCGCGCAGTTCGGTGGTCACGTAAATGACGCGCTCGATTTGCCGAACCGGCAGCTGCATCCACACGAAGGTCTTCACGAGGCTGAACACCGCCGTGTTGACGCCGATGCCCAACGCCAGCGTGCAGACCGCAATGGCGACAAAGGCGGGCTGCCGTCGCAACCCGCGCCACGTGAGCCGGAGATCGGCCATCATGAATTGGTCGCCGTTATGGTGGGCGATCGCGATGGGGGGAAGTTCCTTTTGCCACGACACTTGGTCCCTCTCGTCGCGAAAGCCGGCGTGTCAGGGGCGGCGCCTGACATTACTCACCGACGATTTTCACGAGCGCCCGTTTCCGCCGCCGGCCGTCGAACTCGCCGTAGAAAATCTGCTCCCACGGGCCGAAGTCGAGTTGGCCAGCGGTCACGGCGACGACGACCTCGCGGCCCATCACGGAGCGCTTGAGGTGGGCGTCGGCGTTATCCTCGCTGGTGCGGTTGTGGTCGTAAGCGGAGTGAGGCTTTTCCGGCGCGAGTTTTTCGAGCCAGCGCTCGAAGTCGGCGTGCAGGCCGGACTCATTGTCGTTGATGAAGACGCTCGCGGTGATGTGCATCGCGTTGACGAGGCAGAGGCCTTCGCGGATGCCGCTCTCGCGCAGGCCTTGCTCGACTTGTGGCGTGATGTTCACGTAGCCGCGGCGCGACGGCAGCTCGAACCAAAGTTCCTTGCGAAACGATTTCATGGCGGGTCGATGTTCGTGGAGTTTGCCAGTGACCGCAACCTCCGGCGTGCCGCCACGACTTCCCGCTCTGACAGCTCCAAACCCGAACCGACCACGGATTGCGGATATCAATACGTTGCGCGACCGCCGGAAATGTCGAACGTCGCCCCGGTGCTGAACGAGCACTCGGCCGTGCACAGCCACGCCACGAGCGCGGCCACCTCGTCGACCGTTCCCGGCCGGCCCAGCGGGATCTTTGAGAGCATGTATTTCACGTGCTCGTGCGACATCTGCTTGAGGATCTCGGTCTCGATCACGGCGGGCGTGACGCAGTTGACGCGGATGCCGGTCGCGGCGAGTTCCTTGCCAAGCGATTTGGTGAGTCCGATGACGCCGGCTTTCGCGGCGCTGTAATGCGAGGCGTTGGGGTTGCCCTCCTTGCCGGCGATGGAAGCGATGTTAACGATCCGGCCGGAGCTTCTTGGAAGCATCAGCGGGATGATCGCGCGGCAGCAGAGGAACACGGCGAACAGATCCAGTTCCATCACCTCGCGCCACTCGTCGGATGTGCATTCCCAGAGTTTTTTGGACACACCCGCGATGCCGGCATTGTTCACGAGAATGTCGATGGTGCCAAATCGCTCGAGGGTGACCTCGGTCGCGGCGGCAACGCTCGGCTCGTCGGTGATGTCGACCTCGATGGCGTGGACGCGCTGGGCGTCGGCGAGTTGTGTTTCCGCGGCGACGAGCGCGGGCGCGTCGAAGTCCCACAGGCTCACGCGTGCGCCAGAAGCGAGGAGGCGCTGCGCGATCGCGAAGCCGATGCCGCGGGCGGCGCCGGTGATGACGGCGTTTTTTCCATTGAGATCGAGTTGGTTCATGGGGTGGGGTGCGGGGACGATTTCGCGAATGGCGCGCGGTGGCGAGCCGTCACTTCGCGGCCGCGCGTTCGGCGGCGCGGAGGAGTTCGTAGTTCTCGAGGTCGATGCCGGAGGGCAGGGGTGCCTCGACCTCCGGCAACACGCGTGTGAGGTCGGCGAGCGATTGCCATTCCAGGCCAAGGCGCGCGCGGAGCGCGGTGACGACCGTGCCCTTGAAGTGCTCGCGCTCCCACGCCGTGGTGCTGGCGATCGTCGCGGGCCGGTTGGTTTCGTAGGCCATCAGGCTGATGGCGGTGACACTCTCGCCGAACCGGGCGAACCAACTGTCTCGATCGGCGGCGGAGGCCCAGCCGATTTTTCCCTCCGGCGGCAGCTTTTCAAACCAGGTCGGCAGTGCGGCGGAGATGGCGAGATCGCGGCCGCCGTGGGAATCGAGTTCCCTGCGGACCGCGGCAACGGTGGCGAGGAGTTCGTCGAGCAGTGCGCGCCGGCTCGCGGGCGTGCCGGTCTTCCACGACGGGAGAATGTGTGGCTCGAGATCGAGCGCAACGCCGTCGAAGCGCTCGACGGGATGCATGCAGGCGGTGTTGTAGCGCATGACGCGTTCGTTGACTTCGCGCAGGAACGCCGCGCGGCCGTCCCCGCCGATGGCCGCAGAATTGGAGAAAAGCGATTCGGAGCGAATGCCGGCGGCGTGGAGTTTTCGGTTCCACGCGGCGAGCGTGGCGGGCGCGTCGACCGGCAGCGCGGCATAGCTGCCGTAGAGCCGGCGGATGTTCCAACGGCGGAAGGTGGCGAGGGCCTCAGTCTCGCGCTCGGGCCGTCCGATGATGTTGACGGAGCCGTCGGGGCTGGCGGGTTTCGACCCGAACCAGAGGCCGCGCGGCTTGCGGTCGGCGGAGGCGGCGGGGTCGGTGGGCGCAGCCGCGGCGCGGCCGCTCGGAACAACCGACGCCACACACACAAGCCAGAGTGCACAGAAGCGTCGCATGGAAGGATGGCGCGAGCATGGCCGCTCGTGGCCCGTCCTGTCGCCATTTTTCGGCGGGCTCAATCGAACCGACCGGAAGCCTGATTCTCGAGAAACATGGAGTGTTCGACGCCATGCGCAGCGGCAGGAGGTGGCGGCGGCTCGGGTGACGGATCGGTCTTGGTTGGTGACGGTGCCGCTGCGTTCGCGTCGGGTCCGATGACCGCGTAGGTGACGCGGCCGCCCATCGCGGCGGCGACGTGGCCGAGCTGTCGCAGACTAATCGTTCCGGCGGCCTCCGATTTTTCGAATTGATGGACGGCCTGCGGGCTGACGTCGAGGCGGTCGGCGACGGCTTGAAGGCTGAGCCCGAGATTCTGGCGGACGGACCGGAGCCAACCGCCCTTCGGGCGCAAAGGATCGAAGACGGGATTATTCCTTGGCATCAATGTATAGCTTGAGACATATGACTGCTAGTATCAAGCTATAACTTGATATTGTAACCTCGTCTAAACCATTGTCAAATAGCGCAAAAAAATCATCTCCGACCGGTGTCCTTGCGCAGAATGTTCTCCCGGCCTTTCTCCAACTTGGCGCGTTCTTTGGCCGTGAGGCTGGAGAGCCCGGAGCGGGCGATCTTGTCCAGCAGGGCGTCGATTTCAGCCATCGGATCAACGGCGGTGGTCTTCTCGGCCGGAGGCTTTCCGGGTTTCAAATCGGGCAGGACGCGAAGCTTCGGCCGGCGGGTTGGCAGACGAAATTTCGGCAGGTTGAGCAGGCCTTGTTCGTGGCGCACGAAGGCGTAAGCGAAACCGCTGGTCGCCCAGAGCGCGATCAGCCCGGCCCAATCGTGATAGGCGAGCGCCATGAGGGTGAAGATGCCGACGAGCACCCACGCCGCCCACTTGGCGAGAATGTCGAACATCATCGCGGCGTTCGGGTAGAGCGTGGCAAACGCGATGAAGAGCGCGAAGGCGCCGGTTTCGCCCACCAGCGACATCCGCAACCACACGCCAATCAGGGTGAACAACAGGGGCGTGAGGAGGTAGATGCAGGCGAAGAGCGTCAGGAATTTCCGCCGGCCGAAAGACTTCTCCACCTCGCGCCCAAACCACACGATCATCAGCATATCGATGACGAACGGCAGCAGGCTGGGTGGGTTCACCAGTCCGTAGGTGAGAATGCGCCACGCCTGCCCGCGGAGCACGAGTTCGCTCGAGAACCCCAGCCAGCTCAGCGTGCCGCCCAATTTCAGCGCCAGCAACAGGGTCGTCGTGAGCATCGAGGCGACGAACACCACCACGATGAAATGCGCCGCCCAAATCGGGTGGCCGCGCCACCACGTCACCGGTTGATGTTCTTCGGGAGAGCCGTAGCTGAGCATGCGAATGAAGGGCGGGACAGTGGCCGGCCTGGCCCGGCTCCGCAAGCAGCGAGCGAATGATTGCGTCGCCCAGAGGGACCGGCCGCGAGTTTCAAACCCTGCGTCCGCGCCCAGATGGTCTGGTCGCGTTCAATTGAAGAGGGTATCGCGCGGGCGCCCTCGATGGTCTACAGTTCGGACGGGGCGGGCGGAATTTGCCGGTAGGTCGGCTGGAGGAACGTTACGATGTCGACCAGTTGTTCGACCGTCATCTCGCGGTTAACCTCCTTCATCGGCGTGTCGGCGGCGGACTTATACGTCCGCACCGGCACCTTGCTCGAAATGGTGCGCGCGGGATGGATGATGGCAGTGACCAGTTCGCCGTAGGTGCGGAGGCGGGTGACCTCGCCGCCGAGGACGAGGACCGACTCGGCCTTGGCGGTGGGCGCGGGCAGTTCGACGCCGTCGACGCGGTGACACGTCGCGCATTTTAGCTGGATGAAGGCAGTTTTTCCCTTCTCTGCGTTTCCAGTGGGCAAAACGAAGCCGCGGCCGGACTTCGGATTCGGCAGGCAACCTGCCGCCAAGAACGTGGCGAGCGCCACGAGGATTAACACGATTCTCGTTTTCATGATCGTGCGGGTTGATGGTTGAGGGGCGCGGGGCGGCACCCCCGGTGCCCGTCCCTCGCCCGGGAAACCTGTTCACCCCACCTGTAACACAGCGACGTCCAGCCGACCGGTGTTCCCTTGGCCAAGGCTGGGCGTATTTTGCTGGGGCCAACGGAGCCGCCAGTCGCCGCGGCTTACGGCGCCGTGGCCGGCCGCAGCGTGAGCGTGCGGAGCTTCATGAACTCGCCCTTCGCAATCTTCGTCGGCTTCACGGTGACGAACTGGCGGCCGGTCTGCGGGACAGTGATCGTGCCGACCTTGATTTCGCGGAAGGTGGTTGCGCCCGTCTCGTCAGTTTTCGCGGTGCACTGTCGGCCGCCGACCGAGACGCCGAACTCACTCCCACCGGCGCCTGGCGCGACAGCGTAGAGAATGCTCACGTCGAAGATGCCGGGCTTGTCGATTTGGACCTCCCACTGCGGATAGGCGTCGAGCGCGGTCCAGCGGGCGAGATTGAGCTGGGTGTTGCCCTCGACGCGGAGGTTGTGGCCGAACAGATCCGCCGCGTCGCAGGCGAGCGTGAGGACGCCCTTCTCGTCGGCGTGGATTGCGGGCGGCGGCAGTGCGTCGACCTTGCCGACGCCCTCGAGGACGACGACCGACGAAACCGGATCGGGCGCGGCGGCGGGGAGCTGGATGCGCAGGCCGTCTGGCGACGAAGTGAACGGCAGCGCCATCCCGGGCGTGCCGAGCAGGTAGGCTTTCTTTGCGCTGCTGCGCATTGGCACGACGAGTCCGCCATCGGCCGGCCAGTTGAAGACGTTGAGGTAGAGTTTGCCGGGCTTCTGCGTGGCGCGGCCCCAGCCGAGGCGTTTGAACGGGCTCGCCGTCGTCGCGTAGACGGACTCGCCGTTTTTCGCGAGCCACCCGCCGATCGCCTGGAGGCGCTCGATGCTCGGCGCGGGGATTTCGCCTTCGGCGGTCGGGCCGACGTTGAGCAGGTAGTTGCCGCCCTTGCTTGCGATGTCGACGAGGTTGCGGATGAGCGTCGAGGTGGTCTTCCAGTTCTTGTCGTAGGACTTGAAGCCCCACGTGTCGTTCATGGTCATGCACGCTTCCCAGTCGCGCGGATAGCCGGTCGCCGGGATGCGTTGCTCCGGGGTCTCCGTGTCGCCTTGGTAGCCGCCGCCGAGCCGGTTGTTGGTGATGAGGCCGGGTTGGAGTTTGATGAGCGGCGCGAGTAGATCGGCGCGCTCCTTGTTCATGTCGGTCGGGGTGTCCCACCAGAGCACGGCGATGGGGCCGTAGTTGGTCAGGATCTCTTTCACCTGCGGCACAGCGATGTCACGGAGGTAGGCGGTCATGTCGCCATCCTGGGCCGCGGGGTCCCAATGACCGCCACTGGCGGCGCCGCCGCGGTGGTGCCAGTCCTGGGCCTGCGAGTAATAGAAACCGAGTTTGACGCCGTGTTTCTGGCACGCGGCGGCGAGTTCCTTGAGCGGGTCGCGTTTGAACGGCGTGGCGTCGTAAATGTTGTAGCGGCTCGCGGCGGACTTGAACATCGCGAAGCCGTCGTGGTGCTTCGAGGTGATGACGATGTATTTCATGCCGGCCTGCTTCGCGAGCCGCACCCAGGCGTCGGCGTCAAACTTCACCGGGTTGAACTGCTCCGCGAACTTCGCGTAGTCGGCGACGGGGATTTTCCCCTTGTTCATGATCCACTCGCCGATCCCGGCGATCTGCTTGTCCTGCCAGGTGCCGGCGGGCACCGAGTAGATGCCCCAGTGGATGAAGAGGCCGAAGCGGGCCTCGCGCCACCATTGCATGCGCGCGTCGCGTTGGGCCGAGGTCTCTTCCATTGGGGTGGAAGCAGTCTGCGCAAGCGAGACCAGCGAGGCGAGTGCAAGCAGGAGGGCGATGAAGCGGCGGATGACAGGGAGGGTTTTCATTTTTCGACGGGCGGGGTTCGGGGCGGAAATTGACTGGCGGCTGCGCGCCGATGGCAACGGAAACTCGCGTGAAATCTGATGGCGCCGACGCCGGGCTTCCGCCAGATTCCGGCATTCCTTTTCGAGCCATGAAAATTCTCTCCCGTTTTCCGCGTTGTGCGGTGTGGGCCTTGATTCTGGCGGTCGGTCCGGCCGCCGCGCCCGCCGCGCTGATTCACCGCTACAGCTTCAACGATGGCGCTGCCAAGGACTCGGTTGGCAAAGTCGATGGCCGGCTGCGCGGCGTCGGAGCGCGCGTGGCAGGCGGCAAGCTCGAGCTGCGCAACGCCGCCGCGGCCACGGGCGACGCGGTGTCGTGCCTTGAGTTTGCGGGTTCGGTGCTGCCCGCGACCGGGCGCAGCGCGACGCTCGTGGTCTGGTTCACGGCGAAGGACATCGGGGCGTTTGCGCGCATCCTCAACTTCGGCGACAGCGAGGGCACCGAGGGCCTCAAGTTCATCTACTTTTCGCCGAATGCCGCCGATGGCCAGGCGCGGGCCGCGATCACCGGCAGCGACGTCGGCTCGAAGGCGTTTGTCGATTTCCCGCCGCTCGACGACGGCCAGCCACACATGGTCGCAATCGTGATCGACGGCGTGGCGAAGAAGTTGCGGGTGTTCGTCGACGGCCGCGAGCCGGCCGCCGCGGCGGATCTCGGCGACAACACGCTCGACAAGGTCCGGCCGGTGCAGAAC
>Ga0163199_1001006_pt1 | contig 17567 bp, 16 predicted proteins | sample PL_2010_150m_FD_113537 | JGI IMG/M metagenome (GOLD analysis project Ga0163199, IMG submission 113537) | Freshwater microbial communities from Powell Lake, British Columbia, Canada to study Microbial Dark Matter (Phase II) - PL_2010_150m | ecosystem: Environmental > Aquatic > Freshwater > Lake ...
CGAGGGCTCCGACTGGTTTGCCAATCACCCGGAGTACCAGATCAAAGGAACAGCCTGGGGCAAACTGCTATCCTACACCGGTGAATCCAGGGCCCTCAATATGGCGAACTTATATAATCCGGAAGTGTGGAAATATTTCCATTTGCTCTACCGATATTTCCTGGATCCCAATAAAGACGGCCGGTTTGATGATGGTGTCGATGGTTTCCGGATCGATCATATCATGGATAATCTCGATAATACCGGCAAACTGACCAACCTGTATGGCGGGTTCTGGAAACCCCTGTTCGATGAACTCCGATCGGTGAACCCCACCATCCGGATTATCGGTGAACAGGCCAATTGGGCTGATTATGGAAACGAGGTTTTCGAAAAGGCTGATCTGGATTACCTGTTTGCCTTTCAGAATGCCATGGCCATCAGTGCAATGGAAAGGGATCAGATTATTAATAAGATAGACTCAACGAACCAGCTCACTCCCGGCAGCAAGGATCAGCTCATTTTTATTGAGAACCACGATCTCGACCGCTTTGCCTCAAGGATGAAAGGAAGCATTGCTAAAGAGAAGATCGGAGCGGCATTCAATATCCTGCTGAAAGGAATTCCGCTGATATATTATGGGCAGGAGCTCGGAATGAAGGGTGTGAAATATAACGGCAATTCCGATGGAAACGACATCCCGCGCCGGGAGGCGTTTGAATGGTACCGGAGCACCGAGGGGCCCGGAATGGCCACCTGGTATAAAGATTCCGGTCCGTGGTGGACCAATCGCAATGCCAGGACGGGAGACGGGATATCGTTAGAAGAAGAGAGAACCGACAAGAAGTCGCTTTGGAATTTTTATAAAACGTTGATATCCATTCGAAAGCAAAATCCCGTGATCGTGGGCGGGGACTTTGCTTTTATTCCCAACGATAATCCCGGGGTGGTTTCGTTTGTTCGTTCCCTGAATGATGAAAAAATCCTGGTGGTTATCAATTTAACCGGGATGCAGCAGAAAGTGGCGATCCGGGATCAGGCTCAGTTGGGCAAAGTCAGGACGATTCTTTCTGAACCTTTAGGCAGTTTGATTGTTCAAGATGGGATCAGTATAAAACCATTCGGAATTTTTGTAGCAGATTTGTAACAAACTTTTCTTTTCTTATCTTTACTATTGCAATAGTGGAGGCCAGCAACCACACATCAAACGGGGCGTATTCCGAAAAGCCAAACGAGTAGGAAAAACAAATTCATGCTTAAAATGAAAACACTAAGACTTGTTATTGCTGTTGCAATAATTGCTTTTGCAACTACTAGTTGTGCAACGCATTCTGGGATGATGACCGGAAGTGTTTCTTTATCTTCTAATAATTTTAAAATGGTGAAAAGTGCAACCGGCACGGCAGAAACAACTAAAGTTTTCGGCCTGGGTGGCTTGGCCAAAAACGCTTTGGTTTTCGAAGCAAAAAATGATTTAATGATGAATTATCCTTTAAAAGAGGGGCAGGCTTTAGCAAATGTTACGGTAGACTTTAAAAACAGTATTATATTCTTTGTAATCAAACAAAAAGTAACAGTTACAGCTGACATCGTTGAATTCAAATGATCCTATACTTATAATTAATTGCCTGCTTTGAATTAGTAAATCATATCTTGACTTGTAAATAGCAGATAGCCAGGTATCCTTAAAACAAATAAATTATGTTTAAAAAGTTATTCTGTCTTTTTTTTCTTTTAGCATTTATTGCAAATTCAGTAATAGTGGCACAGGAAAATAAAATTGTAATCCTCAACTTGAAAAACGGATATTCTGTTAAAGGTGAAATTGTAGAACAATCCGCTCAGACAGTGAAAATCAAAACGCAGGATGGACAAATAGTAGGATATAAAACTGATGAAATTGTTAGGATCGTTCAAGCAAAATCATCTGAAAGGGCTCAGTCAGAACCATTTAAATTTGACAAAAGCAAACTGCAGTTCAACTTTGGGATCGGTCTTTCCACCAGAGGGATTCCACTCTATGTAGGTGCTGATTACTTTATCACCCCGGATATCACCATAGGCTTGGAAGCCTCAATACGCTACCGGGTGTCACCTACTTGGTATAAGGGGTATATTGGTGGATCGGTAAATGGCAACTATCATTTCACCAGGATTCTGCAGCTTCCAGAAAATTTAGATGTTTATGGAGGATTGAGTGTCGGGCCATATTTTGGTTTCGGTAAAACTATTAGCTATGGTTATTATTACTATCCAGAAGGCCCTATTTTCGGTATTGATCTTCAGGTCGGGGGCCGTTATAAAATCAACGATAAAATGTGGGTGAATGCTGAACTGGGCTTAGGATCCTTAACAGGAGCGAAAATCGGGATTACGCTGAGACGGTAATCAACGAGGTAGCACGCCCTTCGACTCCGCTCAGGGACCGGTCCCTGAGCGGAGTCGAAGGGCGTGCCATTTTTCAGTTCACAGATCTCGAGAACAACCTGATTGCCAATGCAACTATCAACATCATGATAACCGTCAGTGCCGCCATTGCCGGCCAGATTTCGGTCCAGATCCATCCCTGTGTGGAGATGGTACGCATGGCATGAACGGCGTAGGAGACCGGGTTGGCCAGTGCGATGTCTTTCAGCCAGGTTGGCATGGCGTTGGTCGGGAACATGGCGTTGCTGGTAAACATCAGGGGCATGGTCAGGAAGTTGGAAATGGCCATTAAGGTTTCCATGGATTTTATCCTGGAGGAAAGTGAAAGGGAAATTCCACCCATGATGATCCCGAACATCCCGGCAATGAAGAGCAGGGCGATCACCCCGGGGAATCCGGTCTTGAAATGAACACCAAGAAACAGTGCAATGATCACGATGATCAGGGCCTGGAGCATGGTTTGCAAACCGATGGACATCAATTTGCCAAGGGGTATTGCAGCCCGGTAAATCGGTGCGGCAAGCATTTTATTGAGATAACCCGTCCGCCTGTCCCAAACAATGGTGATTCCCCCGAACACACCGCCAAACAGCGCCGTCATGATCATGATTCCCGGGGTCATAAAATCAAGATAATTGCCTGTTCCCAGCATTTGTGCCGCTGCCGGATTACGAGTGAGGCCCGACATGGCATTGCCCATCAGTACCAGCCAAACGAGTGGCTGAACCACCACCATCAGCAGACGTGCTTTCTGCTGGGCGAACTTCTTGATCTCGCGCCAGAAAACCCAGTATATATCAGATAATAATAATGTTATGCTCATCCTCTGGCCCTCCTCATGATCATGCGTGACTTAAATGCTGCTTCCTTATTGCTGTAATCTTCCCTCATTTCTTTGCCGGTATGATGCAGAAATACATCATCCAGGGTGGGCTGTTCGATCTCTTTCTTTAGCGCATCTTTCAAGGCAGCCGGCGTATCAAGTGTTTTAATAATCCCCCTGTCGATAATGGCAACACGGTCGCATAGCGAATCTGCCTCATCCATATAGTGAGTAGTGAGAAAGATGGTCATTTTGATCTCTTCACGAAGCGTATTGATATATTTCCAAATCTCCCGGCGCGTCTGGATATCTAATCCGAGTGTGGGCTCATCCAGAAACAAAATCCTCGGACGGTGAATTAAGCCGCAGGCGATATCGAGCCGTTTTCGCATCCCGCCTGAATAGGTTTCGGCTTTGTCTTTGGCCCGGGCGGTGAGATCAACCATTTTCAGCACTTCGGCAATCCTCACCAATGCTTCGGCACGCGGGATATGATAAAATCCGGCTTGCAGCCTCAGGTTGTCATTTCCTGAAAGCGCATCTTCAACCGCTAAATCCTGCGAAACAAAACCAAGTTCTAAACGGGCCTGGTAGGCATGTTTGGTGATATCGATGCCATTTATGGTAGCTGTTCCTTTGGTCGGACTTATCAGGGTGGTTAACATGGCGATGGTGGTGGACTTGCCGGCTCCGTTGGGACCCAGGAATCCGAAAATTTCCCCTTCATTCACTGAGAAACTCACATTGTCGACGGCCACAATTCCCCCGGGATAAACTTTGGTTAACCCTTGTGCTTCAATTATTGTTTTCATTGACTCGAAAAGCCTATTTTTAGCGGTGCAAACTTAAACAGATCTATGATAAGAATGTTTTTCATTACCAATTATTATGGAGCAAAAAGAATCGCAGCCGAATAAGAATTTCCTTCTTGCGCTCATCATGATAAGCTCATTCATCGCCCCGTTTCTGGGAGCATCGGTGAATATTGCATTGCCACGTATGAGTGCCGACCTGGGCATGAATGCCGTCACGATGAGTTGGGTCGCAATGTCGTTCCTGCTCTCATCGGCCGTTTTTCTGGTACCGCTGGGTAAGCTGGCCGATATGATCGGCCGGGTTAAGGTTTTCATTCTCGGGAACATAATTGTTGCCACGGCCTCACTGCTCTGTGCCATGGCTGTAGATTCCACCATGCTGATCATTTTCAGGGTTTTGCAGGGAATCGGCAGCGCCATGATGTTCGGAACCAATATGGCCATCATCACCGCAGTCTTTCCTCCAAACCAAAGGGGTAAAGCCATTGGTATCAATGTTACCGCTGTTTATCTGGGTTTATCCGCCGCACCGGTGCTTGGCGGAATCCTGACTCAGACTTTCGGCTGGCAAAGCATTTTTTATGTTACGATTCCATTTGGGCTGTTTGTAGCGTTGGCTGCCAGGCTGGTGATTAAAACCGATTGGGCCGAGGCGAAAAGTGAAAAATTCGATTATCAGGGTTCGATCATCTATATCATTGCTATGTCGGCCTTTATGTATGGATTCTCAAAGCTCCCGGATCCACTGGCTTTCGGGCTGGCAGGAATCGGAGTTGCCGGACTCCTTTTGTTCGCAAGGATTGAGTTCAGAACCGCTTTTCCGGTATTCGACATGCAGCTCTTTTTCGGGAACAGGCATTTTGCCCTGTCGAACCTGGCTGCCCTGATTAACTATGCCACCACATTTGCCGTTACCTTCGTGCTGAGTCTTTATCTGCAGTATATCAAAGGATTATCGCCACGCGATGCCGGTTTTCTTCTCATTGCACAGCCGATTATGATGGCACTGGTTGCTTCCTTTTCCGGCAAACTATCCGACAAGTACCAGCCCCGTATCTTATCTTCGATAGGAATGGGGATCATTGCCATCGGACTGGCCATGCTTTTGCCTTTGAATGATCACACTACTACTTCATACCTGATACTGAGCCTTGTCCTCCTTGGAATCGGATTCGGCTTGTTCTCCTCTCCAAATACCAATGCCGTAATGAGTTCCGTAGAAAAACGTTTTCTCGGCACCGCATCGGCAACCATCGCCACCATGCGCATGACCGGCCAGATGGTCAGCATGGGCATCGCTACGCTGGTCATTCATATTTTCATCGGGAAGGACCGGATATCCAAGTTGAATGAACCGGCCTTTCTGCACTCCGTTTCCATCACATTCGCTATTTTTATCCTGTTAAGTCTCGTGGGCATCTGGGCTTCGCTGGCACGAGGCAAAAGTCAGACAAACCATAATTAAACCCCAATAATCAATCCAATGAAAAAAGGGATATGCCTGTTGCTGGTGATGATCAGCTTATCATCACTGGCCCAATCATCTAAAAAGAGTGCCAACCAACCCGACAATCGCTTTGCCGGACTGGATACCACCTTTACCCGTGTTCTGAAAGAGTGGAAAACCGCCGGGTTTGCTGTGGCAGTAGTTGAGAAAAACAAAGTGGTGTGGTCGAAAGGATACGGCTATCGCGATCTTGAAAACAAGCTCCCGGTAACCCCCAACACCCAGTTTGCCATCGGAAGCTGCACCAAAGCCTTTACCTCTACCCTGATCGGGATGCTAAACAAAGATGGCAAACTGGTATATGATAAGCCGGTGAGGGATTATCTTCCTGAGCTTAAGTTTTTTAATGACGAACTGAACGACAAGGTCACCTTGCGTGACATGATGTGCCACCGCACCGGATTGCCGCGCCATGATTACAGCTGGTACCTGTTCACCACGGCATCCCGTGATAGCATTATGCAAAGAATTCCATACATGGAACCATCTGCAGGACTGCGGGAAAAATGGCAATACAATAATTACATGTTCTTCCTCCAGGGCATGGTGGCTGAAAAGCTGACCGGGAAAAGCTGGGAAGAAAATGTTAAGGAAAGGATCTTTACTCCGCTGGGTATGACCAATTCCAATTTCTCGGTGAAAGATATAGCTAAGAATGCTGAAGGCGCATTCGGATATGAGGTGCGAAAAGATAGTCTTGTTAAGAAGATGGATTATTACGATATCAACGCCATGGGACCGGCCGGGAGCATCAACAGCACCGTTATGGATATGTCAAAGTGGGTCATGGCCTGGATCAATGGTGGCAAGGCAGATGGCAAAGAGATAATTCCCACCGGATATCTGAATGAAGCCATTTCCGGACAGATGATTGTTGCCAGCGGATTGCCGGATTCAGAAATACCTGATGTGCAGTTCAGTAACTACGGCTTTGGCTGGATGATGTGCTCCTATCGGGGACATTACCGTGTTGAACATGGCGGTAATATCGATGGGTTCAGCGCCAGCACCTGCTTTTTCCCCAGCGACAGCATCGGGATCATCGTTCTGAGCAATCAAAATGGCTCAGCGGTACCCGGGATTGTACGAAACTATATATCAGATAGATTGCTGAAGGAGAAGTATGTCGACTGGAGCAGCATTAACAGAAAGAAGGTTGATAAGGCTAAGAAAGCGATGGATGACGCTAAAAAGAGTTCCACCTCCAACCGGAAGCCCAATGCACCGATGACTCATCCCATCAAGGATTATGAAGGCGTTTATGCGAACAAGGGATATGGAAGTTTCACGATTGTGGTAAAAAACGATTCCGTATTTGTTATGTTGAAAGATAAATCATTATGGTTGAATCACTTCCATTATGATGTATTCGATGGCTGGCTGGTTGATAAGAAAGATGGGATTGACACCGTAAATCAGGAAGCAACAAAGTTTCAATTCAAAATGAACTTGAGCGGCGAAATCGAAAGTGCTTTGGTCCAGCTCGAACCCTCCGTTAAACCATTGGAATTCACCCGGTCGGTAAAAGAGATCGAGGTAAAAAAAGATGATCTGTCGAAATATGTTGGCGATTACGAACTGGGAGGAATGGTTGCCAAGTTCTATCTGAAAGGAGAAAAAACACTGTATCTGTTCGTTCCTGGTCAGCCGGAATATGAATTGTCACCCATTGAGAAAGACCGGTTTGCCCTCAAGATTCTGAGCGGTTATTATGTCAAGTTTTCCGTCAATGATAAAGGTGAGGTTACGGATGTTACCTTCCAGCAGCCAAACGGGAATTTTAAAGCGACGAGGAAGAAATGACACAGGTGCCTCGGAGCAGCATCAAGAGGTCCCCCTTTCGCGGGGATGACAGGACAGATAATGAAGACCCAGTGCTGGGCTCCTTTATCGGTTGCCACGGTATTTATGCCGTGGGCAGGATGGCGTCCGTTTATATCTCCGGCCTGCGCAACAAATTTTGCAAGGGGTAAAGGAGCATCCGGGCCGGAAGCACCGAGGCCTCGGGGGTATTCAACTCAAGGTAAAAATATTTGATTGTATTTGAATATTTTGTATATTTGTGAAAATATTCAGTCATGACAGAAAATATTTCACGTATTGCTAAATATAATTTCTGGGATGGTGTTTTTCCTGAACTGGGGATTATTCGGGCAACTTATATCGACCGGATCTCAGAATTCCTGGGAAATAAACTGGTTAAGGTTATTGCCGGGCAGCGCAGGGCAGGTAAAAGTTATATCCTCCGACAGATGATCTCCAAACTGCTGGCAACTGGGATACATCCTCACAACATCTTATATATCAACAAGGAATTTACCGATTTTGATTTTCTCGACACCTATTCCGATCTGGATAAATTCGTTGAGGAATACAAGGCTAGTCTGCATCCAAAAGGGAAAATTTTCCTGTTCATTGATGAAATTCAGGACATAGAAGGCTGGGAACGATTTGTCAGTTCTTACTCTCAGAGTTATATCCAGGATTATGAAGTGTTCATAACAGGCTCAAATTCTCAATTACTTGCGGGTGAACTGGCATCATTGCTATCGGGCCGGTATATACAGTTCAATGTTCAACCTTTTAATTATCAGGAGTTTTTACTGGCCAGGCAATTGGAACCATCCAGATCCAGCTATCTTGAATTCTTACAGACCGGTGGACTGCCGGAGCTTTTCCATTTACCCAACGACGAAACCAAACGCCATTACCTGTCGGCCATCAAGGATACCGTGCTTCTGAAAGATATTATCCAAAGATACAATATCAAAGATGCCAGGCTGTTAGAGGATTTATTTGTTTTTCTGGTTAACAATGCATCCAATCTCATATCTGTTACCAGCATCGTGAATTTTTTCGCTGGTAAAAAGAGAAAAACAAATTACGAAACGATTGCAAATTACATTCAGTACATGGAGAGCACTTTTTTGGTGCATAAGGTGGACAGGTTCAATATAAAAGGAAAGGAGACCATATCAGGGACGTACAAATATTATATCAATGATCTCTCTTTTAAAAATTACTTATATCCGGGATTTGAATCCGGACTTGGATACAAACTTGAAAATGTAGTCTATTTGCAATTGCTCTTTTCCGGCTATACAGTACATATTGGCACTTTGCGCAACAAGGAAGTAGATTTCGTAGCCCAAAAAGCAAACCGAACGGTTTACTTCCAATGTGCCCATGTACTGACTGACCCGGCGACTATTGACAGAGAATACGCGCCTTTAAAAGCCATTGCCGATAATTTTGAGAAATACGTTGTCTCAATGGATGATATCCGGTTGGAATCAAATGAAGGGATCGGCCATATCCAGGCCTGGCGATTAGTGGAGGTATTGTGAGGACGTTGAGGGAGTGTGATCCTTCGCCCCACATCATCATTTCCAGGCCATGCTTCTTAACGGGTTAAAAACTGTTGGTATACTTTCCCCAGAGCTCATCAGTAAGTTTCCAGTACCTGGCAACTGACGAGTTGGCCATTTCCGTCGAATACTTCGTGAGCATTTCCTTCACTTTTGCAGGATCGGTTTTATAGAGCTTCAGCATCTCTTCCTCAAATGCTTTCTGATTGGCGAATGCTTTATCTTCAATTTCTTTCCATACAACTTCAACGTCCTTGCTCATAGGCTGATACCGTAACAGGCACAATTGACTGACCTGACGGAATGCCCACCAGGCACTTTCGCGGTTGAATTGCCTCCGGCCGTCCACCATATAGCAACCGGGCATGGCCGTGATTCCGCAATAGAAGGGGGTGTGCGGCGTTGTGGCCGGATTATCATAACCTAACCAAACGACTCCGCCAATAGGATCGGGGAGCCAACTGCGCGATTGGGTGATCTGAAGGTAGGTGGCACGCTGACAGCAGATCGTGCGTTCCGACGGCACTTTCAGCAGGTTACGGAGATCGCCGCTCATGAAAGGGTTGGCTACCGGACTCTTCACCACCTTGCCGTTCCGGTCGATCATGGTGAGGCTTCCGGTCATGTCGAACGGGGTATCCTGATAATAATTCCGGAACATCTCCAGCATGTCCTGAACCGAGATCTTCTTCTCCGGCTTTACCGACATCGGAAAGTTCTCACCATTCGGATCAAGTTTGAGTGATGGGGCCACCAGGCTCAGCACCCGCCATTCACGTCTGCGGCAAGCCATGCTGGTGCGGCTGGCATAGGCATAACAAAACTCGAAGGTCTTTTCGCTCTTGGGATCCCAGAATCCCAATTCCTGAGCTAATGAATATACATTATCGGAAGCCATGTAGTTGTCCGGATCTTTCAGGTTGATCGTGCGAATACGACTGGCGTTGGCCGAAACCCCGACTTCATCATCCGGAATCCGGATCGCTGCCCAAACGGCTCCCTTTTTCCCTTTTCCCGGACCCAGTATCTCAAAATGCCAGGTCTCCTGCGGATCGGCAAAGGTAAAGCATTCGCCTGCATCGTTATAGCCGAATTCTTTCGTCAACTGATCAATGATCCTGATAGCATCACGGGATGTTTTAGCCCGCTCCAGAGCCAGCCGGTAAAGTTCCGGGCAGTCAAGGATGCCATTGTCGGAGTGCAGTTCGTTCTTACCGCCGAAAGTAGTTTCCCCGATAGCCAGCTGATATTCATTCATTACCGGATAGGCGGTATTGATATAGGCATACGTTTCAGCCACCTGCGGAATGGTGCCGGTCTCCACCCGGTCCGGATCATTCGGACCTTTGGTTTCCTTCGGCTCCAGGTAAACCGGACACATCGATCCTGCCGGATGCTTCTGATGCGGAACCAGGTTGATCCAGGTGCGATCGGAACCGCTGTCACACGAATGCGAAGTCATCGTTGACCCATCCGCCGATGCCTTTTTGCCGACAATAATACTGGTGCAGTTATCGTATTCCCTGGTCTCCCGGCACTTGTCGCCGGCCGCATTTTGAGCGGCAGCGGTGTTGAAGAAAAGGAGGGTGCTGAATGATAGCACCAGGATGCTGAAATTTCTTGTTGTTGTCATATCATTGGATCTTATACTTCAACATTCAAAACTCTCAAATCGAATCTTTAATTCTAAATACATTCTCTGTGGCTCTCTGTGGTCCTCTGTGGTTCTCCGTATAATATCTTTTCTTACACAGAGTTTCACAGAGGACCACAGAGAGCCACAGAGAAAAAAACCGGTCTTCAGTCTCGAGCAATCAGCAAATCAGCACATTAAATAATCATCACATCCTGAACCTGACACCTTCTTAAAATCCCCGGGCGTACATCGTCCACAACTGCCCCTTCAACTCCACCCATTTGGTCATGGTGGCGCGGGCAAAATTGTTGGTGTACTGGGTCATAAACTCGCGATATTTTGGTGGTTTGAGATTGCCGCGCTGATCCTTTTCAGGTTCTTTACCCTGATCAGCTTTCATCAGTTCAACAGCCATCTTATCCATCAAAGGAAGCTCAATAAATGCCTGATCTTCAAATGCCTTTACGGCATCATCAACGATATTGCGGGTACGTTCCCATTTCAGTTCTGCCAAACGGTTGGTTTCCCTGAAATTCCAGATGGCGGCATCAGTACGGAATTTTTTTTGACCGCAGATCTCGAAACTTTCAGGCAGACTGAGCGTTCCGGCATAGATCGGGATCCTTGGACTGCAAGCCGGGTTATCGAACGAGAACCAGGCTACTCCGCCGATATCATCGGGCAGCCAGTCGCGGCACTGAATCACATTGGAATAGGAGCAACCGCTGATTGCGATCGTTCTCTGACTTTCAATGGTGCCCGGTTTCAGGGTATTGACCAGGGTTCTCAGGTCACCGCTCATAAACGGACTGGCCAATGCGCTTTTGACCAACTCCGGAGTGGTGGTTGCGGGTTGAGCTTCGGCACCTCTGCGCCCGAAATTACTCCTGGCAACCATCAGGTTTTTAGTAGCATCCAGGTCGGTTCCTTCATAGGTATTCCGATAGTACGCCATCACATCGCGAACGCTTACCTTTTTCTCGGCCTTAACGGAGAAAGGCAACTCGTCCATTTCCGGGGTAAGGTTCAGCGAGGGTGCCATGGTGCTCAGGATATAGAATTCACGGGTGAAGAAAGGCTTGCGCCCACCGTAAGCTTTCCAGAATTTAAAAGGCTCGCCGCTTTTCTTATCATAAAATCCCATCTCTTCAGCTAGTGAGATCACGTTCTCAGAGGCCATATAATAATCAGGTTTCGACAGGTCCAAAGTGCTGATCCGGCAGATATTGGCGGAAACGCCCACGTGGTCGTCGGGAATCCTGACGGCAGCCCAGACGGCCCCAGTTTTTTCAACGCCGGCACCCATGATCTCGAATTGCCAGACTTCATTTTTATCAGCTACGGTCAGGCATTCGCCGGAATCTCCATATCCGTATTGGGTAGCCAGATCGCCCATCAGCTTGATGGCATCGCGGGCGTTGGTGCACCGTTCCATGGCAATTGCCTGCAGTTCCTCGATCAGGAAAAGTCCATCGTCGTTTTCCATGCTGCCCTTGCCTCCAAAGGTGGTTTCACCCATGGCCAGCTGCTTTTCATTTAGCGAAGGATAGCAGGTGTTCAGATAGGAATAAGTTTCGGCAACTTGCGGGATTTCACCCTTTTCGGTTACGTTGCGCTTGTCGCCCGAAAACTCATTGTGCATCAGGCCCCAGGATACTTTCCGCATTGCACCCGGATCATATTTCCGGTGAGGAACAATGTTCAGCCAGGTCCGGTAATTACCGTCGCAACTATGGCAGGTGATCACTGAGCCATCGGTGGTGGCTTTTTTCCCGACCATGATACTGGTGCAGGATTCACTCTCTTCGCTTACCGGAATGAACTGGGCGAAGGAGAGTTGCGCCAGTAACAAGGTTACACTCAGAAGAAGGAAGTACTTAGAGGATGTTTTCGTTTTCATATTTAAAGAAGTTATTTGTTGTCGGTTGTCAGTTATCAGTTATCAGTTATCCGTTAAGAGATAACCGATAACCGATAACTGACAACTTCTTATTCAAAGACCACCTTTCCCTTAGCCACAGAACCCGGATCAATGAGAAACGCTCCCAATCCTTTGGCGATCAGTTCGGTATATTTCGGCACGCCTTCGCATACCAGCTCTTTTTCCGGATGGAATTCGTTCCAGCTTTGCATGATCTGGAGCACCGTTGAGGTATGGCGGCCCACACGGGTGGCAATCGGCCAGCCTTTGTCGTCGATGGGGGCATAGAGAAGGCCGTGCTTGCCGGCTTTTACCACAAAGGCATCTTTCCCTTCCAGGAGCTGTTCGGCGCCGGTGATGCCGCGTGTTGCATCCAGAAATGGCTCAGGTGCTTCCAGGAGAAGAGAAATAGCATCCGAATAGTCGCCAATCTCGCGGTGCGACAAACCATGAAGGTTTTTGGGAGAGAACTCTGTACCGATCGAAAATCCCTCGAAATCAGTTAATGTCATAGATGCCATGGTTGCCAGATCCTGTCCTTTTTCGTGTGTTACGATGGTGTTGATTACCGGATACTGCAATTCGGCTTCATGCAGATCGATCACCACATCAACCTTTTCCTGTTTGATCAGGTTCATGAAGGCAAAGGTCGTTTTCTCGGTGAGCGTGCCATTGGCTCGTCCGGGCCAGGCTCGGTTCAGATTCCGGATATCCATGTATGCAAGGTTCTGTTTACCAGGGTAGTGGATATATACCTCAGGATCAGGCCATTGGTCCAACGGATTCGACCACCGGTCGCCCATCCGGAATTGCTGTCCGCCCCAGGCTGTGGGGATCGTAAAAAGCTGCGGATAGGCGGCACTTGGTCGCGTAACGCTGGTGGCGCTGCGGTTGGCCGAGAGTACTACAATCAGACGGCCCTTCGTAATACGGGCATTTTCAACCATTACCAGGGCTGTTAACCTGCCGGCCGGTTCTTCGGGATGTGAGCCGCCAAGTATCATCATGGTGGCGCCGGGCTCTGTTCCTTCTATGAAATAAATATTGCAGTCGTTGAAGGTTCCCTTAACCCCGTCGAAATAGTTGCCAAGCTTTTTAACTTTAACCTGATCGCCAATAACCACCTGCTCTTTAAAATGCCGGTGCTGATAAAACCGGATTCCCGCCACGACCAGCACAACCAGTCCAACAAAACCGATCAGGCTTTTACGAATAATATCTTTTCTGTTCATGGGTGTCATCTATTTAAGCATGAATAGGCGTAACAGAAAAGGAATCAGGATAATAACATATACGATCTCTTTTTTCCAGTCCCTGGTTTTAATCATATTGTAAATGATCAGAACCACGATAAAGGCAATCAGTGCGTAATAGAGAGTCGTTATGATTGGAGTGAAAATCGCGTTCATATCGATGAATTATAAGCCGGTTAAGAATCCCAGTTGCTTGCTGTAGAGGACCATAAGGGTACCCAGTATCATGATGACAATTGCCGGTACGATACATTGTTTCAGGAACTTGCCATAGCTATCCTTCGCTCCGGCCACATCCACCGTGAGCCGGCCGATGATCGCCGTTGGAGGCAGTGCATCACCCAAAGGCCAGATGACGCTCATCCCGGCCAGGGCAATGATTGGGTTCAGTCCCATCGAGTTAAACAATAGCACCAGGGGAACACCAAAAACCGCAGCCGATCCGTACATCAGGACCGATTCGGTTATCGGCAGGAAAAAGAAGAGGCTACCGATCACCAGGTAGGCGGGAAGGGTGATAAAGGTTATCGCGAGCAGTCCGCGTACCCCTGTGAGAGTCATGATCTGGACCAATATCCCGACGCAGGTTAGCGTACCGATCAGCGGCAGCAATTGTTTGATGGTATCTGCTGAGATCCTGAAAAAATCGAGTTTTTTTGGCGAAAGCAGATAAGAAGCCAGGGCGGCAAACAGGAACATCAGCGGCAATCCGACAACCGGTGTATCGTGCGGCCATTTACGGCCCATGAACATCAGTCCGAAAAAGATAACGAACGGAATGATGATCCGGGTCCAATTCATCTTTTCAGGAGGAACTGGCAATTCTTCGAAGGCTTTTCCCACATCGATCTTAGTGCCTTTCCAACCCAGGAAGAAGACGGTGAACAGTGCCCCGGTCACGCAGGGAATCAGGAGGGGCCAGAAGAAACCGACATAGGGCATATTCACCCCGGCGGCGGTCATCATGGCCCATAAACTCACGGGCGGAGCCGCAGCGCTGAGCCCGGCTATCAGAAAGATGATGGCAGCCGTCTTGATTTTGGATATCCCCATGTAATTCAGCACAACAGCCACCATTCCTCCGGTGATCAGAACGGTTACGCTTCCGGCACCGGTGAGGGCACCGGGTATGAGGAGGAGGATAGATAGAAGGATCAGCAGCAGCACGCGGCTGTTGTGAAAGGTCTTGATGATGGACCGTACGACAAAAGCCACGCCGCCCGACTCTTTCAGTATATTCATAAACAGCGTGGCGCAAATGAATATAAGATTGATATCCAGATAGGTAATGGCACCTTCGGCCACATGGCGGGCCGGGAAAAAGTGACCACCAGCAACCGCGCCGGCCAGGGCAGCGACCAGCATCGCCAGTTCGGTCGATAGTTTAACCCAGAGCGCGATGAAATACACAAGCACCATCACCCCCAGAATAATCGCCGCAGAAGTGTACATGTCCACGTTGGCAGCCCTTATTTGTTGTAAACTTTCTTCAGAACATCACTGATTTCCGTGTTCAGCTCGAACAGGATGAGAGGAATGTTTTTCCCCTTGGATATCGTGGTGAACCGGCCATCAGAATCACCTTCTTTCTTGACGATCATAAAATCGCACACATTGCAAACGGCATCAATAGACATCTCATCGGTATTATCCCCGGCAGTAGCTCCCTGCGAGCGGCGGGCCATCCCTTCGATATGTGAACCGATGATCTTGATTCCCTGCTTTTTGGCTTCGGCTATCAAAGCTTTGGTGCGGCTAAGTTCATCATCCATAGATACGCCGGCAGCACCCATCCCTTTTAAACTGGCACCGGTAACAATGATGATCGACTTGTAAGGTTTGCCCTCCTTCTTCTTGGAAATCAGGTCGTCAGCTTTCGCCTGCAGGTTGTAATCGAAATTGACGTTCAGTTTTTGCAGGAAGATTTTCAACCGCACCGGTCCCGGGCTCTGGCCGCAGGAGGTTAACAAAACAGGTTCACTGGCCGTTTGGGCAACTGCCTGGTTGGCTGCAAAGGAGAACAGCGAACTCAAAAAGACGAGGATGAGTAACCGGGGTACTCTTCTCATGATTAAAGTTTTCATAAGGTTTTTTAGATATTTACAAATCAGATAGATATGAATTGATACTCTCTCTTGATCCAAAGATATTAAACTTACTCTCCGGATGGCTCTCTAGTGGCTGTTATAAAGCATACGATACCGAATAAGCACAACGATAAACCAGAGGAGCCCGATCAGGCTGAATATTAAAATTGCAGGATCGTGCCTGCCGTTAAACTGAACGGACTGTTGAGTGATTGCCGGCTGCGAGGCCGGATCCCAGGGGAGATTGTATTTCTGCGCCAGACCTTTGATAAAAAGCAGATGGATTACCGGTATTTGTTTTTGCAGCATGGAATGGATCATACCCTGTTTCTCCGGTTCGGGTATTTGAGCCTTCCTCACCAATCCAGGCTTGATATTCAGTACCGACTGACTGCTGCCGAGGTTGGCATATCCACCGCCTGAGTTGATGAATGCCTTGACCCTATGCGGGTTTCCGGCGTAATAGAATTTTTCGCGTATCGACCGGTTTATCTGCAGATCCTTTTCGGTAATCAAAGGAATCCCGGCTTCCTGAAGGCTCCGCCTTATCCGGTCGGAAATGTTCCGGTCAAATTCCGATCCGGTATCATCCTCTCCTCCAATCGTTGCAGCAACCGGCTTGAAATCAATAATATGTTGATCCAGTAAAAGGTGATACAGGTCCCAAAGAGTAAAATCCGGATTGGAGGCTCCAAAGGAGGAAGAGCCGAAAGAGAAAATGACCAGGGGATTTAATTCTAATGCCTTAGCTGCTGATAATGAGGCTATCAGCAGAGCAGGGAAAGAAGCTGAACTGCCGATGGCGATGGTATCACCCTTTTTCACACCGGCTTCTTTAAGAAGAAGCGCGATGAGGGCGGCAAAGTTGGGATTGATGGTAGTCCTTTTGGCTTCAGGATCACCGACAGTGGTGGTCAGCTCCGACCATTCAGGCCCGATCAGCCCCGTGTGAAGGGGATCTTCCGGATTGTCTGTATTTATTTGATGTTGAATGCAATAATCTTGGATAACTTTCATGGATTGTTCCATATTCTCCGCAGCGATCCGTAATTCAGCAGAGGCTGAGTTCCCGGATGATTTGAATAACAAAGATAAAGCCACCATCAATCCAATTCCGATCAGGCCGTTAATCAGCAGGAAACGTTCTTTACTTCCGGCAATTATCATGTGGGCTGTTTAATCGGGTTTAAAAGAAATAAAAGTATATCTTGCTGATAAACAGGAGTATAGCCAATACGATGGCCATTGAGGAAAAGGTAACCACGATCCCTTGCCGGTCGAAATTGTTAGCGATCAGACCGGGGATCACCCATCCGATCATCTTCAGCTCGAGGGATACCGGAAAGATCATCGGAAGGAGGAACGAGAATAAAAACGACAGGACCGCACTGATCAATATCAGGAATACGAATCTTCTTTTTCCAAATAGAATCAGGTAATGCGAGGCCAGGCGATAGACGAGGAACGCCAGCAGTCCGGCCAAAATGGTTCCGGTAATACGAAGCGGCTGATCGGCATAAAGAACAAGGTAGCCGGGAACAATGATCCCACCCGGGTAATATCCCGTTACCGCTATAAAAAGCAGGGAAAGGAGTAAACCAGCGAAGAATAACTCGTATGACACGATATTTAGGAGGTTAAAATTTAGAGTCCCGCAATATTCTTTCAATATAGCACCAAAGCCAATAACTTAAAAAGGTACTATTTAGTTAAAAGATATTTCTCGCAAAGTCCCCAAGACGCTATTAGCA
>Ga0163199_1001007_pt1 | contig 17565 bp, 20 predicted proteins | sample PL_2010_150m_FD_113537 | JGI IMG/M metagenome (GOLD analysis project Ga0163199, IMG submission 113537) | Freshwater microbial communities from Powell Lake, British Columbia, Canada to study Microbial Dark Matter (Phase II) - PL_2010_150m | ecosystem: Environmental > Aquatic > Freshwater > Lake ...
GCATTTGTAACATCTAAAGTAGATTTACCAGTTGCTAATCCACCAGGCATCGCGTAGCCAGTCATCGCCCACATATCTTTGCGGTTCTTTTCACCCTGGAAATATGCAATTCCAAGAGGTGCGTTCGCAAAGTACTTAACGGTGTATGAACCAAGCAAACCTTCTGCTTTAAGCGCATCGCCAACCGCGATCGCAGTAGTTCCGTATCCGCCACCAATTGCTGATGATGATACGAATTCGATAGAAGTTAGTGGCTTAAGATCTTTATATCCCCAAACCTTAGTATCTTTTGCAGTTCCCAATGTTGCAGTCATGCAAGTTAGATCTGAACCTTCAACACCACGGCCAGCAGAAACTAAACCAGCAGCAGCGCATTGCAATCCTGCGGCTGCCTTTCCCTTTGGAACTGCAGCACCATGTGCCGCAACAGTTCCACTTGCGATAAGCGCAACGCTGGCAAGCACTACGCCAAAGCGCAATCCAATCTTTTTATTCATATCTATTACTCCCCATTAAATGTCTCTCCGAGGGAAGAGACTGGGTGGAAATCTACCCTGTAACCAAGATTTTTACGGGTACGGCTGACATCCAGCCCACATGTAAATACGCTCAAAATGGCACGCCGCCCTAGCCGCCATTGGAATTAGCTCTTTATTTATCTATGTAATTGCCTAATTTGGCTAGGGATTACCTTTCGACCGTAGCCCTACCATTACACAATGCGCTCGAAAAGAATTGTCTTACTGGTTGCGGCGGCTATTAATGCTTTCTTTATCTACTCCTACTTTTCTACCTTAGTCGTTAATGGCAATAGAAGTGCTAATGGCTTTAGCGCACTTTTTCTAATTGTTTTTCTGGGAATATTTAATGCAATTGTATTCATAATCTATTACCGGCATAGATTCTCGATGGTCCGAGCAGGACTACTTGTTGCCGCATTCCCAATCATTTGTGCTTTTCTCTTCTCCCTTTTCCAGGGTGGTTCAATGTTTGATGAAGGTGCTGGCGGTGGCGGTTACCTCTGGTTATTGATTATCACCGTGCCGATAGGGGCGCTAATGGTTTTTCTTGGCCTACTTATTAAGTTATTCAAGGGTCGTAAGACTTAATCACGGGTAATCCTGACCAACCTTCTACACTCAATCCATGGAGATCATTGATTATGCACGTGATTATGAAGCTGCGACAAGTTACTTCACGGAATTAGTTTCACGTTTAAAGCCGACAGACCTTGATAAGTCCACCCCTGGTGAATGGACGCCGCGGCAAGTTATTCATCATCTTGCAGATAGCGAAGCACAGTCGTATGCGCGCATACGCAGATTAATCGCAGAACCATCGGGATCAATTATTCAAGGCTACGACGAAGGATTGTGGGCGGAGAATGCGATTCTTGGATACGCGACACTTCCGATTGAGAATTCGATTGCGGTATTTAAATCTGTGCGCGCAGCATCTTTGGACATTCTTAAGCGATTAAGTATTGATGACCTAGAGAAATCCGGCGTGCATACCGAGAAAGGTAATTACACGGTCGCTAATTGGATCAAGGCCCATACCAACCATCCGCGAGATCATGCAGGGCAAATCGAGAAAGCTGTTGCTGGGGCGTAGATTTTTACCCAGATTAAAGGCTTCTTCCAAAGATAATTGTTTCTTTGCCGATACTTAAATCTCGAATTACGATCTTTACAACGTAAGTGGCTGTTGGCGATAGCGAACCGATAGTTAAAGTTTCGCCAATTCCATAAAGACTGATTGCCGTTGTAGAGCCACCGGGCCCGAAAACTTGAAGCGATACGTTGGTTTTTGAAGTGTCATAATCCGGAATTACTGGAGTTTTAATCTCTACAACCCGATGACCCGAGCCATCAATGATGGCTGAAAAAACATATGGGGCGGCGATTGTTGCGCGATCTTTAGCTTCATCTCTTGCTGAAGGCGGGGCCACTAATAAATAATTGATTTGCAAAGTGGCGCATTTCCATCGCGGAATAAGCATTATCTATAAACCAAACGGCTTGAGCAGAAGAAGGAGCAAGGAAAGAAGTGGCTAATGAGATTGCAATGATTTTACGAGAAGCTCTCATGCAGTTCTCCTTTCTTTGGCAATTACATCAATTATGTATTGTACTCATTGTGAATTAAAGTTAATGGAGTCAGTTACCGAGCAGAACGGATTGCGCGTAAGACTTTACTTCCGTTAACTCTTAACTGGAAGATTTACTTTTTGAAGGCCTTGATAATCTGTTCGGCCGCACCGCTGAGCTCGGCTGGAATAACCCATATCTTGCTCGCGCTTCCATTAGCAATCGCAGGCAGTTGCTGTAAGTACTGATACGCCAAAACTTTTTCGTCAGGATTGGCATCATGTACTGCACCAAAAACCTTTATAATTGCAGCAGCTTCTCCATCAGCACGCAGAATTGCGGCTTGTGCATCTCCTTCTGCTCGCAATATTTCAGCCTGACGTGCACCTTCGGCGGTAAGAATTTGACTTTGCTTCTCACCTTCCGCGGTCAAAATAACGGCGCGTTTATCACGCTCTGCGCGCATTTGTTTTTCCATAGATTCTTGCACGCTTGGTGGTGGATCAATCGCCTTGAGCTCTACACGGTTAACGCGAACTCCCCATTTACCAGTCGCATCATCAAGAACTCCACGAAGTGCTGCGTTAATCGAGTCACGAGAAGTGAGCGCCGCTTCTAGATCTAGGCCACCTACGACGTTACGTAAAGTCGTGACGGTTAACTGTTCGATGCCTTGAATAACATCTTCGATCTCGTATGTAGCAGATTTTGGATCTGTTACTTGAAAATAAATAACTGTATCTATCGAAACTACCAAGTTATCCTCAGTAATTACTGGTTGCGGTGGAAATGAAATAACCCGCTCACGCATATCAATAAGCGGGCGTAGACGATCGATGAATGGAATTATGATGGTGAGTCCAGCGCCAAGTGTTCGGTGATATCGGCCAAGACGTTCCACTAATCCAGTTTTGGACTGCGGAATGATTCGAATCGATCTGGTAAGAATTACACCAAAGATTATGACTAGTAAAATTAATACACCGAAAGAATATGAAAGCACGGCTTAACCCATCTGCTTAACCACTGCGGTAGCGCCTTCAATCGAAACAACCTCGACTTTTGAATCTGCTGATATTTGGCTAGATTCACTTCGAGCGCTCCAGATTTCACCACTTAGTTTTACCTGACCTGATCGATCTGTAATCGTGGTTATTGTCAGCGCCGGAGCTCCTATTAATGCATCGACATTAGTTGCAAAATGAGGTGTTCGCTTTTTTAAATTCTTCAATGCGATGGGGCGCAAAAGAAATAATGAAATTACAGCAGCGATACCAAAGGTAAGTCCCTGAGCGGCCATGTTGAAACCAAGAGCGTTCGCCGCTGCCGCCATAAATGCAGAAAATGCTAATGAAGCAAAGAGCAGGTCAACAGTGAGCATCTCAGCAACCAACAGCGCACCACCTGCTGCTAACCACATCCATATCGGCACGGTTTCCTCCGCTTTCCATTTTCAAGCCTATCTGAACAGAGCAATGGCTGCACCTCTTCAATTTAATGCAAAAGGGGCAAAAAAGACTAAGCACCTAAGAGCTTTCGTCAAAGATTCTGGAAATTGTAGACGTGTGGATTAATTTCAAGTTGCGGCCCCAAAACCCCTGACTTAGGCTCTTTAAGTAGCACCTAACTTAAGGAGAAATTATTAAGACTATACATAAAGGCATGTTTGCTTCTGTAGCAATTGCAGCGGCACTGACCCTGTCAGCCTGCGGCGGTAATTCTGACATGGCAGCCGAAGTCACAGAGGAAGCAAGTGTTGGGACCATTGTTGATGTTGCAATTGGAGCTGGAAACTTTTCTACATTAGTTGCTGCCGTAACTGCAGCAGATCTCGTTGAGACACTCAGCGGAACTGGCCCATTCACAGTATTTGCACCAACAGATGATGCATTTGCAGCCCTTCCAGCAGGAGTACTAGATGCACTCCTACTTCCAGAAAACAAGGCAGTACTTGCACAGATTCTTACCTACCACGTTGTTTCCGGAATGGTAATGGCAGCAGATGTCAAAGATGGCGATGTTGCAACTGTCGAGGGTCAAAACGTCAAGCTCTCAACAATGGGTGGTGTAACCGTAAATGGTGCCAAGGTCACCGCAGCAGATGTCATGGCATCAAATGGAGTTATCCACGCTATCGATGCCGTAATTCTTCCACCAGGAGTGGATGTAGCAAAGCTACTCAAGAAGTAAAGTAGAAATTAAGTAATCAGTTCCTCGGATAGTAAAGGCCACCTCACATAATGAGGTGGCCTTTACTGTTGTATTATTTTTTTAGTTTGGTGCCCTTAAAGCCAAGAATTAACCCGAAACCTCAATCCAGAAAAGCTCTTGTCAGGGTTAAATATCCCTCAATTTTTTTTCAAGAATTCTTGTTGTACTTTTGATTATCCATGAGTTTCGGTGTGAGGCTACCCAGCGATATCCAATATGACCCAACGACCCGGAGCCAAAGATTAGGCTTGCCGATATTTTATTGCCGCGCGCCTTAAGTAATGCAGAAACAGCAGGGGCTCCAGCCATCATCTTGCCTAAGAGTTGTATATGTAGTTCTTTACTACATTGCTCTTTTGTTAGCGCATAGATAGTTGTATCTATATCTTGATAAGCAAACTCACTTACCTGGACTTTGAGTTTTAACCAACCAACACAAGCCCGACAAAACCGACATTCCCCATCATAGATGACAATGATTGAATCCTTTTCCACATTTAATTATAGGCACACGCCACTCTTCTGGCACAAGTAAAATTCTCTAAACAAGTTCCGATTGTCGCTGTCCTACAACTCTTAATCACCGGGTTTCGCTACACACCACCTCATACCTCTTACTTATTTCTGCGCTATCTCCAGTTGCTTGCATGCGTTTATCTCGGGAGGTTTCTCCGGCAAGTATTGTAAAGTCTCTTGATTTAAGGCCAAATGCATTGGCGAGCTCCTTAAGGATTGCGCTATTAGCTTTGCCATCTACTGCAGGGGCTCGGATTGCAACAACAAGGCGAGGTGGATCTCCTGCGGAACCACCAACTTTATTGTTGGATGCGTTGGCTCGACCCGGATGTTGAAGATGAAGGATTGTGTCATTAAATTAATTCTTTACAGAAACCCACTTCTCGGTCTTTGCAGAGTTTTCTCCGGCCTCGACAACTGCTTGTACCCGCGCGCCTTGAGCAAAATCAGGTGACCAGCTTCCTTTCGGCCAAGTTGCAAACCAATCGGCAATCTGATTAACAAAACTAGAACCATAACCAACGCCCTGACCTATTGGCCACCAATGTGCTGAGAACGGATGGGTCGTGTGTTCGGCTCGAATTGTTTTCATTCCATAAGTTTTAATATCTTCACTACTTGATCCAAACTTTAATTCATTTAGATTTGAATAATCAAAGATTAAAGTGCCTTTGGTACCATTGATTTCGATAAGCATGTCACAAGGTCTGCGAACTCCAACCCGGCCAACTTCAAGTGTCCCGGATGCTCCTGAGGCGAATTCGAGAAATAGTGAGGAAGCTTCATCTACAGTAACTTCTTTTGGACCTTCAGGTGAAGATCGAAACTTAGTAAATGTTGTTGAATGTGCGTTCACTCGGTTTATATCCCCCACCATCCAAAGCGCGAGATCAATTACATGGCATCCGAGGTCGGCAATCGTTGAACCACCAATCTTGCGATCAAAGCGCCAATCAAATGGCGTTGCTGTGTCGGCGAATTCATCTGTAAGCCAAGTACAACGCCAGAGAATTATTTCGCCAATATCGCCATCATCAATCATTTTCTTCATTAAAGAGACTGCAGGCAATCTGCGGTAATTGAAACCAATTGCATTGGGAACGTTTGCATCTGCTACAGCCTTTGCTGCAGCCGCGGCTTCTGCATAGGTAATCGCTAGTGGTTTCTCGCAAATTATTGCTTTGCCAGCTTTTGCTGCTGCGATTGCAATTTCAGAATGCGTGAGAGGTGGGGTGCAGATATCAATCAAATCAATGTTTGGATCCTCAATTAAATCTTGCCAGCGAGTTGTCCACCTCGGAATTTGATAATTATTTGCAGCACTTTCAACACCTTTTGCATCGCGCCCTGCAATTGCTGCCACGTTGATATCGACTGGTAATTGGTAAAGCATTGGTGCAACCCGATATCCATAAGAATGGGCTTTGCCCATCATTCCGTAGCCAATTATTCCGACATTTACGATTGGTTTTTGGCCCAATTTATTTTCCTCCAGTAGGAATTAATCCGGCATTTGCTTTCAATTGATTTGCGATATCAAGTGCGGCCTCTGCATCGGCGGAAGTCGCTCCTTCTTGCGCGCCACCTCTGACCCAATTTGCATAAGATTCTGCTTGAAGACGCAGAGCAACTAGCTGTGGTTTTTCTCCGGTACCAGGATTCAAAATATCAATTCTTGTATGTTCTTTGGAAGTAAATATCTCAGCAGATACCAAATCGCCGCCTGGATGAAATCTTCCAAGTGAAACTAGGCCAATTGCACCACCTGACATCTCTAATATGGATTGCGTGCTATCGGTATCGCCTTTTGAATCTTCAGTCTGAGGAAAGATGGAGGTTTTTGTATTTATTACTTCTTGTCCTGACAACCATCGAATCTGATCGATCTCATGAACTGCCATATCAACAAAAATGCCGCTGCTGGCAAGGCGAAACTCTTTTCGAGGTGGCGATTCATCCCATTGTGTGGCATTTATGAAATGGACTTCCCCGATTTCACCTTTTGAAATTCTTCTGGCGATTTCTTTTAACTCTGGAATGAATCTGCGCCAGTAAGCAACTTGAAGCTTTACGCCATTTTTGCTGCAGATTTCACCTGCTTGTCGTGCTTGATCTGAATTTAAACCACAAGGTTTTTCCGAGAGAATTGAGATTCCGATATTTGCGATTTCAGTTATAACGGAAAGATGTCGGTCTGTTGGTGCAGCAACTAAAATTCCATCCAATTTTTCAGAGTTAACCATCTGCTCTAAATTAGGAAAAACTTTATAGCCCCAGCCTTTTAATTTTTCAGCAGTGGCTTCAAATGGTTCGACTACTGAAGTTATGGCTAATTGATTAGAAGATGCGAGGGCGCGCAGATGCATCTGGCCCATGCGCCCACCACCAACTAGCCCTAGATTAAAAGCGGACATTAAAGTCCTAGCTTCGCAAGGATCTTGCGGTTTTCGCGTTGATCTTCGATTGCGCGTTGGAATCTTGTAGCAGTCTTTGGGAAGGTATCTTGTTCAACAACTGCCCAGCCCTTAAAGCCAAGTTTGTGCATATCTTCAACGAGCGCTTCTAATTTTAAATCACCTTGGCCAAGAATCGGGAAGATTTCGCGATCCCAGATTGCGGTTGTTGGTGCCTTGTCTTCTACAATTTTTTCAAATAAATTGAGCGTTGTATCTTTAATATGAATATGGTTGATTCGATTAAACCATTTGTTTAAAGCAGCAACTGGCTCGCCACCACCGATTAGGAAGTGACCGGTATCCAAACACCAACCAACATCAGATACGGAAAGTATCTTTTCTATTTCTTCAGGTGCCTCAACAAATGTTCCAGTTTCATTATGGAATGTCGGTTCATATCCTCGCGAACGACAACGATCTACAACGCTGCGAAGACCTTCACCAAAAAGCTCCCAGGTTGGATCGTCGTGTCCGCTTGATGGATTGCGTCTTCCGGAGCCAGGATTTGCGTTGCGGAAAGGGCTTCCGTTGTCAGCAATGGTTGGGCGAGGCTGTGGTCCAGTTATGTAAGGTGCGACGGCATCAAAAGTATCTAACATCGCATCGAGATCTTTAAAACTTCCGACCAATCTTGCGCTATCTGCAAATGGAAATTCTAGGTAAGCACCAGCAAGTCCAAGATTGCGATCAGACAGTCGCTTACCAAGTTCTTTTCCAACGCCAAGATAGCCAACTGGTCCTAAATCAATTCCTTCATAACCTGCTGAAGAAACTTCATCCAAAATTGCAATTCCGTCTGGAGTATTTGGGTCAATCCCAACTGTGACTTCAAATGCGCCGTAGCTTACGGGAGCATTTGCCAAACTGATGCCAGGACTTCTTTTTGTCATTGTCATGCTCCTTTAGGAAATTGAACTTGGATTGTTGACTGGTTGTTTTGTTTGATAGCTCTTAATTATATTCTGACAAATTGCCAGGTCATGCATTGCATCAGTTGCGCTCGTGATTGGACTTTTCTTCTCGGTGACGCACTTATAGAATTCAATAAGTTCATTCTTGAATGCACTGTCATAAGAAGTTAATTCTTCGGTGCTCCAAGTTCTTGGTGTTCCAACTTCGCCACCTTCAATTTCCAACATTGTTGGGACATTCCGTAAGAATGGCGATGGGAAGGTAAGGGTTACGCGCTTTTCTGGACCATAGTGAGCAAACTCCATGCCGTATCTAGTAATTCCGGGTAGTTCTATCCAGTTTATTGCAACTGGAATTCCACCAAATTTAAAGTAAGCATTTAAACCAGTTTCTTTAAAATCTACATATTCCAAAACTTCTGGTTCACCGAGAATCGCTCTAGTCGTATTTATTTCATGAACCAAAGTGTCGAGAAGTACTAAATGATAAATCTTGCTTAGAAATGGATCATCGGTTCCGATTGCCGCTTTAATGCTGGCATCAGTTTGAGTGCGCCACTTTGCAGCTTCGCCAGCTGGTGGCGTTGTTACTGGTGCCAATTTGTAGTGGCTTACATATGGCGAGAATGGCGCTTCAAATGTTGTTACACGAAATAGCCTTGGATCTTTAACTGTTGCAACTTCGCCTCGGAATCGATCAAAAGCAGGGTCATATCTCTTTGGGTAGGCAACCATAAGGGTTGTTCCGGCAGCCTTTGCGGCTGCATCCATTTCTCTTCCTTCGGCCACTGAAAAACACATTGGTTTCTCAACAAGAACATGCTTACCGGCTTTTGCTGCTGCGATTGCGATTGGTGCATGAGTGCCAGAAGTTAAGATAAATACCGCATCAATTGGCTCTTTAAGCATCTCATGCCAATCGGTGAATACTTTTGCAACGCCATACGCATCAGCATTATTTTGGCCATTTTCTGGCGCGATGTCACAGATTGCCGAAATCTCATAGCGATCAGATAGCTCGCGAAGGAAATGCAGATGCATTACCTGAGCGATGATTCCGGCGCCAACGACCCCGACTTTAATACGTTGTGACATTTCTAACTCCTATTTTTGTGATGGATTGATTGCGACTTGCATTGCTTCATTGCTTTGGGCAAATATGACAGCTTCTTGTGCTTTTTCTAATGAAAAAATATGTGATGTTATTTTTTGAAAAGGATATTTATCAAGATTCGATGCCATTAATTGCATGGCCGGTAAGTACTCCGTGGCCTTTTCGCCACCGATGCCAATAATTGAAACGCTTCTAGTACAGATATCAGAGTTTGGATTTATTTGAACAGGTCCCATATCAACAAATGTTCCCGCCTCAACAATCACCCCACCCACACGTATCATTCTAAGAGCCTCAGTAAAAGTGGAGGGAACTCCGCTGCAATTTAAAATAATGTCTAATCCACGTCCATGAGTAATTTCCAGAACTTTTGCCAACCTTTCGGCAGGTGTAGTTTTTGATGCATCAAGTGAGTGAGTTAAACCAAATTCTTCGGCAAGTTTCAATCTGGATGGAAGCACATCAGATCCGGCTATTAAACCAGCGCCTAACAATTTTGCTTTTATCAGATGACAGAGGCCTAATGGCCCGACGCCGAGTACACCTACGGTAAACCCAGCAGAAGATCCACCATTCATACCCAAGATTTTTATTGCACTTTCAACGCCATGTGTTACGGCCATAACTTCTGTTATTACTGCAACTTCATCAGGTAAATTTTCCGGAACTCTAAACAATGGTGTCCTTGGCAATAAATACATATATTCAGACCAACCTCCAAATAAACTTGGGGTTCTAGAAATATTCAAGCTATTACCGTAATCCTCTAGTGCTGTGCAAAAGTAGTATGGAAAACTATTAATGCAGTAATAACAAGTTCCGCAAGCAACATTTGCCCCGTGAACAACTCGATCGCCAACCTTAAGCAAAACGCCTTCTGAATCATAAACTTCGCCACCGATTGCAACAATTGTTCCTACATTTTCATGGCCGCAAATTAATGGATATTCCAAATCCTTTTCGTGTGGTGTTCCTACATACTGTCTAGATTCGCCGCGATAAGTGTGCTTATCAGTTCCGCAAATACCAGAAAGGTGAACCTTGAGAATCGCAGCACCAAGTTCTGGTTCTGGAACTTCAAATTTTCTTATTGCTATGTTGCCGGGACTTTCCATCACTGCAGCAGAAGAAATTAACATTTTATACACTCGCCTTAACTGCGATTTCTATGGCCTGTGCCAAGAATTTTGCAGCTTCAGGAACTCCTACCTTAGGTGAGACAAATGGATCCTCATGTTCGATTGAAATAACTTTTGCACGAGAACCATTTAATCTTTCAACTAAACCGGTCCACCAATTCAAATCATGTCCGTGCCCAGGAACTGAGAAATTCCACGGCATATCTTTTGGATCTTTTGGCCAGCGATGATCTAGCAAGCCATTTAGCGCCAAACTCTCTTTGTTAAATGATGTGTCTTTACCATGAACATGTCCAATACGACCACGAATTCTCTCTACAACCGCGTGGCCATCCATCTGCATCCAGAAAAAGTGGCTTGGGTCTAAGTTCGCAGCTAATGAACTTCCGAGTCCAATAAATTTTTCGAAAGTTTCTACGTTGTAAACAGTTGTACCTGGATGAAGTTCAATGCATACGAGAATATTTGGATTAACGGACTTAGCAAATGCGTCCAAGTCAGTCCAATAAGAGATCATTGATTCTTGCCATTGCTTAGAATGGATTCCCTCGAGATATGGCAACCATCCGCCTGCGCCAAAATGTGGCGTCTTTGAAGAGCTATCTCCGCCGGGACAGCCAGCCATAGCGACAACTCGTTCTGCACCGAGCTCGCCAGCCAAACGAATGGCATTACGAAGTGAAGTGTCATGAGCTTTTGCGATCTCTTTATCTGGATGCAATGTATTTCCCCAGGCATTGAATGCATCTAACTTGATGTTGTATTTGCTCAATAAATCTAACCAATTAGTTCTTGACTGCCTATTGGCTAATAAATCATCTACATCGCAATGTGGATGTGGGGCATAACCACCGGCTCCAACCTCGACAAAGGAAACCTCTGGTGCACTGCTTGAAAGAAACTTAAGAGCATCTTCTAATGAATGATCTAAGAATGCTTCAAGTACAACGCCTATTTCTAATTCATTATTTTCCAAAATATTTCACACGTTTCCTGAGTCGAGTTGTTCGGCTAAAAGTGTTAGTTCTTCGCCACCGGCCATTTCTTTAATTAATTGGTCTGAAGTTATATCGGCTCTTCTGGCGTCAAGGTTAACCTTTCCTAGCTTTAAAATTACAAAATGATCGCCGATTAAGTAAGCATGGTGTGGATTATGTGTGATGAATACAACAGCCAGACCAGCCTTACGAGCTTTGGCTACATAATTGAGAACAACGCTCGATTGCTTCACACCTAACGCTGCAGTTGGTTCATCCAAGATTAAAACTTTGGCGCCAAAATAAACAGCTCTGGTGATAGAAACACATTGACGTTGGCCACCTGAAAGTGTTCCAACTAACTGATTTATGTTCGATAGATGAATCCCAAAGCGATTCAGTTCGTCCATTGCGATTTCACGCATTCGCTTAACATCCAAAGGACGAAGCAGCGGAATGCTCTTGCGAAGTTCAGAACCGAGGAAGAAATTACGCCAAGTTTCCATTAGGTCGACTACAGCCAGATCTTGGTAAACCGTGGCGATACCCGCATCTAGCGCCTCTCTTGGGGAATGAAATCTGACCTCTTTCCCATCAACTTCCATAGTTCCTTCATCTGCTTGATGTAATCCGCTTATGATTTTAATTAAGGTTGATTTACCAGCGCCATTGTCGCCCAAGATGCAAGTCACTTCGCCAGGAGTTATTTTGAAGTCAACGGCAGCGAGCGCTCTCATTCCACCGTAATACTTAGTTATATTCTTTAAAACAATTGCTGGGGCATTAATTGTCATCATGAACTCACTTTCTCGCCGAGAATCGTTTGACATTTAAATTAAGAATTACTGCGAGCAAGAGCATGAAACCTAGGAAGAATCGGAACCAGCTTGGATCCCAGCCGGCATAAACAATCCCCTGTACTGCCATTCCATAAATTAATGCACCAATCGCAGATCCAATCGCAGATCCATAACCGCCAGTTAAAGCACAGCCACCAACTACAGCGGCGATTATGTAGAGAAATTCATTTCCGTATCCTGAGCCCGCTTGAATTGAATTGTAATTAGAAATCTGATGCATTGAATAAAACCAGGCAGAAAAACCAACAAATGCAAAGAGACCAATCTTTACCTTAGTGACAGGAACACCAACTGCGCGGGCACTATTTGGGTTTCCACCGGCCGCATAAATCCAGTTTCCAACTCTTGTTCTTAAGAGAACATAAGTAGCAATAGCGACAAATAGAGCCCAATAAATCACGAGAATACTTAGCGTTGCGCCAGGCCCTCTCCCGACTTCAATTTCGGTCGCAAATATTTTTCGCAGTAGATCGTGCCCTGGAGTTCCTTTCAGACTTGGTGTGGCAACAGATTTAGTAAATAACCTAGTAAATCCAAGATTGAGTCCGAAGAGCATAAAGAGTGCACTAAGGGTAATTAGAAAACTAGGAATGCCAGTTTTGGTCATCAGCCAGCCATTTCCAATACCAATGGCCATTGCAGAGATAACTGAAAAGATCATCCCGAAAAATAAGGGTAATCCAAGATTATGGGTTGTAATTGATGTAACAACAGCAACAGAAACAACTGCTACACCAGCAGATAAATCAAACTCGCCGCCGATCATCAATAAGGCGACGCTAACTGCCATTAAGCCAATTGTGGAGCCTTGATAAAGAATCGTCATTGTTGCTGCCAATGATCTAAATGGCTCTGCAACCAACCAGAAAAAAACATAAATAACCACGGCAGCAATCACCGCACTGAATTCTGGTCGACTTAGAATTCGCTTTATTAAGCTGCGTTTATTTTCTTGCAGATTCTTAACGTCCGAAATAGTCAATTGAGTTCCCTTAAATAGTTTGCAAATGTTGTCCCGAGAGAAACCCGGGAATTTGAATTAACTCCCGGGTTCCGATTTTTGATTTTTAGCGTGTTCCCTTTTCGGCGAATGGCAAGATCTTGTCGATATTGCTCTTATCAACCATTGAAGGACCCGTTAAAACAGCCTTTCCGCCACCAAGATCATTTCCGTTGGTGATGTAAAGGTAAAGTGATACCACTGCCATATAACCCTGGGCATATGGTTGTGCATCTACTGCGATTGCAATCGTGCCATCTTTGATTGCTTTAGCTGCATCAAGGTTTAGATCGAAAGTACCAATCTGAGCCTTGCTGCCTGCTGCAGCGATTGACTTTGCAGCAACAAGAGCAACAGGTGCGCCCATTGTTACAACCCAGTCGATTGATTTATCTTGTTGTAATTTCGCAGTCATAGAAGCATTCATAGAAGCATCATCTGTTCCATTAACTTGCATGTTTGTTGACTTAACGCCTTCGCCAACACCCTTGCAACGAGCTTCTAGGGCAACGGAACCTTCTTGGTGAATTACGCAGAGAACGTGCTTTCCGCCTGCTTTTGCGATTGATTTACCAAGTGCTTGGCCAGCAACATATTCGTCAGAACCGAAGTACTGACCAGCGCCCAAGCGAATATAGTCATCGATTCCGGAGTCAAACATTGAAACTGGAATTCCTGCATCCTTGGCGGCTTTAACAACGCCAGCCAAAGCATCTGGACCTGCAGCAGTCATCGCAATTCCATCAACCTTTGAGTCGATAGCATTTTGAACGAGCGTTGCCTGCTTCGTGAAATCTGGGTCACTTGAATATTTAAGTGTTACACCTAGGCTCTTAGCAGCAGCGTTCGCGCCTGCTCTAATAATGTCCCAATATGTATCCCCCGGTGTTTCGTGGGTGATCATTGCAATTATAAATTTTTTGCCACTGTCAGATCCGCTATCAGCCTTTGGCGTAGAGCTTCCACATGCAGAAAGTCCTAGAACAATAGCCGTAGATAGAGCACCTACTTTAGCTAAATTACTTCTTTTAGCTGAAAACATTCTTTCTCCTTTGAAAGTTCCCACGACATCGTGCCGCGTGATTCAACATAAACTATGGACATGGAAATCGGCATTGTCAACGATTTTTTTATTAGAAGTTTAACGAGGATTGCTCTTGACACGCTCAAATAACCGGATGTATCCCCTTAAGCCCGTTTGGGTGTCATTTATCTGGTAACTCTTAATCAGTAGGTTGTAATCTCTCCTTATGAAGTACACGGCGCTTCGAAAGACTCTGCAAGCTGGGTCTATAGTTTTTGGTGGCTCCGCTGTTTTCCTTCTTCTTTTACCAGCACTTTTTCTCGATCTCTTAGGACTAAACCAGGGTGATGCATTGGTTTGGTCAATGCGCATGATTGGGATTACGGTCTTTGCCCTTGCTGGAAATATGTGGAATAACGCTGGCCAAAGTAGTGATGCTCGAGTTGGCAATGTTGCAAAGTTGATGTGCTTCAGCGCCGCAGCCTTGGGTGTGCTAACGCTCATGGCTCCGGCGGAATTAACGTGGTTCGCTTATTTATATGCGGCAATTGGATTTGGCTTTGCAGCTTCTTACGCAATTAATATGTTGCGAAAGTAATTAAAAAAATATGTTTGACCTTTCGGGCAAAAAATTTCTTGTAACCGGATCTGGTTCAAGTAATGGAATTGGGTTTGCGTCAGCAAAGGCGCTGCAGGCTCTTGGGGCTACCGTTTATTTAACTTCACTTTCAGAAAGAGTATTGAAACGTGGCCTTGAAATTAGCGCCCCCGCAAGTTGTGCCAATCTGACAAAGCCGCTGGCAGTTAAGCAACTTATTTTGGGAGTAATCCAAACCTTAGGTTCGTTAGATGGTGTAGTAAATAACGCTGGCATGACAAGCGTTCTAGATACTTCAGAAGGTGAGTTCGCATCAATAGATGATACAACTATTGAGAAATGGCAAAAATCTTTTGCACGAAATGTAGAAAGTGCATTCTTGGTAACTAAGGAAGCAATTCCACACATTAGGAAAAGTAAAGCAGGTCGGATTGTGATGATGTCTAGTGTTTCTGGCCCATTGCTTGCAATTAGAAATGATGTGGCATACCCATCTACAAAAGCAGCGCTTGTTGGTTTAGTTCGTTCGCTTGCAATTGATGAAGCGCAGAATGGAATTACGGTAAATGCCGTAGCTCCAGGTTGGGTCGCAAGCGAGTCGCAAAGTGAATCGGAAGCTATTCATAGTAAGGCGACCCCAATCGGACGAGCGGGAACTCCGGATGAAATGGCGGCGGCTGTGGCATGGCTCTGTACCAACGAAGCTAGTTACATTACGGGACAGATGTTGGTACTAGATGGTGGTAATTCTCTACCGGAACAACGGTATCTACCGAATTAGAAGGAAACTGGCCTGACATTCAGAACTCACGCTGCCGATGCAAATACCTGAGGGTACGATTTCACAATGGGAAAAACAATTACAGCAATGAATCTTCGTAAGACAAATATCTACGCTGGCATTTTGCACCTGCTTCAGATGGCCGCGGTATTGGCCTTGAGCAATGACTTCGCGTTACCGGTTACCGCTACATATATGTCTGGCCCACCGGGATCATCATTTGCACCGCCCGTAGTTTTGTTTAGCACGCCGGTCGGCTTAACTGTTGCGATCTTCTTAGGGCTATCGGCGTTAGCGCACTTTATTGTGGCAAGTCCAAAATTTTTCCCACGTTATAGCGCTGGCCTTGCTGCGCAACGTAATTACTTCCGATGGGTCGAATATTCAATTAGTTCATCGGTAATGATCGTTTTAATCGCCCAAGTAACTGGGGTTTCTGAAATATCTGCAATCATCGCTATCTTCGGTGTTAACGCTTCGATGATTTTATTCGGATGGTTACAAGAGAAGTATGAGAACCCAGGTAATGGCGGATGGTTGCCGTTTATTTTTGGTTGCATAACTGGGATTGTGCCTTGGGTAGTACTAATGTTTTATGTTTTCTCTATCGGTGGTGCGAGCGAAACGACGGCACCAGCGTTTGTTTATGGAATCGTCTTTACTATCTTTGTATTTTTCAACTCATTCGCCCTAGTGCAATGGTTGCAATATAAAAAGGTCGGTAAGTGGAGCGATTACATGCGGGGCGAGCGCACCTACATCACGCTCTCGCTTGTTGCGAAGTCTGCACTTGCGTGGCAAATCTTCGCTAACACCTTAATCTCGTAACGGCTCGCGATGGGGTTAGCGGTAGTAAGTGGTGCAAGCCGAGGCTTGGGTTTTGAGAGCGCACGCGGATTAGGCGCGGCGGGCTTTGATTTAGCGTTGGTAGCAAAAGATGCGGACCGGTTACAGGAAGCGGCGGCAAAATTAGGGAATGAGTTTCCTAACATCGCGATTAAAACCTTTCCGGTTGATTTGGCAGATAGTGAAGCAACTCGAACTGTGATTGCGCAGATTCAAAGTGTTGGCACCGTTGAGATCTTGATGTTAGCTCATGGTGTGATGAGCGAAAAAATGTCGAAGACGTTAAAGACAACTGATGCGGAATGGCGGCGAGTGCTTGCGATTAATTTGGATGCGGTTTTTACTTTAGTAAATGGGCTAGCTCCGGTAATGGTTGAAAATCGAAACGGGCGTGTAATTATTTATTCGGCATGCCTTGGGCGGATGTCTGGGCCGGGTAATACGGGCGGGCTAGCGCCATATCGAATTAGTAAAGCTGGTGTAAATGCCTTGGTTCGAAATCTTGCACATGAAACTGGGCTAGGTTCACGTGGAGTATTAGTAGATGCAATCTGTCCTAATCATTCGCGAACCGATATGGGTGGCCCAGATGCGCCGCGAAGTGCAGTAGAAGGTGCAGCTACTGCAATCTGGTTAGCGACTCGAGAATTTAGTGCTGGCGATATAACTGGAGCGCTCTGGGAAGATAAAGCAGTAATCGATTGGTAAGAAGTTAAGTTAAAGTTTTTGTAATCCGGGTAACTGCTTCGGCAATTAATTCACGGCTGGTTGCAAAATTTATCCGAATGAAACCAGTTCCAGATGGACCGTAGTAGTTACCGGGAGCGACTGCGATTTTTCCTTCGGAGATAAAGCGATTGGCGATATCCCCCTCTAAGTGAAGTTCTCGTAGGTCTAGCCATCCGAAATAACTAGCGTCTGGCTCGCGGTATTTGATATTTAGCTTTGTTTGATCGATTAATTCCGTTAAATACTTGCGCGAGCTATCTAATTCAACTAGTACTGCATCTAGCCATGGCCCGCACTCTTTATAGGCAACTGA
>Ga0163199_1001008_pt1 | contig 17565 bp, 23 predicted proteins | sample PL_2010_150m_FD_113537 | JGI IMG/M metagenome (GOLD analysis project Ga0163199, IMG submission 113537) | Freshwater microbial communities from Powell Lake, British Columbia, Canada to study Microbial Dark Matter (Phase II) - PL_2010_150m | ecosystem: Environmental > Aquatic > Freshwater > Lake ...
CCGCAGGAACTGTATAAAACACTGACCTGGGACCGGGGGAAGGAGATGGCCGCCCACAAACGCTTCACCTTGGCAACGGACATCAAAGTTTACTTCTGCGATCCGCATAGTCCTTGGCAGCGTGGGTCCAATGAAAACACCAATGGGCTGTTGCGGCAGTACTTCCCTAAGGGAACCGATATCTCGAACTACTCCCAAGCACAACTAAATGCCGTGGCCAGGAAATTGAATGGGCGCCCACGGAAAACACTAAACTGCGAAACGCCCGCTGAACGATTCAGCCAATCTGTTGCGTCGACCGGTTGAATCCAAGCCTGAATTGAGCCATCCAGAATCAGTGGTAATCCTCTTCCCGTTGATGGCGCATGGCCAGGATCGTGACCGTCCGTGGGTCCTCGATTTCAAACAGCGCGACATACCCTGAATCGCCGAAGGGAATGACGAGTTCGCGCAGAAAGGTACTGCCCGATCCACCAGCGGCCTTGCGGCAGGTAAATGGAAACAGCTCGAGTAACTCAACTGCTTTTCTGATTGCGGCCTCGGCGCGCTCGGCCAACGACAAGTCCTTCTCAAGCAGAAAGTCGAACAAGCGCAGCAGATCTGCTTCGGCCTCCGGCGTAAACCGAACGCGGTACCTGTTCATGCGGTCACGGCACTCCCTTTTCGGGCCTTCTCGAGCCGTCGGGTGAGCTTACCGAGTACGGTCGCCGACGACACGTACTTGCCTGAGTTCTTCGCTGTCTCAGCCGAGGCCAGGCCACGTTGGATGAACTCCTTCTGCGTCTGGCGGAATTCAACATTGCGTCGGACGGATTCCTCGACAAAGCCTGACAGGGTTTCGCCCGATTGGAGGACCTTTTCGGCAGCCTGCCGCAATTCCGGCGGGACCCGGACGGCGGGAATGGCGGCGGATTTCATAATCGCTCCTTATGCATCACATTTGTAATGCAATTATGCAGGAGTAATGGAAGAATTGCAACTGTGCGACTTCGTGGTGGCGCCCGATTCCGGCGTCACGCCGTCTCGTGTGCGGACACGGTCAGAAGGACGACCCCGGCGTTTTCAGAAACTCGTTCTCTTCTGGCGTGGACGCGCGGCCAAGGACTGCATTGCGATGCGGGTAACGGCCAAAACGGTCGATGATGGCCTTGTGTCTCAACTCGAAATCACGGTTTCCCTCCATCCCCGGCGTGCTGAACAGGGACACCGCCAGCGCGTGGATCAGCGCCGACTCACTGTGCATGTAGGGCATGTAGAGAAATGCCCGATGTGCCGGGTCGAGCTCAAGGTCGGCCTTGACCGCTACGGCTTCCTGCGCCAGTGCCAGCGCCAGGGAATCGCAGGCGAAGGCTTGTGCTTGACCGCGATGGATATTGCGCGAAAACTGGTCGAGCACCATGATCTCCGCCAATCGGCCATTGGCCGTCTCGCGCCAGCCGAATAGCTCACAGCGCGCGGCGGCACTGAGCGCGGAACCGAAGCGCGACTTGATGATCCCGTCGAATTCGTCCGATTGGGACCACCACTGCCTGGGGATGATCTCCTCGAACCAGAACTCGAGGATGGTATCCGGTGTATGCAGCATCGATTCAGAGCTGCTTTCAACTTGTCGGGGATTGGTCATGTTTGCTCCTGAATCTGTGGTAGTCCTATTCACCGCCGTGTCTGCAGGGTGTCGCAATAAATCATGGCAAACGCTGTCAAAGCCCCAGCCGGGTCGCCGAGATGCAGGGGGCAGCGGCCTCCCACAACTCATCGAAGCGCTGCTTCCATGGCTGCGCCGCTTCGACATCGTCGAGGAACGATTTGCCGCGCGGCAGTCCTGCGTGAAAACGCACCACGCCATGCCGCGCGTCGCCCAGCAGGAAACAGTCCGCCAGTTGGCGCAGCGGCTGCGGCGTCTGCCGCACTTCCATACGGCCCACGTGGCGCCGGAGCAAGTTCAGCAAGCGCGGGCTTCTCTTCTCCAGCGGTCCGGGGTCGTGCAGCACAATGCGCAGATGATGGTCGCGGCCAGCGGCAAGCATGCGCCCAAGCGTTTCGGAGCGTGCCACCTGCTCCAATCCCATGCTCACCAGATCGCCGTCGAAGATGCACAGGTCTTGTCGCGCGGCGGCCAGCACTTCATCGATCGCCGCGATGTAGCCCGCCTCGGTGTCGAACTCGCGTGTGCCGCCGCCGAGCGCGGTAGATGGGCCTGAGTGCATGGCACGATTATAATCGCGCCTTTCCTGGAGTTGTCCCGTGCCGCTTGCCATCATCGAATCGCTCGACCACGAAGGCCGCGGCATCGCCCATGTCGAAGGCAAGGCGATTTTTATCGAGGGTGCGCTGCCTGGCGAGACCGCCGAGTATTCGAGCTATCGCAAGAAACCCAGCTACGAGAAGGCGCAAGCGACGGCTATCCTCAAGCCGTCCAGCCAGCGCGTCGTTCCGCGTTGCCGGCATTTCGGCCTCTGTGGGGGCTGCAGCATGCAGCACCTGGAACCGGCGGCGCAGGCGGCGGCCAAGCAGCGCGTGCTCGAAGACGCCTTCTGGCATATCGCCCGGCTGAGACCAGAGGTGCTTTACCCGATCATCTACGGGCCGGCATGGGGCTATCGCTACCGGGCGCGGTTGTCGGCACGCCATGTGCCCAAGAAAGGCGGCGCACTGGTCGGATTCCGCGAACGCAGCAGCAGTTACGTCGCAGACATGGATAGTTGCGAAGTACTGCCGCCGAAGATATCCGCGTTACTACGGCCTTTGCGCAGTCTGATCAACGGCCTGGCGCAGCCGGAACGCCTGCCGCAAATAGAAGTGTCGATCGGGGATATCGACATCCCCGGGCAATGTGTCCTGGTCATGCGCATCCTGGAACCGCTGACCCCGGACGATCAGGCTTCGCTGCGAGTCTTTTCAAGTTTGCACGGCGTAGTGATCTACCTGCAACCGGGCGGCCTCGACAGCGTCGCCCTGTTTCATCCGCCGGACGCGCCGCCGCTGGCTTATACCTTGCCCGAGTTCGACCTGGAATTGCGATTTGCGCCGACCGATTTCACCCAGGTCAATCAGGCGGTCAACCGCATGCTGGTGCGGCGTGCGATGGCTCTGCTGGCGCCCCGGCAAGGGGAACGGATTGCCGACATGTTCTGCGGACTCGGCAATTTCGCTTTGCCGATCGCCCGCATGGGTGCCGAGGTCATCGGGGTGGAGGGTAGCCGGGTGCTGGTTGAGCGCGCCCGTTCCAATGCATTATCGAACGGTCTCGGTGCTCTGACCGAATTCCAGGTCGCCAATCTGTTCGAGGCGACTCCGGAAACACTTGCAGGGCTGGGTCGCTGCGACAAGATGCTGATCGATCCGCCGCGTGAAGGCGCCGTGGCACTAATCAAGGCCATCGGCGGGCGGGGCGACGCCGCTCCGGGACGCATCGTGTATGTTTCCTGCAGTCCGGCGACGCTGGCGCGCGATGCCGCGGTGCTAGTGCATGAGTTGGGTTATCGCCTGCGCGGTGCGGGCATTGCCAACATGTTTCCGCATACTTCCCACGTCGAATCGATGGCGCTGTTCGAAAGGTAGCCGCGACAAAAAAGGCGGCCGAAGCCGCCTTTGCGTCGGATTGTTACGGGTAGCTCAGTCGCGTTGGCCCGCAAGGGCCATCAACAGGCTAAGCAGGTGGACGAAGATATTGTAGATGTCAAGGTAAACCTTCAGTGTTGCACTGATGTAGTTGGTCTCGCCGCCGTGCACGATATTGTTGATGTCGTAGAGGATATAGGCCGAGAAGACCACCACCGCGACTGCCGAAATGACCAGAGACAGTAACGGAATCTGGAAGAAGATGTTGGCAAACATCGCCACCAGGATCAGGATCATGCCGGCGAAGAGAAATTTTCCAATGCCGCTGAAGTCGCGTTTGGTCGACGAGGCGACGCCGGCCAGGGTAACGAAAATCGCGCCGGTACCGCCGGCCGCCAGGGCGATCAGCGTGCCGCCGTTGGAAAAGCCAAGCGCCACGCGCAGCATGCCCGACAGCATCAGACCCATGAAGAAGGTGAAACCGAGCAGCAACGCAACGCCCATGCCGCTGTTCTTGGTCTTCTCGATGCCCCACATAAAGCCGAACGCGATTCCCAGGAACAGCAGGAAGCCCATTACGGGACTGCCGGCGAGGAACGAGAAGCCCAGCTGCACGCCGGCGAGTGCGCCGAGCACCGTCGGTATCATCGTCAAGCCGAGCAGGAAGTATGTATTACGCAGCACGCGGTTGTGCTGCTGGGCAAGCTCAGCAGTGACTATGGTAGGAGTCTGGCCCCAAGTCTGGTCGTTATTCGGTTGCATAATGCTTTTTCCTCCGTTGAATGAGCAAGCAAGTACTAAGACTAGCGGATAAGGCGGAAAGTTTCAATCATTTGCGCGCTGTCGCGTGTCGCGCATAGAGCAGCGTGCTGCCGAAGAAAATCAATGCCAGTAGCGTTTCCAGTCCGGCCAGCAGCCGCATCGTGCTGCCGTCGGTGGCGGTACGTACGACACCCTCCGTGACGTACAGCAGGATCATCATTGCCGCCCATTGGTAGGTGTAAAGCTTGCCGCGCAGGATACCGAACAGTGGCAGCAGCAGCGGCAGGGATTTCAGCGCCAGCATCGAGCCGCCCGGGCGCAACGGCGCCAGCCAGATTTCCCAGGCCAGGCACAGGGCGATTAGGGCGATCAGACTGGCGCTGGCGATGATATTCAGGGTACGAGGACTAATGCTATGGTTCCAGTCAGTCAATTGCGACGGGGATGTTCGAGCGACTTCGCAAGCCGGCATTCCCACCACGCCCCGCCCGGCCATTATAGGTGCTTCCATCGATGGCGTTTGCTGCTCCGGACCGCTCGCTGCCGAATCGGGCGGTGATAGAATGAAATGACGGTGGCGGCGTGCGACGGACGCAGCAGAATTGGGATAGAAATCAAATGGTCAGAATCGTTTGCGCTGGGCTACGTTTTTTGCCGATACTGTTGGCGACGACCCTTTTGATGGCTGGGCCGGTGGGCGCGTCGGGGGCGGACAAGTTCTTCGACCAGAGTCTGGGAGATTTCGGATTCGAACTGGAGTCGGCGAAGAAATCGGGCAAGAGTGGATTGATGCTGATGTTCGAGGCGGAAGGTTGTCCTTATTGCCTGAAGATGCGCGAGACGGTCCTCAACCAACCCGAGGTTCAGGCTTACTTCCGTCGGCATTTCCTGATTTTTAGCGTCGATACCCTGGGCGATATCGAGATTCAGGATACCGCAGGACGCAGTTGGCGGGAGAAATCCTATGCGCAGGAGCTGCGCATACGCGGTACGCCGACCTTCGTCTTCATCGGTATCGGCGGGGAAATCTTGGCGCGTCATGCCGGCGCCACCAGAAATGTCGCAGAATTCATGCAGTTGGGCCACTTTGTGGTCGACGGGTCATACAAGACCCAAACCTTCTCCGAGTATCGCCAGTCCTCGCGCTGACCAAAGACAATTGGCGCGGTGCAGCCCCCTTCGGTGACCGGATTAGATTGATTTGAGTACTGTTTTCGCGTATATTTCCCGGCTTTTCCGAATTCCGATAACTGATTACCGAGGTTACCCTTTATGGTTGTTATTCGTCTTGCCCGCAGTGGCGCCAAGAAGCGTCCGTTCTACAACATGGTGGTGGCCGATTCGCGCAGTCGTCGCGACGGCCGCTTCGTCGAGCGTATCGGTTTTTACAATCCGGTCGCCGCCGCCAACGAGCCGGGACTGCGCGTGGATATGCTGCGTCTTGCTTACTGGCAAGGCCATGGCGCCCAGTTGTCACCGACCGCCGCACGCCTGGTCAAGCAATTCAGCGCACCAGCGGTTGCCCAGGCTGCCTGAGCCACAACAAGGCGCAGGGATGGCCCGGGGCATGATAGTCCTGGGGCGAGTCGCCGGCCCAAGTGGATTGCAGGGGTGGGTCAGGCTGAATGCTTACGGAGACGATTTTGGCGCGCTTGGAACCATGCCGCAGTGGTGGTTGGGGGCGCTGGCCGAAGGCGAAGAATGGATGCCCTATGGCCTGGAGAACCTGAAAAGGCAAGGCAAGGGATGGATCGTGAAGTTCGCTGGCGTCGATGATCGAAACGCTTCGGAATCGATCGCTGGACGCTATATCGCGGCGCCCCGGCAGGCACTGCCGAAGACCGCAGAGGACGAGTTCTACTGGGCTGATCTGGTCGGACTGGAAGTCGTGAATACTCAGGGGCAGCGGCTGGGCAAGGTGACCAAGCTGCTTTCCAGCGGCGCACATGAAGTGCTTTGCGTGTGCGACGGCGAAGGCGAGAAAATGCAGCAACGCCTGCTGCCGTTTGTGGCGCAGGTGGTGAAAAGCGTGGATACGGCAGACGGCGCGACGGGCGCCAGCGGCACGATACGCGTTGAATGGGGAGTTGATTGGTGACAAGCCAGACGCGTCCCGGATTCGATGTCGTGACGCTGTTTCCCGAGATGTTCGCGGCGGTGACGCAGTCGGGAATAACCCGGCGCGCGCTGGAAAACGGCCTGTGGCGGCTGAATTGCTGGAATCCCCGCGATTTTGCCGAAGATAATTACCGCAGCGTCGATGACCGGCCCTACGGCGGCGGCCCCGGCATGGTGATGTTGCCGGCGCCGCTGGAAAAAGCCATCGCCGCGGCGCAGGCGCGGCGGCGTGAGGCAGGCGAGAAGGAAGCGAACGTGATTTACCTTTCGCCGCAGGGCAAGGCGCTGGCGCATGCGCGAGTGATGGAACTGGCGCAAGGCAGCGGTGCTATCCTGCTGTGCGGGCGTTATGAAGGAGTGGATGAGCGTTTGATCGAGCGCTGTGTGGATGAGGAGATTTCGCTGGGCGATTTCGTTCTCTCGGGCGGCGAAATCGCGGCGCTGGCGTTGATCGATGCGACCGTGCGGCAGTTGCCGGGCGCATTGAACGATGCCGATTCGGCGGAGGAGGAGTCGTTTGCCGATGGACTGCTGGATTGTCCGCACTTTACGAGGCCCGAGGAATACCAGGGCATGCGGGTGCCGGAGGTGCTGCTGTCCGGCAACCACGAGAGAATCCGGCGCTGGCGCCTGAAGCAGGCGCTGGGACGGACCTGGCGGCGACGTCCGGAGCTCATCGAGCAACGGCCGTACGATCGCGAAGAGGCAAGCCTGCTGGCAGAATTTCAGCAGGAGCAGTTGTAGGGCCGGTTTCGGCGAAGCATGAGTAATCGCCGAACCCGGGGAATTCCGAAATATTAAGCGCGCGCATCAGCTGCCGTAATATCGTCGCTGCTCTGCGCGAACGGCCAAAGGCCATGACCTGTCACTTGAGTGGAGTAATGACATGAATCTGATCCAGCAACTCGAACAAGAAGAAATCGCCCGTCTGGGCAAGACCATTCCCGACTTTGCACCGGGCGATACGGTGGTTGTTCAGGTAAAGGTAAAGGAAGGAACCCGCGAGCGCACCCAGGCCTATGAAGGCGTGGTCATCGCCAAGCGCAATCGCGGCCTGAATTCCAGCTTCATCGTGCGCAAGATTTCTGCCGGTGAAGGCGTCGAACGGACTTTCCAGAGTTACTCGCCGTCAATCGCCAGCATCGAGGTGAAGCGCCGCGGCGCCGTGCGCCGCGCCAAGCTCTACTATCTGCGCGACCGTTCCGGCAAGTCGGCGCGCATCAAGGAAAAGCTCGTCAGGCGCAAGGTATAAGATCGGTACGACCCGAAATAAAGGGGCCCGTCGCACGATGGGCCCCTTTTCGTATTGGCAGGTCCCGGGCTACGAGCGCTTGTCTCTCTCGATCAGGGCGTAAGCCGAATGGTTGTGGATGGATTCGAAATTCTCCGATTCCACCACATACGCGTCGATGCGCGGGTCGTTGTTGAATATTCCGGCAACGTCGCGCACCATGTCTTCGACGAATTTCGGATTATCGTAGGCGCGCTCGGTCACGTATTTCTCGTCAGTGCGCTTGAGCAGGCCGTAAAGTTCGCAGGAGGCCTGACTCTCGACCATTTGCACCAGGTCTTCGATCCAGATGAAGTCGTTGGTGGTCGCAGTAACCGTAACATGCGAACGCTGGTTATGGGCGCCGCGCGCGGAGATCTTCTTGGAACAGGGACAGAGGCTGGTCACCGGCACCACGATCCGGGTGGTCTGGCGATATGTGCCGCCGGGCAGAATTTCGCCGACAAAGCTGACATCGTAGTCCATCAGGCTGTTGACCTTGGATATCGGTGCTTCCTTGTTGATGAAGTAGGGGAAACTCATTTCCACATGGCCGGTCTCGGCTTCGAGCAGCACCACCATGTCGCGCAGCATCGATTCGAAATTCTCCACCGAAACCTCGCGCTCGTGGGTGTTGAGGATCTCGACGAAGCGCGACATGTGCGTGCCCTTGAAGTTGTGCGGCAGGCCGACATACATGTTGAAGACGGCGATGGTGTGCTGCACGCCGCCGTTCTTGTCGAGCACCTTGACCGGGTGGCGGATGCTCTTGATGCCGACCTTGTTGATCGGCAATTGTCGCGAATCGGTGCTGCCTTGTACGTCGGCTATGGCCATGATGTCCCTGCTGTTCATGGGATGCTCTCCTAACGGTGGTCGGATGCGCCTCGCCCGGTTTGGGCGGATACGCACCTCAACTTTTCATCCGGATTCTAGCATACCCGACTAAAACGATCAACTATTCCTGCTGAGTGCTGCGCGCACACTGGCGATGATACCGGGCGCGTCCAGTCCGAGTTGCGCCAGCAAGGCAACCGAATCGCCATGATCGATAAAACGATCCGGAAGGCCGACCCTCACTAGCGGAGTCGTAAGGCCACGGTCGGCAAGGCAGCGGGAAATTTCAGCTCCCGCGCCGCCGATCAAAGTGTTTTCCTCGATGCTCACCAGCAGTGCATGACTTTTCGCCAAGGACTCGACCATCTCGCAATCGAGGGGTTTGACGAAGCGCATGTTGGCGACGGTTGCGTCCAGCTCTTGCGCCGCCGCAAGTGCCGGAGTCAACATGCTGCCGAAGGCCAGCAGGGCGACACGCTGGCTGCCGGCGTCTTGTCCGGATTGGCGGCGGATTTCCGCTTTGCCGATGGGCAGTGCGTCGAGCGTCGAGCCGGGCGAGACGCCCGGGCCGCTGCCACGTGGATAGCGCACGGCGCTGGGACCGTTGTGGCGATAAGCGGTTGTGAGCATGCGCCGGCATTCGTTTTCGTCACTGGGCGTCATCACCAGCATGTTGGGAATGCAAGTGAGATAGGTCAGGTCGAACGCGCCGTTGTGGGTTGCCCCATCGGCGCCCACCAGTCCGCCGCGATCGATCGCCAGCATCACGGGCAAATTCTGCAAGGCGACGTCATGGATCAACTGGTCATAGGCTCGTTGCAGAAAGGTCGAATAGATTGCCAGGACCGGGCGCATGCCCTCGCAGGCCAGGCCTGCGGCGAAGGTCATGGCATGCTGCTCGGCAATCCCGACGTCATGGTAACGCTCGGGATATTCCTGCGCAAAGCGCACCAGGCCGGATCCTTCGCGCATCGCCGGCGTGATGCCGATGAGGCGCGTATCCTGCGCCGCCATGTCGCACAGCCAGTCGCCGAACACCTGGGTATAGGTGAGCTTGGCTGTCTTGCCGGACTGAATTCCGCCGGCCGTGTCGAACTTGGAAACGCCGTGATACAGCACCGGATCCGATTCCGCCAGTTTGTAGCCCTGCCCCTTGCGAGTGATGACGTGGAGGAACTGGGGGCCATCCAGCAGCTTCAGGTTCTCGAGGGTCGGTATCAACGAGTCGAGATCGTGGCCGTTGATCGGGCCGATGTAGTTGAAGCCAAATTCCTCGAACAGGGTGCCCGGCACGATCATGCCTTTGACGTGCTCCTCCGCGCGCTTGGCGAATTCCAGCATCGACGGCATCTTCGACAACACCTTCTCTCCGGCCTTGCGTGCCGCATTGAAGGAGCGGCCCGAAAACAGTCGTGCCAGATACTTGTTGAGGGCACCGACTGGCGGTGATATCGACATGTCATTGTCATTGAGGATCACCAACAGGTTGGCATCGATCACTCCGCCGTTGTTCAGGGCCTCAAAGGCTTGTCCGGCGGACATGGCGCCATCGCCGATGATGGCCACGACGCGGCGTCCCTCACCCCTGTTGTGCGCGGCGATGGCCATGCCCAGCGCTGCCGAGATCGAGGTCGAGGAATGTCCGACGCCGAAGGTGTCGTATTCGCTTTCATGGCGCCGCGGGAAGCCGGAAACGCCATCCTGCATGCGCAACCTTTCCATTCCGGGCCGCCGCCCGGTGAGTACTTTGTGGGCGTAGGTCTGATGGCCGACATCCCACACCAGGCGGTCATGCGGCGTGTCAAACACATAGTGCAGGGCGATGGTCAGTTCTATGGTGCCAAGATTTGACGACAGATGGCCGCCGGTCTTCGCCACCGATTCAAGAAGGAATGCGCGCAATTCGTCCGCCAGTTGCGGAAGATCCTTGCGCTCCAGCTGGCGTAGCGCCGCGGGAGAGTCAATGGTGTCCAGGAGCGGCGTATCGGGCATGAGTTCGGGTATCGTTAGGTGACGTGCGACGCCAGGTGACGGTCAGAAGTTTCGGCTGACGATGAAATCGGTCAGTTCGCAGAGTCGTCGCGATCTGTCGCCGCAGGGCGCCAGGGACTCATGGGCCGCCGCGCACAATTCAGCGGCCTTCGCCTTGGCCTGAACCACGCCGAGCAGGCTGACATATGTCGGCTTGTTGCTCGCTGCATCCTTGCCGGCAGTCTTGCCCAACGTCACGGTATCTGATTCGCTGTCGAGAATATCGTCGACCACCTGAAACAGCAGACCGGCAATCTTCGCGTAACGGTCCAACCCGGCCCGCTCCGCTTCGGGCAATGGTTCACCGCACGCGGCGCCGAGCAGTACGGCGGCACGGATCAGCGCACCGGTCTTGTGAATGTGCATGGACTCCAGTTCGGCCAGCGACAATGGCTGGCCCACCGCGGCCAGATCAATTGCCTGCCCCCCGGCCATGCCGCGCGATCCGGCGGCTTGCGCCAGCAGACGTAGCATGTCGAGTTGACGCCTTGCTTCACTTGCCAGCGACTGCTCGGACAGGAGTTGGAAGGCCAGCGACTGGAGGGCATCGCCGACCAGGAGCGCCGTGGCCTCATCGAATTCGACATGGCAGGTCGGCTTGCCGCGCCGCAAGATATCGTCATCCATGCAAGGCAAGTCGTCATGCACCAGCGAATAGACGTGTATGAGTTCAACCGAGGCGGCAGCAATCTCTACCCGGGCAGGGTCGGCGCAGCTGAGTTCGCCAGCGGCGTGGCACAGCAACGGCCGGATTCGCTTACCGCCGCCAAGTGCGGCATAGCGCAATGCCTGATGCAGACGCTGCGGAGCGATGGTGGCGGGCGGCAGGAGTCGGTCAAGAGACTCCTCCGTGCGTTTTCGCAAGCTGTCCATCCAGGCTGAGAAATCCATGGGCGAATCAGGGCGTGTTGTCAATGGTTCGCACACGTCGGTCAATCAGATATTCGCCCTAGACATCCGTTTCGTCCGGTGGCAGACCGCCGGACACGGGCTCGAATGCGCGCAATGTACCGTTTTCCAGGATCTGGAGTTTCTGCTCGGCCGCACTCAGCGCCTCTTGACAGTGTTTGAGCAGCATCGCGCCACGTTCATAGGCAGCAAGAGATTCCTCCAGGGGGAGTTGTCCGGCCTCCATGTCCCGGACGATGGCTTCAAGCTCCGCCAGGCAAGCTTCAAACGAGGCGGGACATGCATTGGGTTGGGGCTTGGCCATGGATGAGGGTGCAGAGGGAGGCAACTGCACGATATGGTTCGTTGGATAGGCAGCAAAATAACGCATTCTGCGCCATTCGGTCAAACATGTCGCGAGCATCCGGCAAAATGCCAACGATCCGGACGGCTGATCCGGTTGGTGTCGATATCGGCTCAAGAAGCAAGCCCTATGCGGCGGGCCGGGCTAACGGTGGCCGCCGTTGGGTCTGGGATATACTTGCACTATTTCCGGTTTCCGGGTTCCGTCTTGGGGGTTGGGAGATATGTCCGACATCATCGAAATGGCCAATGCGGCTGCGCGTCTCTCACCTGCCGCTTCACAATTGCCGGTCTCCTGGTATTTCGACGAGAAACTGTTCGCACTGGAACAGAAACTTCTCTTCGATGCGGGCCCGGGCTATGTGGGCCATGAATTGATGATTCCCGAATTGCATGACTACCGCAGCCTGGAGTGGCTCGACCACGCCAAGTTGCTGGTGCGGCAGGAGGCGGACGGCGACGTCGAACTGCTGTCGAATGTCTGTCGCCATCGTCAGGCGATCATGCTGCAAGGTTCCGGAAACGCCAGAAACATCGTCTGTCCGATCCATCGCTGGACATATGATCTGCGGGGAAAGCTGATGGGGGCGCCGCATTTCCCGGCCAATCCCTGCCTGCATCTGGAAACGCAGAGCCTGGAGAAATGGAAAGGCTTGTTGTTTCAGGGACCGCGTTCGGCGCAAACGGATCTGGCGGGAATGAAATTGGCGGAAGACTCCGACCTCAACATATTCGACTTCTCCGGCTATAAGCTCGACCGCGTCGAGATGCACCAGTGCAACTACAACTGGAAGACTTTCATCGAGGTCTATCTCGAGGACTATCACGTCGTCCCCTATCATCCGGGGCTGGGGAACTTCGTTACCTGCGATGATCTTGCCTGGCAATTTGGCGAGTGGTACTCGGTGCAACGAGTTGGCGTCACGCCGTTGCAAAGACCCGGATCCCCCGCCTACGCGCGTTGGCAAAAAGCCATACTGGATTACTACCGGGGCGAAAAGCCGCGGCAGGGTGCGGTATGGCTCACCTATTATCCGAACATCATGGTCGAGTGGTATCCGCACGTGCTGGTGGTATCGACCTTGATCCCGCAGGACGTGAACAAGACGCTGAATGTCGTCGAGTTCTACTACCCCGAGGACATCGCGCTATTCGAGCGCGAGTTGATCGTGGCCGAGCAGGCGGCCTACATGGAGACAGCCATCGAGGACGACGACATCGGCGAGCGCATGGACCGTGGCCGCCTTGCGCTGATGAAGCAGGAGCTTAACCAGATAGGACCATACCAGTCGCCGATGGAAGACGGCATGCAGCATTTCCACGAGTTTTACCGGCGCATCATCGAACCGCACATCTGAACCGAAAGGCGGGCAGTCGCCTGCCGCCAAATCAATTTACCAATGCAATCTTTATGGATGGTTGCGGCGAGCCTGCTGTTCGCCGGAATGGGAGTCTGCGTCAAACTTGGAAGCGCGCGGTTTACCGCGGCTGAACTGGTTTTCGCGCGCGGCGTGATTGCGCTGCTGATCCTCTACGCCTACGTGTATTTCGCCGGCTTGTCGCTGGCGACGCCACACTGGCGCACTCACCTCGCGCGAGGCCTGGCCGGCTTCGTTTCACTGGTGCTGTACTTTTACGCGATCAGCGTCATCCCGCTGGCCACGGCCGTGACGCTCAACTACACTTCGCCGCTGTTTCTGGCCCTGCTGCTTACGTTCTGGCTGAAAGAGAAGGTCCGTCCCGTGCTGTTCGTGGCCCTGGCCATGGGTTTCGTGGGCGTGATCCTGCTGCTGCGACCGACCTGGAATTCCGGCCACATCGCCGCCGGCTTGCTCGGACTTGCCTCGGGTATTATCGCCAGCGTGGCTTATCTGAATGTACGCAGGCTGGGCGAACTGGGTGAACCGGAGTGGCGCACGGTGTTCTATTTCTCGTTGATCGCCGCACTGGGCGGTTTGCCCTGGGTGCTGGCGGCAAGCTGGACCGGGGGACTCCTGCACGAAATCGATATGCGCGACGGGCTGCTGTTGCTCGGCGTCGGCGTTTTTGGCGCGCTGGCCCAGCTCTGCATGACGCGTGCCTACAAGCACGGCAAAACCATGGTCAGCGCCAGTCTGGCATACAGCACGGTGGTTTTCTCCAGCCTGTTCGGAATGTGGCTGTGGGGCGAGACCCTGCCTTTCTTCGCGTTCCTGGGGATGGGCTTGATCCTCGCCAGCGGCATACTTGCCACCGCATTGTCACGGGCGGCACCGGTTGAGCAGGATTGATATACTCCGTAAATCTTCGTTCCGAGGTCTGACATGATAACCACCGATCATCAGGGCAATCTGGTCTCCGTCGCCGTCCTCGGCGAATTCACGCTTGCCGATTTCAAGGAATTCGAGGAAGCCGTGCGACACAATGTTCAGTTCGAGGGGCAGGTCAGCCTGTTCGTCGACTTGCGGCAGATGGCTGACTTCACCCTTGACGTGGCATGGGAGGAAATCAAGTTCTCGCGCCAGCATCTGCACGACTTTCGTCGTATCGCCGTGCTGACCGAGAGCCAGTGGATCGCCTGGAGTGCCTGGCTATCGCAGGCCTTCGTGGATGCCGACCTGCGTGTCTTCAGCGACGAAGCGGACGCGCGCGCCTGGCTCGCTATCGGCGAGAGGGGCTTGTGAGTCGATTACTGGTCGGTGTTGAAGAAGTCGCGGCACACCTCGGCGACCCATCCTGGTGTGTCTTCGACTGCCGCCATGATCTCAGGCAGATCGAGTACGGCGCCCAGGCCTATGCGCGCGGCCACATTCCGGGCGCGCGGTTCATGCATCTTGACCGCGACCTGTCGGGACCGACGACCGGCACAAACGGCCGTCATCCCTTGCCTGATCCGGCAGTTCTGGCGAACAAGCTGTCCCTGTGTGGCGTCGCTGCGGACACGCAGGCCGTCGCCTACGATAATGAAGGGGGGATATTTGCCTCGCGCTTTTGGTGGCTGCTGCGCTGGCTCGGACACGCGCGCGTCGCGGTCCTCGACGGCGGCCTGTCCGGATGGAAGCGCGCCGGACTGATGCTGGAGGAAGGCGCACCGCTGATCTTGCCGGCACAATTTACGCCCGGAGCGGACGCCGGACGCGACATGCAGGTCGATAGCGGATATGTCGTGGCGCACCTTGGCGAGCCTGACATGACGGTGGTCGATGCGCGCAGCCCGGAGCGTTTTCGCGGCGAGAACGAGACCCTGGATCCGGTGGGTGGCCGGATCCCAGGAGCTATCAATCGCTTTTATGTTGATAATCTTGACGACGACGGTTGCTTCTTCAAGCCCGCCGGCCAATTGCGCAAGGAATTCGATGCCTTGCTGGCCAGGCAGGATCCGCGCAACGTCGTGCAGCAATGCGGTTCCGGCGTCACCGCCTGCCACAACATGCTGGCGATGGAACTGGCCGGTCTCCATGGCTCACGGCTGTATGTCGGGTCCTGGAGCGAGTGGTGCAGCGACCCTGCGCGGCCGGTAGCGACAGGGTCGGAGTAATCCTTCCCGCATTGAATTCGTCACACTTGCTTCTGCTGCTCAACTTGACTAGACTTGGTCAACCGTTGCTCAGGAGCTTCTCATGTCAAATGCCACCGTCAATATCTACGAAGCCAAGACACAGCTTTCCCGTCTGGTCGACCAGGCCGCGGCCGGGAAGGAAATCATTATTGCCCGCGCCGGCAAGCCGGTGGCGAGGCTCGCGCAGCTTGCCGCCCCGGCGCGCAAGGTCCGCTTCGGAGTACTCAAGGGCAAGATCAAGGTCGCGGCGGATTTCGACGCGCCACTGCCGGATGAGGTGATCGCCGCATTCGAGGGACGCTGATGCGGCTGCTGCTCGATACCCACCTGTTTCTTTGGGCGGTCACCGACAGTCGCAAGCTCAAGGCGGCAGCGCGGCGGCAGATGCTCGCCGCCGAGCGGATCTTTGTCTCCGCCGCCTCGATCTGGGAGATCGCCATCAAGGCGCGGCTGGGAAAGATCGACGGCGATCCGCAACGGCTAGCCCTGGCAATAGAGGACAGCGGGTTCATGGAATTGCCGGTCAGCGCCCAACACGCTGCCCGCGTGGCGCAACTGCCGCTCCATCACCACGATCCCTTCGATCGCCTGCTGGTCGCCCAGGCGATCAGCGAACCACTCCTGCTGCTGACGGCGGATCAGGCACTGGCGCCGTATGGCGAATTGGTGATAGTGGTGTGAGCCGGATTGCCTCTGAACGTAGCTGACCGAAGTTCCCTGCGGCATTATCCGTGCTTGCGATCCGGTTATTCTTGGCATAGGATGCACCCGCCATGCGCAAGCCGATAACCTCGATCCCTGCCCTGCGGTATTTCCCGATCTGTCTGCTTGCCATCGCGGCGGCCTGCGTGTCCATTGCCCACGCCCAGATACCGGAGACACGCAACCTGGGCGTTGCCCCATCGGGCAAGCGCATCGCCCTGGTCATCGGCAACGATGCCTACCAGAAAGTCAGCAAACTTGAAAAAGCCGGCAACGATGCCACGGCCATGGCGCGAGAACTCAGGGCCGCCGGGTTTGAAGTTCTGCTGCACCGCGACCTCAATTACCACGACATGGTGAAGGCGGTGGAGGTTTTCTCGAACCGCATCAACGGCGGCGATCAGGTGGTGGTGTTTTTCGCCGGCCACGGCGTGCAGATCAAGACCGGCAGCTACCTGTTGCCGATCGATATCGAAGCCAGCAGCGAAAGCCAGGTCGAAATGACCGCCTACGGGCTGGCCGACCTGACGGACAAGCTGAGCGAAGCCAAGGCGTCCTTCGCGCTGGTGATGGTGGACGCCTGCCGAAACAACCCGCTCAAATCCAAAGGCCGCAGCATCGGCGCGACGCGTGGATTGAGCGCCATCGAACCGCCGAAGGGCCAGATGGTGGTGTATTCCGCCAGCAAGGGCCAGGAGGCGCTGGATCGCCTCAGCGACAAAGACAGCAACCCCAACGGCGTGTTCACCCGCGCATTCATCGCCAGAATGAAGAAGCCCGGCGTCCGCATCGAAGACCTGATGCGCGAAGTACAGGATGCCGCGGAACAACTGGCGCAATCGGTCAGCCACGAACAACGTCCGGCGATCTATAACGAATCGCGCGGAAACTTTTACTTCTTTGGACCGACCACGGTGCAAGTGCAGCCGCCCGCTGCCGTCGCCATCCCGCCTGCGCCGACCTTGGCGACGCCACTCAAGAGTGAAGACCCAGAAACCCAGTTCTGGAACGAGGTAAAGGCCAGCGGTGCGCGGGAATACCTCGACGCCTATCTCAAGCAATATCCGAAAGGCAAGTTCGTTGCCCTGGCGAAGATCGAACTCAGGAAGGTCGACGAGAAGATAAAGGTCGAGCGTGTGAAAGAGGCAGCGGCCGAGCGCGAAAAAGGGGAGATGGCCTCGACCTCAAACAAGGTAACGGCCAGAGCAGTACCGCTGACGATCAAATGTAGGAGTAGTTACGATAAGGGTATTGAGGTCGAATTGTGGCCGGGATTATTCGTGTCCAGTGGTAATCGCTTATGTTTCAATGTGACGGGTTGGCCAGAATTCAAAGGTCAAAACTGTGTAGCTCATGGGGGATCGGCAAATTGGAGTGCTATAGTAACTAAAAGGGGCCAGGCTCGATTATTCTTGCTAGAATCTTCGCATGCCTCGCCGTCCGCGCATCCATCTCGACCACGTGCCACTGCACATCGTTCAGCGCGGGCATAATC
>Ga0163199_1001009_pt1 | contig 17564 bp, 18 predicted proteins | sample PL_2010_150m_FD_113537 | JGI IMG/M metagenome (GOLD analysis project Ga0163199, IMG submission 113537) | Freshwater microbial communities from Powell Lake, British Columbia, Canada to study Microbial Dark Matter (Phase II) - PL_2010_150m | ecosystem: Environmental > Aquatic > Freshwater > Lake ...
ATCAACGCGCTCTTACGCGCCACTTCTTTTTCAACCTGTTCGTGTTCCATCTTCAATATCCTTTCGCTAGACTTCCGAAGTCTGCGCCCACTCCGCTTCGCTACGGGGTGCTTCGCAAGACTTCGGAAGTCTTTGCTTTTAATCGCCGCTCGCCGTCGCCAGTTGTGGCGTGAGTTGCCCTTTGCCTTGTTGTGGTTTGTCTTCTCGTCGTATCGAAGGTTTAAATCCTTTAAGCAATAACGTATTGAGCGTCACCGTCACCGAACTGATCGCCATCAACAATCCGGCGAGTTCGGGACTGATGATCAACGAGACGAAGGGATAAAACAATCCCGCGCCGAGTGGAATGCCAAGTGTGTTGTAGACGAATGCCCAGAACAGATTCTGTTTGACTTTTCGCATGGTCGCTTTCGCCACTTCCAACGCCACCACCACATCGCGGATGTCGTCTTTGATCAAGATCACGTCGCCGGTTTCTTTTGCCACGTCCGTGCCAGATCCAATCGCCATGCCCACATCCGCTTGCGCCAGCGCCGGGGCGTCATTGACTCCATCCCCCACCATCGCCACTTTTTTGCCGAGGGCTTGCAGCTTCTTCACTTCCACAGCTTTATCTTGCGGCAGCACCTCAGCCAGAACATGATCAATGCCAACTTGGCGGGCAATCGCCTCAGCCGTGCGGCGGTTGTCGCCAGTGATCATCGCCGTCTCGATTTTGAGTCTGTGCAAATGATGAATAGCATCTGCCGCATGTTCTTTTAGCGTGTCGGCAACCGCGATCAATCCTGCCGCTTGTCCATCAATGGCGACGAACATCACAGTCTTGCCTTCGCTTTCTAATCGTTCAGCTTCTTTTACTAATCCACCAATATCCACACTGCGCTCGTGCATCAACTTGCGATTGCCGAGCAAGACGTTGAGACTCTCTACCTTTGCTTCAATGCCTTGACCAGGGATGGAGTTGAAGGACTCGGTATCAACGAGAGTAAGTCCACGCGCTTGCGCACCGCGCACAATGGCTTCACCCAATGGATGTTCACTGTTCTTTTCAGCGATGGCTGCCAACCGCAACACTGTATTTGAAGTTTGAAATTTGAAATTGGGAGTTTCGATCACATCCGTCACCGACGGCTCCCCCTTCGTCAGCGTTCCGGTTTTATCGAACACGATCGTTTGCAACTTGCTGGCATTCTCAATTGCCTCTGCCGTTTTGAACAACACACCATATTCCGCCGCCTTGCCTGTGCCCGCCATGATCGCGCTCGGTGTGGCAAGACCCACCGCACATGGGCAGGAGATCACCAACACCGTGACACTGAGCAACAACGAGAATCCAAATACGCCGATCGCTCCTAACTTGTATGGCGAAAAGATGAAACTGGAATTTGGATCAAAGAATAGTTGGAAGCCGATGAAGAACCAAAAGACGAAGACAGCAACGGCAAGTATGTGAACGCCAAGGATGAAATGCCCGGCGACCCAATCAGCTAATTTTTGAATCGGCGCTTTGCTCGCCTGCGCGTCTTCGACAAGTTTGATGATCTGCGCCAGCGCTGTGTCCTTGCCGACGCGAGTCGCGTTGAACTTGAAGGCACCGGTTTTGTTGAGCGTGCCGCCGATGACGTTGTCGCCTGTTTTCTTTTCAACCGGCAAGCTCTCGCCGGTGAGCATTGATTCATCCACCGCGCTATAACCCTCTTTGACGATCCCATCTACGGGAATGCTTTCACCGGGGCGGACGAGAATCAGATCGTCAATCTCTACTTCATCCGCGGGGAGTTCTATTTCTTTTTTGTCACGAATCACGCGAGCGATCTTCGGTTGAAGCTTCATCAATTTACGAATCGCTTCGGACGTGCGTCCGCGTGTCAATGCTTCAAGCCAGCGCCCCAGAATGATAAATGTTGTGAGGAGAGCAGCGCTCTCGAAGAATGTTGCCCCTTCGCCGCCGAAGCCCGCAGTTGGAAACACGGTGTTGATCACGGCGATGCCATATGCCGCCCCGATGCCGGTGGCGTAAAGTAAATTCATGTCGGTGACACCGTGGGTGAGTCCGCGCCACGAATTGGTAAAGAACTGCCGCCCCGGTCCCAAAACAATCGGCGTGGTGAGTAATCCAATCACCCATTTATAAGCAAGCCACTCCGGCACAAGGACTTTGAGCGGGCCGAGCATGTCGTAGAACGTGCCGATCATGACGATCAACCCGATGATGCCAGCGATGAGCAAGTTACGCCCTTGTCGTTTAATTTCTTCCTCGCGTGCCTGTCGCTCGCGGTCAAGCGCATCCGCGCCTTCACTGCGTTCCTGCGCCTCGTAGCCCACTTCGCGCACTGCGCGTTTCATCGCGCTCGTCGTCACCACACCGGAGATGTAAGTCACACGCGCCGTGCTGAGTCCAAGATTCACAACAGCACTGGTGACTCCTTCCAATTCTTTGAGCGCGCCTTCAACATGAGCAACACACGAGGCGCACGTCATCCCGCGCACTTCAAGAGTGAGTTCAGTCGCGGGCACGCTATAGCCTACGTCACTCACCGCACGAACCATATCGGTCAGGGTGAGGTGAGCCGGGTCGTAAGCCAAGCTCGCCTTGTTGGTCGCCAAGTTCACGACGACATTGGATGATCCATTGAGCTCTTTGAGCGCGCCTTCGACGTGCGATACACACGAGGCACACATCATTCCTTGAATAGGTAAACTAACATTTTTAAATTGAGTGGTCATACAAGTTCCTTTCGATTTGGCAAAGAGATGCCAAGCAATTGATAGAGTGAAACGATTTCTGCGATACAGTTCTCACAAGCAACGTCATCCATCTTTCCTTCTTGTAAACGTTGCTTGAAACATATTTCCAAATAGTGTCGAAGGAGCAGGCGATTGATTTCATGAAGCGCACCCTGCACGGCGCATACCTGTTGCACAATACTCACACAGTCGTCGTCGCGCTCGACCATCATCGTCACCCCGCGCAAATGCCCTTCGGCGCAATGCAAGCGGCGCGTGAGGTTGGCTTTGGACGATGGGTCGTCAGGCGTGACTGGTTGCTTCTTCATTGATTAATGGGGAGAGCGATAATGACGGCGATGCTTCTAACAACACTGCCATCACTTTTTCTACAAAACATGGATCGGGATTCATCGTCGCATCGCGCACGATCTGAATGCGTGTTTGGTGATTGTGGCTATGGGTCGTCAACGTGATAGGTTCAGCCGCCTCGCCGTAGATCAACAACACCACAAACTGACAATCACACTTCTCCGTGCCGTGATGCGGACATTCGCAACCCACCGTGACAGCCGTCAGCGCCGAACGCAAATCAAAACTGCGGAGAATATAGAAGCCATGAGCGCCGAGAGCTTCGCTGATCGTTTTGACAGCGTCGTCGCCGTTGATGTCTAGCAGGAGGGTGTTTGGCATAGAGTCTTCCTGCTTTTAGATTAACAAAAAAGGAGAGTGTTATCTAGCGTAGAATGGCGCGAGCGAACACACGCCATTTGGCGTATATAAAAAAAACTGTCCGCAAGTTTCAAACTTGCGGACGGTTGGATTAGAGTGTGCACGCAAACCTTGTCAGGTAGCGGAATCCGAAGTCTCCCGACTTCGGGCAACATCGGGAGATTTTGCGATCCATCGTGACAACCTTTGCATGCACACGGATTAGAGCGGCAGCCTCACCTCAATCGTTGTGCCGGCACCCGGCGCGGAACGGATGGCGAGTCGCGCCCCGATCAACTCGGCTCGTTCCTGCATCCCCATCAACCCATAATGCCCCGACGCCACCAGATCACTCACGCGCTCTGGCGCGACGAACCCTTTGCCATCATCTTCGATCCGCATGACGAACTCTGATTCACTAAACGAAACTTTCACATTCGCCTGTTGCGCCTGTGCCGAGCGGGCAATGTTGTTTAATGCCTCTTGCAGAATGCGATAGATGGCGATCTCTTGCGCTGACGTTAAGCGTCGTGCCTGTCCCTCCACGGCAAATTTTGTTTGCACCTTCGCTGTCTTTTCGAGATCGCGCGCTAACATCTCAATCGCAGGTAAGAGTCCTAAGTCTTCAAGATAGATCGGGCGCAGAGCGCGGATGACGCGGCGCACTTCATCCATCAATGACGTCGTCATACTGCGTATCTCGCTTAAGCGCGTAATGAGTTCAGGCGATCCGTTTTTCGCGGCGAGCTGCGCTAGCTGTGTGCGTTGATCGAGGGCGATCAACGACTGCACCGCATCATCGTGTAACTCGCGCGCCAGCCGCCGCCGTTCATCTTCTTGACCGGCGGTGATCATGTTGACGTAGCCGCGCAAATTTTTCTGCGCCGCTTTCACCTTCTGCGCCATGAGAATTAACTGCGCTTGCAGATGATGAATCTCGGCGATGCCGCCCACCGGTTTTTCAATCGCCTCAAAATTTCCCCAACCCAACTCTGCCGCTTGCTTCTCTAACAACTGCAACGGTTGAACAATTTGTCGGATACCGAAACCCAATGCCACCACTGCAAACAACAAAATTGGAATCAGAATCAACGGCGCGGCTTGCGTGGTGCGAAGCAGCGGGTTGTCCACTGCTTCCCACGGCTCTTCGATCATCAACGCCCAACCCGTCGGCGCGATGGGCGAGTAAGCCACAACGTGTTCGCCGTCTGATGTTGAAAGATAGATCGAGCCGCTCTCACCGCGCAAGGCTTCGCGGATGCCGGCATGTTGCATCAACTCCGTCGGCGTTTTGCCCGATTGATATAACACGCGACGATCTTGATCAATGATCACGGTGAAAGATTCACTGGTGGAGGGGAAAGCGTCGGCGAGCGCCCGCGCAATAAGGTGGGATGGCGAGAACGCCCCCACGGCGGTGATGCCGCCATTCGCGGCGGTGACGATCATCAGCGGGTTGCCGTCTTCCATTAAAATTTCCGAAGCGATAGATCGATTCTTCCAATTGGATGAGGCGGCGATCACTTTATTATCTTTGAGGAGAGCCAGACCGCCGTCGAAGTCGTTGAGGATGAAGTTGTAATTGGCAAGCGCTTGCTCAGGTGAGGCCGCCTCTGCCGCGTGAAACGCCAACCCGCGAATCGCCGCAGAGCGATGAAGCAGTTGCTCGCTGATCGCCGCTGAGACTGCTTTAACAGCGCGGGCGTCGCGCTCGCCGACAAGATTGCGCATCGCTTGTTGATGAAGAGTCAGACTCCAATACAAGATGCAAAATAAAACGATGACGAGTGGGAGAAGGATGAAGAAAAAAAGTTGGAGGGTGAGTCCTTGTCCGCGTGAGGTCATGGTAAGGTAAGTAGAGCAAGTTGGCAACTTGCTCTACGATTCTAGCTTGCCCTACGACACCGAGGAAATCCAACCGAGTGACACGGCGCGCATCACCGCTTCGGTGCGGCTGGCGGCATTGAGCTTGTCGTAAATTTTTGCCAGATGTCCTTGCACGGTGCGATCACTGATCGAAAGTTCGACGCCGATGGCTTTGTTGGTGTAACCTTTGGCGGTGAGGCGCAATACTTCGAGTTCGCGCTCGGTGAGTGACTCAACCGGCAATTCGGAATCATCTCTATTCGGTTCGGCGAGATGAGCGATGAGTTTACGCGCCACAATGGGATCCAGAACCGATTGCCCTTCGTGAACGGCTTGCACCGCTTCGACGATCTCGTGCGCCTCAGCCGTTTTCAACACATAACCATTTGCCCCGGCTTGCAGCACAGCGCGGATGTAAGGTTCGTCGTCAAAGGCAGTGAGAATCAAAACACCAATCGGCAAGCGTTCAGATCGAATCGCTCGCGTGACTTCAATCCCCGTTTGATTCGGCATTTGAATATCCAGCACGGCGACATCGGGTTTGTGTTCGCGGATGAGACGTAATGCTTCCGCGCCATCGGCGGCTTCAGCGAGAACGATTACGTTGCCGCTCATCTCTAAAAATTCGCGGATGCCTTTACGCACGACGGCGTGATCATCGGCAAGGATGACGCGCACAGGTTTCGTTGTGTCAGTCATTGATTAGAGTATCCAATACAAAATAATCTCGTTAAGTCCAACCAGCAAAAAAATAATTCCCGCGACTCGTTGTATCCACACCTCTGCCGCTTTGAAGCGGGCAATGAATTGACTCATGTTCACCGCGCCTGATGTCATCAACCATGCCAATCCTAACACAGGCAAGGCTGTGCCGATGGCAAAGATGCTTGGAAAAATAATTCCGCCTGTTGAAGTTATCGCCAAAGGAATCGTCAGACCAAAGAACAACCAAAACAAGGTTGGACAAAAAGCGAAAGCAAATGCCGCGCCTAAAAGATACGATGGAATGATGCCACTTCGCCCTCGTGCTTTTTCTTCAAGCCAATTTGAAAGGCGATTGCCAATCGAGAGTCGTGATTGCAGCACGCCCAACATCAACAAACCGACGACGATGAGCAATGGACCCATCGCGCGTCGCGTGAAGATGATGACCGGGATCGCCGTGCGACTCACTTGATCGATCTGCCAACCCAGCAACACAATGACGCCGCCGATGAGCAAATACACCGTCACCTTGCCCAAAACGAAAGCGAGAGTCTGCGCCCACATCTTGCGCGAGTCGGCGGCGCGGCGCGAGAGAAAGGCTAACGCCGCAACGTTGGTGCTGAGTTGGCACGGCGCCACCGCGCCGATCAATCCGAAAATTAAAACTGAAATGAGCGGGATGTTGATCGAGTCAGCCAGATCGCCCAGAGGGAGCGTGAGTAAATTTGCCGGGCTGCTTAAGAGAGCATAGTATTGCCGAATCAATTCTGCCATAAATTGAAACTACTTAACCACCCGTCATTGCGAGCGCACTTCGCGAAGCAATCTCGGTCTCGTTTTGAGATTGCTTCGTTCCGCTCCGCGAAGAACACTCCTCGCAATGACATCTGAGTAGTTGCCATAAATTACGTCTTCAACCCGGCGCGATGAAATTTGCTTTCGATGTCGTGAACCACTTCGGCAAAGGCATCTTCCAGATGTGGATATGCCAACCACACGATGCCCACGCCAAAAATGATTCCGGTGATTAAGCGCATCCACCAATTAAACGAACCGATGGCATCCCCAGCATAAAACAATGGCGAGAAGGCGTTGTTGGTAAGCAAGGCAAGCCAGGCATTATTGTCACGGAATCCATTTCCTATGCCCGCCAGATCGCTGATGAGGTGCGTGCCGCCATCAAGCGCCATTGGTATTGTGGATAATGCGAATGCCCAGAGCGGCATCGGGCGCAGCCATTTACGAATCACGCCGTGCAACACGCCCATAAAAAAAATGGTGGTATACATCGAGACCATGCGATCCGACCACGCCACTTTCCAACCCATCGCTTCGTTGCCGATGAATTGTCGCAGGATGAGTGGATTGTTGGTGTTCCGCCAAGCGGCTTGCACTTCGGCGAGCGAATACATGAACTTGTCGCCGAAGAGGAAGAAGGATCGTTCAGGCAGTTGATGACATTGCGTGGAATAAAAAATATAAATCGCGTTAGCCGCCGACTCCCAACCGAGTTTCATAAACAGCGGCGCCAGCCACGGCAGCCAGACGTACAAACCAATCATTACATTGAAAACCAATAACCAATGTTTAGCAAAAGCGTGAATGAGTCGATTGAGAAAGAGAGCAAAGTTTCGAGACGAGTGAGTGGTGGATTGGGGAATTGGCGCGGTCATGGTGTGTCCTTCATTACAAAAATTATATCAGTCTCATAGTGTAATGAAGGTATACAAGATTCGGAAGCGTCATTTGGCTTATGACAAACGTCAACTTTGAGTCCTGCGAAGGCTTAATAGAAAGTATCCTTTATAATTCTCCTGCTTGCCCCTCATCGTCGCTCACGAACTCACAAAGGAATATCGCACTCACAAGCCTCACGAAGAATTCCGGCAAATTGTTCAACCATCGCAATCGCTAGAGAAGCAAGCGGCAGAGTTGGGTTGGGGAAATTTTGAGGCAATTGAAAAACCGGTGGGTGGCATCGCCGAGATTCATCATTTGCAAGCGCAGTTGATTCTCATGGCGCAGAAGGTGAAAGCGGCGCAGAAAAATTTGCGCGGTTACGTCAACATGATCACCGCCGGTCAAGAAGATGAACGGCGGCGGCTGGCGCGCGAGTTACACGATGATGTCGTGCAGTCGTTGATCGCGCTCGATCTATCTTGAAGATTTGGGCTTGCTACCCGCGATTGAGATGTTAGTGCGCGATCTCGAAAAGACAGCGAAGGTGCAAACGAAATTTGTCGTAGATGGACAGGCACGACGCTTAACGTCAGCGCAAGAGATCGCCATTTATCGCATTCTGCAAGAGGCATTAAACAACATCGCCCGCTCGGCACAAGCGCAACAGGCGAGTGTGAAAGTTTCGTTTAGCGAATCAGAGTTCGTCATGTGGATCGAAGATGATGGCAAAGGGTTTGTTGCGCCGGAGCGCGTGAGTGATCTGGTGGCTTCGGGGCATTATGGGTTGATGGGGATGCAGGAACGAGCGGAGTTGATCGGCGCGCGACTCGCCATCCGTTCTGCGCCAAATGCGGGGACGACGATTGAAGTGCTGTTACCTTTGTCATAAGCTAAACGGCGTATATCACTTCATCGTAAATGCACTGCCTCTTCATCGCTTCTGCATATCTTTTTTGTAGGCTGTAACCAATCAAAAGAAAGATTGGAGAAAATATTATGAACAACACTTCTAAATTTATCGCTATCGGGTTAGCAACAACGTTGATCGCCATCGGCGCATTGGGTTTGGTCTTCACCTTTGTGTGGAGTCCTTTCAATTTGATAGACAATGGCTTCGCGCCTTACGGAATGATGAACGGTTACGCCTATCAAAATGCCACGCCTGCGCCGAATCAAGATTACGGTTATGGCTTCGGCATGATGGGGCGCGGCGGGACGGGTGGCGGCTACGGACAAGGCGGCATGATGGGTGGAAGCTACGGACAAGGTGGCATGATGGGCGGCTATTACAATCAAGATCAAACTGCGCCCACCGCCGCGCCGACTCAAACGGGGGCAACGCCAGCCGCAGTGGAGCAAGAAATTAAAATCACCGCCAATAATCTGCGCTTCAGCCCTTCACGAATTACTGTGAAAGCCGGTTCCACCGTGCGCTTCGTCATCACCAACAATGATGCGGTGCCGCACAACTTCTACAGCCAAGCGGCGAACATCCCTTATCTCGCGCTACCGGCGAACTCCACCCAAACTTTGGTGTGGACTGCGCCCGCGCGCGAAGGCACTTACACCGCGCTCTGCACATTGCATCCGGGAATGATCTTGCAAATCGTTGTCACCAAGTAACTGATCGTCTAAAACTAAAGCGCACCGCCAAGGCACGAAGAACGCGAAGGAAAAACTAAAAAACTTTGCGTTCTTTGTGATCTCTGTGGTAAAACGCAGTGCCGCATAACTTGCTATTGCACGGTGATTTTCCCTGGTGGGGTTGCTGGGAACCTCTTATGCGGTACTGCAAAAAGACCTTCAAGGTTTCATCCGCTCCGCTTCGCTACGGGACGCTTTGCGAAACCTTGAAGGTCTAGAACGCTACACCCTCACCATCTCTACCATCTCCGCCCCTTTCCTCAACGCTTGAATGTTTGCCTCAAGCAGTTTGCGATGGCGCTCAGGCAAATGATTCTTCAGCGCGTCTTCAATGTCTTTCAAAGGCATCGCGCCTGTTGCGGCGATGAGCGCGCCGAGTAAAACAATGTTCGCCATTTTGTTGTTGCCAAACTCTTCGGCGATGGCGTTGGCGGGGATTTCGATGATGCGGATGTCGGTGCGAGTCGCGTGGCGTGTTATCAGTGATGAATTGACGACGAACACGCCGCCGCTTGCCACGAGCGATTCATATTTATCGAGCGAGGGCATGTTCATGGCGATCACGCCCAACGGATTACGCACCAACGGCGATCCAATTTCATCGTCGGAGATGATCACCGTGCAGTGTGCCGTGCCGCCGCGCATCTCGGGACCGTAAGATGGTATCCACGTCACATGATGACCGTTGTCCATTGCCGCATACGCCAGAAGTTGTCCGGCGAACAAAACGCCTTGACCGCCGAAGCCGGAAATTAAGATTTCAGTTTGCATAGCTTGACTTTACGTGATTCGTGATTCGTGGTGACTGCTCAGCGTCATTGCGAGGAGCGTTCTTCGCGACGAAGCAATCTCATAACGCGACCGAGATTGCTTCGCGAAGTGCGCTCGCAATGACGAATCGGCTGAGCAGTTACGATACGTGACAATTAATTTCACGTATCACGCATCACGTATCACTTTACGATCTCGATACATTTATTTCCGCCCGAACTTTATAATCCCCCACCGGGTAATACGGGATCATATGCTCTTCGATCCACTTCAACGACTCTTCGGGCGGGATGCCCCAATTCGTCGGGCAGCTCGAAAGTAGTTCAACCATCGAGAAGCCCATGCCGTTCATTTGAGTTTCAAAAGCGATCTTGATTGCTTTCTTGGCTTTGTTGATCTCTTTCACGTTGTGCAAACTTCTTCGCACCACATAAGATGCGCCCGCCATGCCGGCCAACATCTCCGCCATTTTGATCGGCATGCCCATCGTCTCCGCATCGCGCCCGTACGGTGACGACGAAGTTTTTTGTCCGATGAGAGTCGTCGGCGCCATCTGTCCACCGGTCATGCCGTAGATAGCGTTGTTGACGAAGATCACGGTGATGTTCTCGCCGCGCGCGGCGGCGTGAATCACTTCGGCGATGCCAATCGAAGCCAGATCGCCATCTCCTTGATAGGTGAAGACGATTCGATCCGGCAGCGCGCGTTTGATTCCGGTTGCCATTGCCGAGGCGCGCCCGTGCGCGGCTTCGGCGAAATCGAGATCGAAATAGTTGTAAGCGAAGACGGCACACCCCACGGGGGCAACGCCTATCGTGCGCGGCGCGATTCCTAATTCGTCGATCACTTCAGCGATGAGCCGATGCGCTATACCGTGTGTGCATCCCGGACAATAATGAGTCTCATCGCGCGTCAACGATTCGGGGCGGGCGTAAACTAATTCTTCTTCTTCGAGAGAGATCGTCGTGTCCATCATCGCCACTCCTCCTCAACTTCAAGATCGTCAACCGCACTCCACTCGCCCAACTCGTTTTGCAGATCGAGATGAATGTGCTTCGTCTCTTCGCCTACGCTCACCATCTCACGAATCTCCTTCACCACTTCGTCGGGCAGTGGCACCATGCCGCCCATGCGCCCATAAAAACGAACCGGCACGCGACCATTCACCGCGAGCCGCACATCCTCGATCATTTGTCCGGCGTTCATCTCTACGACTAACATGCTCTTCACTTGATGCGCTAACTCTTCGATGCGTTGAGTCGGGAAGGGATACAAACTGATCGGGCGCAGCAATCCCACTTTCATTCCACGCGCGCGGGCTTGCTTCACTGCCGTGAGTGCCACGCGCCCCGATGTGCCGAAACCAATTACGAGATACTCGGCGTCGTCGGTGAAGTATTCGCGGTAACGCACTTCGTTGCGTCGGATGTCGGCCAGCTTGCGTTGAAGTTTGCGGTTGTATTCCTCTTCCACTTCGGGGACGAGATAAATTGAGGTGATGATATTTTTTCTTCCGCGATTCTCTTTGCCGCGCAGTGCCCAGCTCGGGGCGGGTTGGTTAGCCAACGCGCGCATCGGCGGCAACTCTGCCGGTTCCATCATTTGTCCGATGCATCCATCTAATAAGATCACTACGATTGTTCGATATTTTTCGGCGAGATCAAATGATTCGTAAGTGAGATCAATCGCTTCTTGAACCGTCGCCGGTGCGAGAACAAGCGGATGATAATCGCCGTGTCCGCCGCCTTTGACCACTTGAAAATAATCGGCTTGCGATGGGGCGATGTTGCCGAGTCCGGGTCCGCCGCGCATCACATCCACTAACACCATTGGTACTTCGGATGCAAAAATATACGAGATGCCTTCCATCATCAAACTGATGCCGGGGCTCGACGATGATGTCATCACGCGCGTGCCGGTGCATGCCGCGCCATAGACCATGTTGATCGCCGCCACTTCGCTCTCGGCTTGTAAAAATGCCCGCTTGAGATCGGGCATGCGCTTCGACATGTATTCGAGCAATTCAGTTTGCGGTGTGATGGGGTAGCCAAAATATGCCTCACATCCGGCGCGCACGGCGGCTTCGGCGATGGCTTCGTTGCCTTTAAGAAGTTGTTTCATCGGATCAATGAACAATGAACAATGAGAGAATGAACAATGTGGTCAACGTCATTGCGAGGAGCGTCCTGAGCGGTGCGCGTGAATTTCGCGCGCAGTCGAAGGATGCGACGAAGCAATCTTCGGTGTTGTTGAAGAATGAGATTGCTTTCCGCTCTGCGAAAAACGCTCGCAATGACGAGTTCATTTCACTCACGGCACATTGTTTTATGTCGCATAGCTAGCGGTGAATACTTTTGGGCGGGGAGTTACCTTGAAGCGATACACAGTGATCGCCGCATCGGGACACATCATGGCGCACAAGGCGCAGCCGGTGCATTTGCTTTGGCGATCTATTAATTCAACGGGGTGATAGCCGCGCGCGTTCAAGCGTTCTGCCGCCATGAATAAAATATCTTGCGGGCAGGCTGTCGTGCAGAGCGCGCAACCTTTACAATGAGACTCGTCAACGACGATTCGACCTTTTGCCATTACGACCTCCATTGGGGAATTTGTGTGGAGAAGTGACAACGAAAGGATAGTTCACTTCGTTAACTAGCTACAGTGTTGAGTGTCATGCCATACTATGACAATCTTCATCGGGAGAATTTGTGGCGTGGCGTTGAAGAGAAGGTATGCAGGTAAACAAGTAAACAGGTAAAACGACTCCACTTGTCTACTTGCTACATGTATACTTGTCTACGTTTCTACTTGCCTACCTGTTTACGTTTCTACGTGCCTACCTGTCTACTTGCCTACGTTTCTACCTGTTTACGATTATGACAAACATCTTCCTCATCATTACCTCTTCTCTCATCTGGAGTGTGATTCACTCAGTGACGGCGTCACTCGCGGCGAAAGCGTTTGCCCGCAAATATCTCGGTGATCATAACGCCGATGGACTCTATCGCTTGATCTACAACATCATCTCCATCATCACCTTTGTGCCGTTGATGGCAGTGGCGGCGTTATTGCCTGACCAACCGTTGTATCGTTTTCCAAATTGGTTGATCCCGATCACGACTCTGTTGCAAGTGATTTGTGTGATCGCCGTTTTATTAGCGGTGATCCAAGTTGATCTGTGGAGCTTCGTGGGACTCCGCCAACTGCTGCGCTGGCTGGAGAGCGCAAACAAAACCGACTCACCCGCGCGGCTGATTCGTTCCGGCATGTTTGCCTTCATGCGTCACCCGATCTACTTCTTCTCTCTTGTGGCGCTGTGGCTGATGCCCGTGATGAGTCTCAACACGTTCACCCTATTCGTTTGTTTTACGATCTACTTTTGGGTGGGTTCGATCTATGAGGAGCGCAAACTCGTCGCCGAGTTCGGTGAGGAATACAAACAACATCAACAAAAAGTTCCACGTATCGTGCCGTTCACAAATTGGTGGAGACGGTGATCGAAACCCGAAGGGTCTTTAAGACCCTTCGGGTTTAGGGCAATCTCCAATTACTAATTACAAATTACTTCAATTGCGTAATCGTAAGATCATCAAACCGCACTTCGGCGCTCGCCTTGTCAAACGTCAACACAAACATGCCCGCCTGACCACTGGTGTAAGTGCTGTCGCTGACCGAAGCGATCTTCTTGCCATCCACATAGAGCGTGATGCCGCTCGGCGTACAATCTGCGCCCAAACGGTACGACGACATATTCTTAGCGATGTCTTTGGAGATCGCCCATTCGTCTTTCGGGTCGGTTAAAATTTTTGTCTTGCCATCGATCTTTCGGGCAATGGCGTACGCCCCATCCATTGCCGCGCCGACATAATAAAAATTGTTATTGTCTTGGTAGCCGCAGACGAAACCGAAACTTGGCAGCGCCGTCTTGTCGGCACTCGTGTCGCGCACCGACATTTCTAAGTGGACATTGGAATAATCTTTTTCGTCCGGCGTGGTTGACCACTTGAGCCACTTAGTGCGTTTGACCTTAAACACATACTCGCCATCTAAATATTCCGCCGAGCCATTGTCATTCGAGTTGACCGACCAGCCGCTCTTCGAACTGGCGAAATCTTCTTGCAACAAAAACTTCGAGACGGGCGCAGTGGTCGCCGCTGGCGCGGTGGTCGCCGCCGGTTTGGATGTGGGCACTTTCGCCGTCGTCGGCGTGGGCGCTTCGGGCGACAGGACACTGCACGCCAGCGCAGTTGAAACGAGCAGTGCTAACATAATGAAGGGAGATTTGTTTCTCATTGGATAGTTCCTCTTTTCAAGATAGTGTGATGATAAGATTTTACAACGGCTTTGTGTAGATGCAATATAACTCCAGTAAAGGTTAATGTATGACTAACTTAACTCGACGTGACTTCCTCAAACTCTCTGGCGGATTGGCGGCAACCGCCGCCGCGCTCGCCGCCTGTAAACCGCTTGGCGCTCCAACCGATTCGCCTCTTCCTACGGTGGCGCCGCCAACCACATCCACAACGGCCATCCCAACCCCAACCGCTGTGCCGATCAGCGAACAGACCATCGCTCGCGCCTTGCGCCGATTGATGTTTGCGCCTAAGCCCGAAGACTACGCCCGCGCTAAACAGATCGGGCTAGAAAAATTCGTGGACGAAATGCTATCTCAACCTTCGGGTGATGATCCCAATGTCGCTTCCAAGATCAAAGAGTTTACTACGCTGACTCTTTCTCCGACAGATCTGGTGGAATACGATGTGGACGGCAAACGTCCTATACCCGGGCAAGAGTTAATGAAAGCCACGACATTGCGCTCCGTTTACTCATCGTACCAACTCTACGAGATGATGGTGGACTTTTGGACAAACCACTTCAATATCTACATCCGCAAAAATCTCACGGGTGTGTTGAAGACAGCAGATGACCGCGATGTGGTTCGGAAATTTGCGTTGGGAAAATTCTACGACATACTCTCCGCCTCGGCGCATAGTCCGGCGATGATGATCTATCTCGATAATTTTGAGAGCACCAAAAACAAGCCCAACGAAAACTATGCCCGCGAAATTTTAGAATTGCACACGCTAGGCGTGGATGGCGGTTACACCCAACAAGATGTGCAAGAACTGGCTCGCGTGTTGACCGGGTGGAGCGTGGGCGGCAAACGGGCGGCGAAGCCCGGCGACTTTGAATATCGCCAAGCGATTCACGACACCGGCGCGAAAACGATCTTGGGAAAAAAGTATGACAACAATGGACAGCAAGAGGGCGAACTGGTTTTGCAAGCACTCGCCAAACATCGCTCCACCATCAATTATGTTTCTAAGAAACTTGTGCGCCGCTTCGTCGCCGACGACCCGCCTCAAGCCTTGATCGCCAAAGCCGCTAAAACGTTCACCGACTCTGACGGCGACATTCCCAAAGTGATGAAGACTATTATCGCGTCCGACGAGTTCCGCGCTTCACTCGGACAAAAATTTAAACGCCCGTACGAATTCATCGTCTCGGCGTTGCGCGTCACTAACGCTCAAGTGGATCCGGGCAACGTTCTCAACAATTATCTTAATCAGATGGGGCAGCCATTATTTCAGTGGGGCACCCCGGATGGTTACCCCGATGAAGCCGCCGCTTGGGCGACGACCAATGGCATGTTGACGCGCTGGAACTTTGCGCTTGCCTTGTGCAACAACACTATTCGCGAAGCGAAAGTTGATCTCACTGCAATCACGAAAGACGCTACCACTATTGATGTCGCAATTGATTTGTTGAGCATGGCGTTCTTGGGCGAGAAGCTGCCTAACGAAGGCAAACAGATTCTGACGAAGTTCGGCGGCAGTGCCAACGTGAAGACGGCAACCCCGATGTTGGCAGCTTTGATTATCGGCTCGCCGTATTTTCAATATCGGTAATTCGTAACTGCTCAGCGTCATTGCGAGTCTTCGAGAAGCAATCTCAAGCACAATCGAGATTGCTTCGCGGAGTGCGCTCGCAATGACGAATCGTCTGAGCACTACACAGGAGGCTCTAATGAACACAAAACTCTCTCGTCGTGATTTTCTTTCCACTTTCGCTTCGGGCATTGCCTACATGGGCGTCCGCACGCCCGATTGGTATCCACGCTTTACATTTTTTGCTCCGCAGAATGTCGGTCCACGCGGCGACGTGCTGGTCTGCATCTTTCAACGTGGCGCGATGGATGGCATCAACGTCGTCATCCCTTACACCGAATCAGATTATTACAAACTTCGACCCACGCTCGCCATCCCTGAACCTAAAACAGGCAATGATAAAACGATCATCAATCTCGATGGCAAGTTTGGTCTGCATCCCTCGCTGCGCCCGTTCAAAGAAATTTGGGACGCCAAACAACTCGCGCCCATTCATGCCGCCGGTTCGCCCGATCCGACTCACTCACACTTCGACGCGATGGATTACATGGAACGCGGCACGCCCGGCGAAAAACAAATTCCCACCGGCTGGCTCGCTCGTCACTTGCAAACAGTGGCGTGGGAAAATAAATCGCCGTTTCGCGCGGTGGGCATGGGCACGTTGTTGCAAACGTCGCTGCGCGGTCCGGTGTCGGCAACATCGTTGCAATCCATCGCCGAATTTCATCTCGGCGGACGGAATCGATCCGACCCGATCAAACAATTTCAATCGGCGATCAGCCAAATGTATTCGGGTTCGTCCCCGTTGGATCAAAGCGCGAGCCTCACTCTTCAGGCAACCGACATGTTAGAGAAGGTCAACGTTGGCACTTACAAACCGGCCAACAACGCGGCGTATCCCAAAGGCAACTTCGGCACGGCGCTGATGCAAGTGGCGCAGTTGATTAAAGCCGAAGTGGGTTTAGAGATCGCCGCCGTTGATCTCGGTGGGTGGGATACGCATGTGCGGCAAGGCGCACTCGACGGCGACATGCCCGATCTACTTGCCGAACTCTCGCAAGGTCTCGCCGCGCTCTATAAAGATTTGGGCGACGCGATGAAGAAGGTGACGATTGTGACGATGTCGGAATTTGGGCGGCGTGTGGCAGAAAACGGTGGCGGCGGCACCGATCACGGTCATGGTAATGTGATGTTCGTAATCGGTGGCGGCGTGAACGGCGGCAAAGTGTACGGCGATTGGCCCGGCATCGGCAAAGACAAGTTAGATGGTCCCGGCGATCTGGCGATCACCACCGACTTCCGCGATGTGTTAGGTGAGATTGTTCAAAAGCGAATGTTGAACGACAAACTGTCCGAGGTCTTCCCGAATTACAGCAAGTTCAAAATGCGTGATGTGTTGCAGAAGTTGACGTAAGTAAAACTTCCGAAGACAAGACCTCCGAGTGTAGAGGTAGGCAGGTATACAGGTAAGCAGGTATACAAGTATAACGAGATGTTGTTTACCTGCTACTTGTTTACTTGTCTACCTGTTTACGTCTCTACACTCGGAGGTCTATTGCTCGGTATTATGCG
>Ga0163199_1001010_pt1 | contig 17554 bp, 15 predicted proteins | sample PL_2010_150m_FD_113537 | JGI IMG/M metagenome (GOLD analysis project Ga0163199, IMG submission 113537) | Freshwater microbial communities from Powell Lake, British Columbia, Canada to study Microbial Dark Matter (Phase II) - PL_2010_150m | ecosystem: Environmental > Aquatic > Freshwater > Lake ...
GACCTTTTGTCGAAGTAAAAACTCCACCCTTACCATCAGCAACATCTTCACCAAAAACATAAATTTTATTATTGCGGTCCATCTCTTCTTTTAACGCGTGGTTTATCGCATCAACCAATACAACTGGTTTTCCATCAATCTTTCCTTTTTCATAATCGAGACGTTCACGCTTACCGGATTCATCAAGTACAAAACGAGTTGCGGTTTCAGGAGAAGGTTCTTCTTGTTTCAAAGCCCAATCAGCAGCTTCGTTCACATGTTGTGCAATTTCTTTTTTAAATTCTATGTATGCCAGTTCAGTTAATATTTCCTTCTTCTTCAAAACATTGGAGAAAAGATCAATCGGGTCTTTCTTCAAATCTTCTTTCAACGATTCATCAGGACGATATTTTCTCTGGTCATCAGAAGATGAATGAGAGAGTAATCTCACTACGTGTGCTTCAACTAGAACAGGACCTTTACCCTGACGCGCGTATTTGAATGCCGATTGGGCAACAACATTAACTTGAAGAAAATCAGTTCCATCAACTTCAATTCTTAATAGATTATCGAAACCTTTCATCATCTCGCTTATCAAAGAATCTTTCCCTGCGGTTTGATATTTAACCGGAACCGAAATAGCCCACTTATTATTTTGAATAACAAACACAACAGGCAGTTTTTCACGGCTGGCCCAATTAACAGCTTCATGAAATTCACCTTGAGATGTTGTTCCTTCTCCACTGCTTACATAAACAACGCCGTTGATTCCTTTTTTCCTCATCGCAAGGGCAGCGCCGACAGCTTGTAAAAACTGAGTTCCAGTTGGGCTGGATTGAGTAGGGACATTGAATTCTTTAGATGACCAATGACATGGCATCTGTCTTCCGCCTGTCATCGGATCGTTTTCTTTACCAAGGAATCCAAGAAAAATATCTTCCGGTTTTGAACCAAGAGTCAACATCAAACCCATATCTCGATAATAAGGGAAAGCCCAATCAATACCTTTCTTCATTGCAAGACCAAAAGCAATTTGTGTTGCTTCATGTCCGGCACCGGCAATATGGAAAAATGCTTTACCCTGCTTAAGCAGGTTCATTACTTTATGATCCATCGTGCGGGAAAGATTCATAAGACGAAGAGCATTCATCAATTCATCTTTAGTCATTCCGCCGAATGAATCAATTTTACCGGTGGGAGTTGAATCATTACTTTTATCTATAGCAGTTTCTATTTTTTCTTTTGCCATTTATCTATTCCTTTCTTTGTGCCCCTGCCCCGTTGAATAATCCCGTTGAATAATTTGGATAGACAAAAATTTAATAGAATATTCAACGGGGTAAATGTCTTTGCGGTAAAGTTTTAACCACCAAGACACTACGTCACGAAGATATCTTTTCAAACTCTTTTATGTAACTATTTTTTTCTTTTATGATGAATTTAGTATAGCCAAAAACTTTTTGAAAATTCTTAACAAGTTTTTCTTTCACTTCGCTCAATTTAATTTCTGTTCCAAGTTCACTTTGGAGTGAAGTAACATCTTTATCTCTAATTCCGCAAGGAATTATCCCGCCAAAGTATGAAAGATCTGTATTAACATTAAATGCAAATCCGTGCATTGTAATCCATCTGCTCACTTTAATTCCGATCGCAGCAATTTTTCTTTCTCCCAGCCATACTCCGGTATATTTTGGATTTCGATTTGTACTCAATCCATACTCAGCACAAGTTTGGATTATCACTTCCTCCAGTCCTCTTAGATATTCTTGTGTATCTTCTTTCCAATCACTTAAATTAATTATCGGATAACCGACTATCTGTCCCGGTCCATGATAAGTAATATCTCCACCTCGATCAATTTCATAAACGCTGATACCAAGTTCTTGCAACTGTTCTTTTGTACTGATAAGATTTTCTTTCTCGGCGACCTTACCCAATGTATAAGTATGCGGATGTTCCAACAGAAAAAGTGTATCGTTAATTTCGTTTCGATGGCGAAGATTAAAAATTTCTTTCTGCAGATCCCATGCTTGATTGTAATCAATCATACCGAGATCGCAGTAATCAAAAGTTCTATATGTGGATTGATTCGCCATACGCGTTAGCCGCCGCTTCCATTATTGATTCTGATAATGTCGGATGTGCATGAACAGTTTTAATTATTGTTTCAAAAGTTGCTTCCATAGATTTTGCAAGAGTTAGTTCTGCAATTAACTCTGTTGCTTCCGGACCAATTATATGTGCGCCGAGAAGTTCACCGTACTTTGCATCAAAAATTAATTTTACAAATCCTTCCCTCTCACCGACTGCAAATGCTTTCCCACTTACCATGAATGGAAATTTTCCAATCTTTAATTCATATCCATTCTCGCGTGCTTTAGCCTCCGTCATCCCTACGCTCGCAACTTGCGGATTACAATATGTACAACCGGGAATGTTATTATAGTCAATCGGATTTGGGTTCTTCCCTTTGATCATTTCAACACAATGAATTCCTTCTGCCGATGCAACATGTGCTAACCACGGTGGACCGATAACATCTCCAATCGCGTAGATTCCGGAAAAATTCGTTTCGTAATTGTTCTTATTAACCTTAATATGATTTTTATAAAGCTCAACTCCTAATTCTTCAAGACCAAATCCTTCGACATTGCCCGTAACACCGATTGCACATAAAACTTTTTCAGATTTCAATTCTAATTTCTTTCCGTCTTTTTCAATTGTTACAATTACTTCATTTCCTTTTACTTCTGCTTTTTCAACTTTTGTTGAAGTATATATTTCAATTCCGCGCTTCTTGAAATTTTTCTCCAGTGTCTCGGACACTTCTTTGTCTTCAACCGGTAAAATATTTTCCATCATTTCGATGATGGTAACTTTTGTACCAAGTACATTATAGAAATAAGCGAACTCGACCCCAATGGCACCTGCACCAATTATGATTAAATCTTTCGGTTGTGCAGGCAAGTTCATCGCTTCAGTAGATGTAATAATATTTTTTTTATCAACAGGAATAGCCGGAACAAATTTCGGTCTTGCACCAGTGGCGATAATTATTTTTTCTGATGAAACAGAATCAATCTTCTTACCGGTACTATCAAAAATATCAATCTGATTTTTTGAAACTAATTTCCCGAACCCGCGTATCCGGTCAATTTTATTTTTCTTGATCAGCAGTTCAACATTTTTTGTAATACGGTCGGAAATATCACGGCTCCTTTTTATGATCTTATTAAAATCAAAACTCAAACCTTGAACAGAAATTCCAAATTCAGTTGAATGATTCTTCATCAAATCAAATATCTCGGCATTCTTCAATAAAGATTTTGTTGGAATACATCCCCAGTTCAGGCAAATGCCGCCAAGATTATCTTTATCAATCACAACAGTTTTGAAACCAAGCTGTGCCGCTCTAATAGCAGCTACATATCCGCCCGGACCTCCGCCAAGAATTGCAATGTCATACTGTTTATTCAATGAAATCCTTCAATCATATTGGAAATTGTGCTGAAATATAAATATATGAGCTCTGAGAACAAACTTAAGCTCCTTTTTATAAATCAAAACAAGTTTTACTACATGTTCGTTCAATTTGGGTTATTAGTGATTGGTGACCGATGATTAGTAATTTCTTCAACTTCGATACTAACGTTTATCGCCATACGTCTCACGGTTCACGTTATCGAGCAGCATAAAATCCCGTTTTAATCCTTCTTTCTTTAGATCAAAATTTTTATTCGGGTAATTGCAGATTTTAAGCAACGGACAAATACCACAGCTTGGATTTGTTGGTTTACAAATTTCACGTCCAAGACGAATAAGATTGGTATGAAATGAATGAGCAATTCTTTCGGGGAAATTTTTATTGAGAGCAAAAAAAGTTTTATCGGGTGTTTTTTCCGAAACGATTCCAATTCTGTTTGTTGTTCTGTGAACATGAGTATCAACGGGACAGACATTTCTATCCAGTGCAAATAACAAAACACAACTAGCGGTTTTCACACCGATTCCTTTGTACTTGGTTAATTCATTAATTGCATCTTCACTTGAGAACTTTTTGATATGATCAAGAGATATTTTTCCTGTTGACCGATTAAGTTGGCTGATAACATTTTTTATTGCAGTAGATTTTGCTCTGGCTAATCCGGCAACTCTAATTATCTTTTCGACTGTTGTCCTTTTTTCATCATACAATTCATTCCAAGATTTATAATGACTTTTTAGATTTTGGTATGCTTTATAAGAATTATTATCGTTTGTGTTTTGTGAAAGGATTGTGGCAATCAACATATCAAGAGGATCAGGCAACTTTTTATTTCGCGGAGGAATACCGAAATGTTTAATAAGCAATAAATTAGTTTTTATGATAAATTCTTTTTGAGTCTTCATTTAATAAATCATTTTCGCTGAAAAGTTATTAAATTCCATTTGAATATAATTCTAAATTCTCAACTTGCCTACCGGCAGGCAGGTTCTCAATTAAGAGGTTGTTATGCCAACATTAATGGTCAGCATTTCAGGTGTCAGAGGAATAATTGGTGACGGACTCGATCCGGAAGTTTTGGTGAACTATACGTCTGCTTATGCTGATTTCTGCGGCAGTGGAAAAATTATCGTTGGAAGCGACGGTAGAATTTCCGGTGAGATGGTCCGCAGCATTGTTATCGGGACGCTTATTGCAAAAGGTAATGATGTTGTTGATATCGGCATCTGCCCAACCCCGACAGTTTTGTTCAACGTAAAAAAACTGAATGCGGTCGGAGGAATTCAACTCTCAGCAAGTCATAATCCTAATGAATGGAATGCACTAAAGCTGCTCAACGGCAACGGCGAATTTATGAGCGCTGAAGAAAATGCCGGCATGATGAAATTTCTTTATGAAACAGATAAAAAATTTTCTGCCTGGGATAAATTAGGTAAGGTAACCCGTTACAGAAAAGGTTTGGATAATCACATTGAAGCAGTTCTAAAGATGGATTATATAAATATTGCAAAGATTCGTAAAAGAAAATTTAGAGTTTTACTTGATTGCGTAAATGGCGCCGGTGCTTATTCAATGCCAAAATTATTGAGTAAGCTTGGTTGCAAAGTTATCGAGATGAATTGTGAGAGAACCGGAATCTTTCCGCGATTGCCTGAGCCAATACCGGGAAATTTAACTGCAACAATGGAAGCTGTAAAAAAACATAAAGCGGATTTAGGAATTGTTGTTGATCCCGATGTTGACCGCTTAGTATTAATAACAGAAAAAGGCGAACCATTCGGTGAAGAAAATACGATCACCCAAGCAGTTAAATTTTATCTCTCAAAGAAGAAAGGAAATATTGTTGTAAATCTTTCTACAACACGCGCAGTTGAAGATGTTGCAAAAGAATTTGAATGCCAGGTCTTCAGAGCTCCTGTTGGTGAAGCAAATGTTGTAAAGAAAATGAAAGAAGTAAATGCTGTTATAGGCGGCGAAGGTAGCGGCGGAGTTATTTTACCGCAAACTGTTTTTGGAAGAGATGCACTTACCGGAACTGCAATATTACTTCAGCATTTAATTGAGTACCGCGGAAAGATGAGCGGATTAAAAAAATCTTTACCTCAGTATTTTATAGTTAAAAAGAAAATTGAACTCGGTCCGGTTACTGAAGGAACGACACCACGAAATCCGGATGATGTAATTAAAAAAATTGTTGAGAAATATAAATCTGAGAAAATAAATCTTGAGGACGGATTGCGGATTGATTTTGATGATCATTGGGTACATTTCCGTAAATCAAATACTGAACCGATAATAAGATGTATTGTTGAAACAAAGACAAGAGAAGATGCGGAGAGTTTGGCGGAGAAATATGTCGGTGAGATTTTGTCTTTAAGATAATTTAATTCGCCAACGGATGCCAAGGCAGACGGTATTCCAACTATTTTTTACAAATCAGCAGACAGAAAAGGAATATCTATTTTCTTTGTTCCAACTTTCAAAACAAAGTACCCCTGTTAAAGAATTGATTTGGTACTAACTTAACTTAGCGTAAAAGAAAATTGTTGTCAATTGTTCTCTTGACCTCACCCGTCACTCCGGGCCACCCTCTCCTTAGTAAGCAGAGGGGCTGGGGGTGAGGTTGTGAAAACCAAAGGGGGTGGTCTAATTTAATTTTGCGCGTTTGGCAAAGTAACTCATCAATGCTTTATCGAATGGCTGGCTTGTGTCAATCAAGTTGTATTCAATTTCAAAATTCAAACATTCATTTTTTAATTTATTCAAGTACTCGTTCATAGCTTCTTGGTATGCCCGTTGGATTTGGTGCGGCTGTGTTGTTATTTGTTCACCCGATTCAAGATCAACAAAAACGGAATCCCGATCGAAACCAAAACTTTTTTCAATTGGATCCAGAATCTGAAAAACAATTACTTCATTTTTTTTATAATGAAGGTGCTTAAGTGCGGTTAGTATCGAATTCATATCATCAAAGAAATCCGAGATAATAATTGTAAGTCCCCGCTTCTTAATTTTCTCTGCAACAGAATCCAAACATTTTGAAGTTGTTGTTGTTCCGCCCGGTTGAATTTGGTTGAGTGCTGATAACAGTGTTCTGAGGTAAACTCGATTTGATTTTGGAGGTAAATATGTATGAATTTTATCGGAGTAAATTGCCAGTCCGACAGAATCTTGCTGATCAATCATTACATAAGCAAGTGCAGCAGCAAGAATTGTTGCGTAATCTATTTTTGAAACTTTACCGGAATGTTTGAACTGCATTGACTTACTGGCATCAACAAAAATGTGAGAGATTAAATTTGTTTCCTCTTCGAATTGTTTGATATAATATTTTTCACTTTTAGCGAAAACTTTCCAATCAACATTTTTTAACGCATCGCCCTGCATATAAGGACGATGTTCGCTAAACTCAACGCTGAATCCGTGATAAGGACTCCGGTGCAAGCCAACTTTAAAACCTTCAACCACCATTCTTGCTTTTAGTTCAAGAGTTTTAAGTTTGGAAATTACAGCCGGGTCTAAAAATTTTTTATAGTCTTGAGTTTTTACAGCCACTATTTTTTCGCTGTCTTCTCTTGAAGAATTTCTTCGGGAGTCTTGCCAAGATTATCTAATTCTGTTTTTGCCGGTGTAGCAAGTTCATGCTTAGGAAACTTATTTAAAAATTCTTGATATGCTAACCTTGCCGCTTCAATGTTTCCCAGTTCATTTGCAAGAATGAATCCGGACATGAATAAAGCTTTGGGCGCTCTTTCATCTTTAGGAAATTGCTGATATAATTTTTGATAATATTCTACTGCTTTCTTTAGTGATTCATCCTTAGAAACATTTGGTATCTGATACATATGATACATAGCTGCAACAGCAAAAATACTTTCCGGGGCTTTTTCGCTTCCTGAATACTCGTTGATAATTTCTTGATAATCTTTTAATGCTTCGGAATAATTTTTTGCTTTGGATTTTTCGGCTGCTTTATTAAATAAAGTTTGATCTTTATGAGAATTACAAGCCGTAAAAAAAATAATGGTGGATAAAAGAATGGAAGTATATAATTTCATTGAATAACCTCTAATATTTTAATTTCTTGGTGTGAATATACAATCAAATGTAGAAGTAAGAAAAGGGATTTATTAATCCTTCATCTGCTCTGTTAATTTTAGTGAATCGCCGTGGGAGTTAGAAATTTTTCTTCCTATTGACTCAATCTGTAATTGCAAACAGCCTTTGCAATTAAGCGGATTATCATCAATACACTTTTTATTAGGATAAATTTGATATTGCTCTCTGTATGGACTTGGAGTTAGATCAGGCATAACAACATTGGCGCCAGCGGTTAGTCCTTTTATTCTACCATCATCATCAAGAGTAGTTATTGTTGGGATATGAACTTTTTTTAATACAATCCTTGCAGCTGCCATCGTTCGTAATGTTAAATCAACATCACCGGCAGATTTATTTTTGTAAATAGTATCAGGTGATGGTATAAATGGACCGAATGCAGCCATGTCTAAATCTAATTCTTTGCATAACAGAATATCATCAGCTATATCTTCAACAGATTGCATTGGCAATCCAATTATGTTACCAGAATCGATTTGATAACCAATTGTTTTTAAAAATCTTAAGTGAGAAAGGCGGTCTTCCAATTTTTGTTTTTTATGATAAACTAAATATAGATTATGATTTGCTGTTTCATGTTTTAATAAATAACGGTCAGCTCCTGCAATTTTCCATTCGCGGTATTCATCAAAACTCCTTTCACCAAGACTTAAAGTTATAACTGCATTTGTATTCTGCTTGATCTGGTAAATTATGTAAGAGATCATATCGGTATCGTAATAATTGTCTTCACCGGATTGAAGTACGATTGTATAAATACCAAGATTAGAAATTATGTGTGCGGTTTCAATAATTTCTTCAGGTGCCATGCGATACCGCTTAAGTCTATAATTGTCTTCGCGCAAACCGCAATAAAGACAATTTTGCTTGCAGTAATTTGAGAATTCAATTATTCCACGAAGATGCACTTCATCGCCGCAATAGATAGAACGTACTTCATCTGCACTATCAAAAAGTTTTTGTTGATCATTTTTGTCATTTAGATTAAGAAGAAATATAATTTCCTCTTTCGTTAATTCTTCCTTATGCAAAATTTCGCAGAGGTTCATATTTTTATCAACCTCTTGTCGTTATTTATTAAAGAGTTGATTTTAGATTCGTTAATGAATTCCATTATAAACCTTGATGCTATTAAGATGTGTTTTTCCAAAGCGGATAAAGGACAATAAATATACCAGCAAAGAGCTTTAAGGAATCTTTATCAATTTGAATGAATTGTTAGAAACGAAACGGATTTTTCTTAAAAAAAAGAATCAACTTAAAATTAATTCTTTGATCTAAGTAAATTTGGATGAGTTATACTTTTAATGGATTATAATACTGCGTTTTCCGGGATTTCAATGTATGCGCGTGAAGCATTTAACACACATTTAATTCCATAGGGAATTGTGATGTTATCTTTGATATGACCGTGTTTAATATTGTAAATAACAGGCATTTTTTGATTTTGGAAATATTCAACAATAACTTCATTCAAGGTATAAGTCTGCTTAGTGGGATCTGATTCAACACAATCAACAAAATGACCAAGGATCACTCCGCGAATCTGTTTTAATATTTTTGTTAAACGAAGTTGATTTAACATTCGGTCAATACGATATGGTGCTTCATGAATATCTTCTAAAAGTAGAATTGTATCTTTAAGTTTCGGTAGATATTCGGTACCGATAAGAGAATTTAATAAACTCAAATTTCCACCAAGAATTCTGCCTGTTGCCTTACCTTTATTTAAAACATAAAATTTTTCTTTTCGCGGATTTTGGAGTCTTCCAATTTTTTTGTTAGAAGTTATTGTTCGCCAAAAAACTTCTTCTGTAAAAGCGCTAACTTCATCATGAAAATCAACAGCAACCATCGGTCCGGCAAATGTTATTAATCCGGCTTTAGCAAAAAAAGCCAATTGTAAAGCATTGATATCACTGTAGCCGACAAATATTTTAGGATTATTACGAATCAGTTTATAATCAATTTTATCAAGCAATCTTCCGGAACCATACCCGCCACGAATAGAAAAAATTGCTTTAATATGTTTGTTCTTAAACATTTCATGTAGATCAGCTAATCTTTGAGAATCAGATCCGGCGAGATAACCTTCTTGAGAACCAACATTTTTGCCTACTTCAACTCGATAGCCAAGTTTTTCTAAATAATGAACGCCGCTATTAATTTTTGTTAGATCGTCTGGTGATGAAGCAGGAGAAATAATTCCAATTGCATCTCCTGGTTTCAGTCTTTTAGGTTTGATAATTCCCATTAACAATAAGTTCCGTGATCGAATTCATTTTCAATATAGTAAAAGGTAGTATTCGAAGCAAAATCAAATTTTGAATTAACTCACAATTTAGATGTGTAAAGTTAGATTTGTGATCCGCTCAAAAGCAGCGATTTCGAGCATAATATGAAGTTTTTATAATCTTCTAGAAGAAATTGTTGGCAATGATCAGATCTATTTTAATTTCAGCTGCGTTCAAGTTTTTTTCTATGAGCAATAATCTGAGCATCAACATAAAATACTAAGTTCTCTGCAATATTAGTTGCATGATCTGCCAATCGTTCAATATTGCGAGACATAACGATAAGATGAGTACAAGCTTCAATTAATTCATTGTGAGTCTGCATTTTTGCGACAAGGAAATTAAATACTTGTTTATTCAACTTATCAACCTTTTCATCGCTGGCAATAACTTTACTTGCAAGCTCCGTATCATTTTTAATAAAAGAATCTATTGAATTCTTAAGCATCTCCTGTGCAGTGCGTGCCATATCAACTATTTGAGATTCTGAAATAAGAGAACGCTCATTACCGGCTTTCTTAACTCTTTGAGAAATGTTTACGGCAATATCTCCGCAGCGTTCTAAATTATTGTTAATCATTATTGCGGACATTACTAATCGTAAATCACTTGCTACCGGTTGAAAAAGTGCAAGTATGTTTTCACATTGAGTCTGGATCAAGTTATCGTAAGCATCCACTTCAAGATCTTTCGACTTTACACCTTTGCATAACTCAATATTTCCGCTTTCTAAAGCGGTAATAACTTTATCAACCTGTTCATCAACAATTGATGCCATTTTGATAAGACTGGTTTTTAAATTTTCTATTTCTTCACTAAAATGTTCTTGCATAAAATATCCTTTCAAAATTATCCGAATCGTCCGCGGACATAATCTTCAGTTTGTTTATTAGCTGGTGAAGTAAAAATTTTATTGGTCTCATCAAATTCAATGATCTTACCCATATAAAAAAATGCAGTGTAATTACTAACTCGGGCAGCTTGCTGCATGTTATGTGTTACAATAATGATCGTATAGTTTTTCTTTAGTTCAAAAATTAGGTCTTCAATTTTTGTTGTAGATATTGGATCAAGTGCGCTTGCAGGTTCATCCATTAAAAGGATTTCCGGATCTACAGCCAAAGCTCTTGCTATACATAAACGCTGCTGCTGTCCGCCGGAGAGTGATAGTCCGCTTTTATTGAGATCATCTTTTACTTCATCCCATAAAGCTGAGCGGAGAAGGCTTGTTTCTACAATTTCATCTAATTTTTTTTTGTCGGTAATTCCATTGATCTTGGGACCAAAAGCAACGTTTTCATATATGGATTTGGGAAATGGATTCGATTTCTGAAAAATCATACCGACTTTTTTTCTAAGTTCTACCACATCAATATTTTTATCGTAAATATCAAGTTCACCAAGCAGTACTTTGCCGTCAACCTTAACGCCGTCAATCAAATCGTTCATCCTGTTTAGCGAACGTAAGAATGTAGATTTTCCACAACCCGAAGGACCAATTAGAGCAGTCACTTTATTTTCGGGTATTTCAATAGAAATATTATCTAAAGCTTTTTTCTTACTATAATAAAGATTTAGATTTTCTACAACAATTTTAGGATTTTTAATTATCAAATATTCCTAAGCTTTTATTTTTTTTCTGAATCTATATCTAATAATTATTGCAACAAAAGATAAACTGAATGTGAGTATCAATAGAATGAATGCAGTTGCATATTGAATTCCCTTCGTAGCTTCTACATCGGTGGATTGAGTCGCCATCACATAAATATGATAGCCCAAATTCATAAATTGATCGGTGAGCTTATGAGGAAGTTGCGGAAGAAAATAAGCGACACCTGTGAAAAGAATCGGTGCAACTTCACCAGCACCGCGACCAATTGCAAGAATTGCACCGGTCATTATTCCTGAAAGTGAATTTGGTACAACAATTTTACGAATGGTTTGCCATTTAGTAGCGCCGAGCGCAAGACCACCGGCACGTAATTCATCTGGAACTGTTCGTAATGCTTCCTCAACAGAAACAATGACAACGGGAACAGTAAGAAATGCCATGGTTAAACTTGCCCAGAGTAAGTTTGGTTGTCCCCAATGTAGACGACCATCCGAATACATTGCTTTGTCCATACCGGCACCGATAAATTGAATAAAAAATCCAAGTCCGAATAATCCAAATACAATTGCAGGCACGCCAGATAAAGTGTTTACAGCAAAGCGAATCATTTTTGTAAATATCGAAGTCTTACTTGCATACTCACTGAGGTAGATTGCAGTAATGGTTCCAATAGGTACACAAGCAATAGACATAATAAGAACAAGTAGAACAGTACCAACTATTGCGGGAAAAATTCCGCCTGCTGTCATTCCTTCTTTAGGATTGCTTGTTAAGAATTCCCAGGTAAGATAGTTTTTCCCACCTATATAAATATCTAAAAGGATGTAAACTAAAGCAGAAATGATTATTAATGCTGCAAGTGCAGAAATAATAACTATAGATTTTCCAAGTAATTTGTTGTTCATCATTCGCCCCGGAATCTCTTCATCAATTTAGCGCGAACATAAAATTCTGCAATTGCATTTATAATAAAAGTTATCACAAACAACAAAGCGCCAATGAAAAACAAAACTGTGTAGTGTGTATCCCCAACAACAACTTCAGCCATCTCTGCGCCAATAGTAGCAGACATAGTTCTAACTGGTTCAAAAATATTAAATGAAGATAACGGTGCGTTTCCTGTTGCCATTAATAATATCATCGTCTCACCGAATGCACGTCCAAATCCCAAAAGTAAAGCAGCAAAAATTCCGGGTGTAGCCGCCGGCATTATTACAAAGAGAGCTGTCTGCCATTTAGTTGCACCGAGTGCAAGACTTGCTTCAGAAAAATATTTTGGTACTGCGGTTAGAGCATCCTCTGTAACAGTATAAATGATTGGAATAATTGCGAATGCCATTGCGACCCCGCCAGTAAAAGCATTAAGTCTATAAGTAAGTCCAAAAACACTTTGGAAAAAAGTAGCTATGGTCATTAAAGCAAAAAATCCTATAACAACAGAAGGAAAACTTGCTAGAAGTTCAATTGCCGGTTTTATTATTTCTTTTAATCTCTTTGAAGCGAATAATGCAGAAAAGATCGCTGCAAGAATTGCAAGTGGAGCTCCGAATAGAATAGCCAGAATTGTAGCTTTCAAACTGCCTATAAACAAAGGCAATAATCCGTATTTTGGATTTTCGCTTACAGGCTGCCATTCTTTTTGAGTTAAATTTTTAAATGAAGCAGCATCTTCGGAACCGGAAGAGAATGAAGAATAATTGTCTTTACTGGATTGTGCAGATTCATCACCATACGATTCAGATTTTGAAAATTCTTGAGACACTGCTTTCTTTTCAGTATGAAAAAATATTGGAGTGGCTTCACGGAAAACAAAGACAAAAATCAAAATGATTATGGCGAAGGATGTAAATGATACTAATTTGATTGTATTTTCAGCAAGAAACTCACTCAACCTAAATTTACGGCTGAGTGAGTTTTTGCTTTCCCTTTTCTTATTCTGCATCGGAATTATTTATATAATTAAATTTATTTAACAGGGAAGTAACCAACCTTAGTTACAATATCCTGCCCTTCTTTACTTAAGATCCAATCGATGTAATCTTTTATTTCACCAGTTGGACGGACTTTAAGATACATATAAAGATAACGAGTGATTGGATAGGTATTATTTTTAATTGTTTCTTCTGATGGAGTATAAGCCGGTGATTTATCATCTTTTTTTACAGCAGCATACTTTATTCCTTTAGCATAAGCAGCACCACCATAACCAATTGCATTTTGATCTTTAACAACAGCATTTACAACTGCTGCGGTTCCAGGTAAGCTCTGCATCGTTGAAGTATAATCTTCTCCACCAAGAACATTATCTTTAAAATAAACATATGTACCGGAACTGTTCTCTCTTCCGTAAACAATTATCTTTGCATCTTTACCGCCAACTTGTTTCCAGTTCGTAAATTTGCCTGTGTATATATCTTTAATCTGTTGTAGTGTGAGTTCTTTTACAGAGTTGCTTTCATTGAGGTAAACGCTTAAACCATCCTTTGCAGCTTTAACTTCGACACCTAATGTATTATAACGCGCTTTTAATTTCTCTCTCTCACTTGCTTTCATTGGTCTGGATGCATCACAGATGTCTGTTGCACCGTTTATCAATGCAGCAATACCAATACCTGAACCGCCGCCTGTAACTTGTATAGTAATGCCCGGATGAGATTCCATATATTTTTCAGCCCAGCGTTGAGCAAGAATTACCATTGTATCCGATCCTTTTACCGTAATTACTTTATTATCAGCGGTAAAACCAAAAGCAAATACTGCTAACAATAACAATACTATTATATTTTTCATTTTTTCCTCTTTATTGTATTCAAATATTAATTTTTTTATCGACAGTTACTGTTAAGAAATTGTTAAGTTTTAGAACTTATACTGAATTCTGAATGTAAATACATTATCCTTCAAATCACTATTAAATGCTGCAAGTTTGGATGAAGTTTCGTTAGAGACACTATCATAGTAAAAAACAAGTTTAACATTATCGTCCCAGTAATGAACCAAACCAATTCCTAAAGTTGAATATTTAATATCAGGAGCTCCTAACTTTGCTGCTGCATTTGCACCTATATCATCACCGGCGACATCGGAATTAGGATCGTAAACATCATATTTAAGAACGAATTGATTTTTTTCTCCTAAGTTCTGAACCCACATTAAATAGTATCCCATAAAGTTTCTTAGATAAATGTCACCTGACGGGGCTGCAGTATATGAAGCGTTGCTTGAACTTGATCCAGCTTGCTTTCCTGAGATGTATTCACCACGAAGAGTAAATCTTCCAAGCAAAGGTAATTCATAATATAATTGCAAATCTGCACCCAGATAAGATCTATCGGCATCATCCGAGGGAATGGTAGTTGTTGCAAGAGTGGGACTATTAACTGTTATTAATGATTTGCCCGCAGGAACAATAACTTTACCCATATAAGCGGAAATACCTCCGTCAATAGCTAAGTTTTCATCCACAAATGGAAATGAAAATCCGAGTCGACCAATAAAATCTTTATTGTTATCTGTCTCAGGATTTACACCATTACCGGCAAATAATCCGGCTTTTAAGTTAAAATAACTTAGCGGGCCTTCTTGAGGTCTTACTTCTAATTTGAATCCTAAATCTCTTTCACCAGGGAATAATGTTTGAAATAATCTTGAACGTTCAGGACTTTCTCTGTTGCTTGAAGAATAAGATATTTCAAAACCAAAAGGACGATCAAAAATACCTGCGGTTAATCCAAATGTTTTCATCCATGGTTCGATAAACGAAACGTAAGCATCCTTTGTAGCAAATCCTTTTTCAGTAATATCAACTTGAACAACAAATTGAGTAAGATCGTTATCATAATTAAATTTAACTCTGCCTCTTCTGACCATAAATCTATTATGCATTCCTGCAGCAAAATTTCCGCCCGCAAATGTGGCGGCTCCGTCAGATTCAATTGATTGAAACTGAGATTGGATATAGCCCGATATTTTAATTTTCTTTAAAGCATCTACCGTTGCTTTTGTTTCAAGATATGATTCATTTAAACCGGTAAGAGCATCTTTTACCTCGCCAACTTTCGCAGCAGTAGAATCTTGAGCAAAATTAACCGCTGCAAACAAAACCAATATTATCGAAATGGTGTAGATTTTTTTCATACTAAGATTCCTTTTATATTTTTTTGTGATGGGCAAACTTATATTTTGAATGTTAACTCAATGTTACGCTAATGTTAAGGAATTGTTAAGGTTTTCAACCGAAAGTTTTTGGCAAATTGTGAAAATGAGACGCGATAATAGAAAAGATTTAGTTCAGCTTAAAGCCTTATTGAAAACGTTGCGAGATTTAATAATTATTTAATATTGTGGACTTGATGATGTAGAGTATATTGCAGCGAAAATTTAATTCTTCTCGAATTGAATTGTACGCAACTAGTTTTTTCATTTTAACAACTCGGATTCGAATATTTCTCCACAACTAAATATTTATACTCCTTATGGAAATAGAACAACAAATAACTCCCGAAGTTGAGAAGAGTTCAAAAAAAGTTTGGGTTATAACAGCCGATATGGGTTACGGTCATCAGCGTGCAGTCTATCCTTTACTAGATGCGGCTGAAGACGGTATTATCACAGTAGGGTCAGGGCACGCTGCATCAAAGAACGAAGAAAAATTATGGAAGCGTGTTCTCAACGGATATGAATTTATTTCACGGGCAAAAGGAATTCCAATTATTGGAAATCCTCTCTTTAATTTATTCGACACCTTCATGCACATACCATCTCCCTATCCCATGAGAGATCTTTCCAACAAGACATTACAAGTTGCTATTCTAGAATCGAGCATTAATAAAGGATTATGTTTAGGAATGCTTGAGACTGTAAAAACTAAGGATTTACCGGTCGTCACTTCTTTTTACGCAACTGCAATTGCAGCAGATATGAAAGGATTTCAATCTGTCTATTGTATAATATGTGATGCCGATATAAACCGTGTTTGGGTTGCCAAGGAACCCTGGGAAAGTAGAATTGAATATTTTGTACCATGCGGTAAAGCTGCACAAAGACTAAAAGCGTACGGCGTTCAAGACGAAAAAATTTTCACTACAGGTTTTCCTTTACCAATTGAATTACTTGGAGATAGAGATTTAACAATATTGAAAGCTGATCTTGCTCAAAGATTAGATTATCTGGATCCTGAGAATATATTTTGGCGGAGACATAAAAGGAACGTAAAACATTTTTTGGGGAAAGAGAATTGCATCCCAAGAAAAGATAGAAAATTTACTATAACATATGCTGTTGGCGGAGCTGGCGCTCAAAAAGAGATTGGTGAAAAGATTGCGATAAGTCTAAAAACTAAGATACTTAATGATGAAGTAAAGCTTGTACTTGTTGCGGGAATAAGAAAGGAAGTGAAAGATTTTTTTGACTCGGTAAAAGAGAAAATCACTAATGATGATTCTAAAATTGAAATAGTATATGCCGATTCGTTGTACGAATATTTTGACAAATTTAACGGAATACTAAAGTACACCGATGTTCTCTGGACGAAACCAAGTGAGTTGTCATTTTATTGTGCATTAGGAATTCCAATCATCGTTGCCCCGCCCATCGGTTCACAAGAAAAGTTTAATGCGAAATGGTTATATGAAGTTCAGGCCGGTATTAAACAAGAGAATCCCGATTACACAGATCAATGGCTCTTTGAATCATTAAACAAAGGAAGATTAGCTGAAGCTGCGTGGTCCGGATTTTTGAAGGCAAGAAAATTAGGCACGTTCAAAATTTTAGAAATACTAGAGTCAGGTAAAATGATCTCTGAAAAATCCCCCGTTATGAGATAAAATTGAACACAACTCTTAACAATAAAAGGAAATTCCTTTTCATTTATTTGAAAACCGGTGGGGGTCATCTTGCACCGGCAAAATCATTATCAAAATACCTAGATAAACACAATAAAGAAGAAGTCGAGGTAATTCTTGTAGATGGATTTGAAGGAACCAAAAGATATGCACGCTTTGTTGTTGAAGATGGGTACCGGATTCTGCAGAGTAAATTCAAATGGTTTTATGAATTAATTTA
>Ga0163199_1001012_pt1 | contig 17525 bp, 19 predicted proteins | sample PL_2010_150m_FD_113537 | JGI IMG/M metagenome (GOLD analysis project Ga0163199, IMG submission 113537) | Freshwater microbial communities from Powell Lake, British Columbia, Canada to study Microbial Dark Matter (Phase II) - PL_2010_150m | ecosystem: Environmental > Aquatic > Freshwater > Lake ...
CAAGCATTGGACGCCATCACAGCCTCTTTACAAGGATAATTGCCGGCATGCAACGTGGCCGCCGAATCGCATTTGATTACGGTGATGTTCGAATAGGAGTTGCGCTCTCAGATCCCGATTCAATTCTGGCATCCCCACTGACAACACTCACTTCCAATGATAAGAGACTTGCTTCGTCATTGACGGCGATTTTCGAGGAATTTGAACCCATCGCAATTTTCGTTGGAAAGCCATCAAACATGGACGGCTCATCCGGGCCCGCTATTGAAAAAGTGAAAGCATTTTGTGCCCTCTTGGCTTCATTAACGCTGGCTCCTATTGAACTCATCGATGAACGACTATCTACCGTTAGTGCTGCCCGGGATATGCGTACATCTGGCATCAATGCCAAAGAGGCTAAGTCCCGAATCGATCAAGCTGCTGCCGTTGCAATTTTAGAGTTCGCGATATCTATTGAAAAAAACCGTCAGTGAAATTCAAATCTATAGCTATACTTTTAGCGCTAGTTTGTATCTTCACTGCCGGGGTATATGTATTTTCACACCAAATTTCAAAACCCCCAGATTATCCAAATCGCGTTATTGCAACGGGGGAGAACGAGGTAACGTTAGAGATTCCATCTGGGGCAACGGGCTCAGATGTGGGGAGAATTCTCTTTTCACACGGCGTAGTTGCCTCTTCATCGGCATATTTTGCAATTGCAGTTGCCGATAAGAAATCCGAACGCGTCTCACCCGGTAATCACCGACTTTCTCGTCGAATTTCGGCGGCACAAGCTTTAACCCAACTTCTTGATCCCGCACGGATACCTAATCTCATTAAGGTTTTCGAAGGCGCTTGGCGGAGTGAGGTAGTTTCTTCAATGATCACTTATGGATTTACTGCCAGTGAAGTCACTACGGCTTTTGCCAAAGTAGTTATACCGAAGGGATTTTCAAACTCTGAAGGTCTGCTCTTTCCTGCCCAATATAGTTTCCCAAAGGGAACAAGTGCCTTAGAAGCGGTACAAGCAATGGTTGAGCGTTTTAAGGCGGAGCAGGTAGGCCAAGAATTGTTGAGTGCGAACGGAAAATACACGCCATTGCAACTTCTAACTATCGCTTCAATTGTCCAGGCTGAGAGCGATACCTCCGACTTTAAAAAGGTTGCCCAGGTAATTTTTAATCGTTTGAATATATCTATGCCGCTACAGATGGATTCAACGGTGCATTATGTAAAAAAAGTACGGGGCCAGATCTTTTTAAGCACCGACTCCACGCTTATTAACTCCCCATTTAATACATATCAGCACTACGGTCTACCTCCGTCCCCCATTGGCAATCCCGGAGTAAAGGCCATGCAAGCGGCGTTAAAACCAGCCATCGGGGATTGGCTCTATTTCATTACAGTTGCCCCTGGAGATACTCGCTTCACGGTATCCAACAGCGAATTCAATACATGGAAATTGCTCTATGAGAAGAATCGAAAGGCGGGTGCATTCAAGTGATTAAAGCGGCCGTTCTTGGCTCTCCAATCGACCATTCTCTGAGCCCCCTGCTTCACACCGTTGCTTATGCCGAATTGGGTTTAGAAAGTGAGTACACGAGAATTGAAGTCAAGAGCGGTGAACTAGGAGCCTTCCTCACGCAATGCGATTCAAGTTGGACCGGCTTTTCATTAACGATGCCGCTCAAAGAGGAAGTTTTGCAGTTCACCGAAGATGCCACTGCCCTTGCCAAACGAATCAAGAGTGCGAACACACTTTTTCAGAGAACTTCACAGTGGAGTGCTACTACGACCGACGTTAGCGGTATAACCAATGCGTTGGCTGCTCACGATACTGATGCAACTGGCAACGTTCTTATAATTGGTGGAGGTGCAACTGCGCGAGCTGCGGCAGCTGCTTGCGATGGAATTGCGACAAAGATCACGATAATGAATCGATCTTTATCTAGAGTGGCCGATCTTGCTAACGCGGTAGAAACTTCAGATTTAGAGTTTATAAGTTGGGGCGATGAGGGCGCTTTCGAGTTAGCTGATTTGATTATCTCGACAACCCCAGAGGGTGCCACTGATTCGCTCGTTTCATCTTTTCCTCCTAAACCTTCCGGAATCTTCTTTGAAGTTATATATAAACCGTGGCCAACGGCTGCGGTGAGTGCGTGGAGTGATAATGGTGGCCAAATTATTGACGGCCTAGATCTTTTAGTTCATCAAGCGATAGATCAAGTGCGCATATTCTCCGGCGAAATTGTTGAACGCTCGAGCATGGCCGCGCTTATGCGACGCCATGGATTGAAGGCATTGGCTTCATCCACATAGCCTTCAAAAGTGGGGATTTTCATACCTAGTCTTGGCCAATGGTGGGTTTAATTCTCTTCGCGATTCCGATATGTATTGCCGACTGGCAGTATCGCCGGATTCCAAATATCTATTGTGCACTAATTGGATATGGAGTTGTTTTTGAACGCCTTATTTTTGGCATAGCCTCACTATCGACCCAATTAACTGCATTACTTATTGCAGGTATCGGTCTCGCACTTCGGATGGGGATGGGGGATGCCAAACTATTCGTGATTACTGTTTTGGCAACTAATCTCGTTGATTTAGCTGCGTTAGGGTATTTAGTGATATCTATATACATAGTGGCAATAGCGCATGTTTTGCTTGTGTGGGCACATTCACGTGCGATTCCGCACAGTATTCCGATGGCTTTTTCAATATTTTTGGGAAGCGCGCTCTATTTGGCAGCGCGTAGCCATCCATTTCTGCAAGAATACGCAGATGCGTTGGTTAACAGCTGGTGAATCTCACGGCCAAGCCCTGAGCGCAATTGTTGAGGGAATTCCAGCTTTTGTAGAAATTACTACGAAGGATATTGATTACCACTTAGCGCGTCGACGATTAGGCGTTGGACGAGGTGCCCGTCAAAGTTTTGAGGCCGACAAAGTAACAATACTTGGAGGCATACGTTTAGGTTTGACGCAGGGTGGACCAATTGCAATCCAAATCGCAAACTCTGAGTGGTCTAAGTGGGAGAAAGTCATGTCGGCCGATCCCGTGCCGAACTCTGAAATTGAGGTTTTGGCACGCAATGCTCCACTCACAAGACCGCGTCCTGGACATGCCGATTTAGTTGGAATGCAGAAATATGATCTCGACGATGCCAGACCGATTCTCGAGCGAGCAAGTGCCAGAGAGACGGCCTCGCGTGTTGCCCTTGGTGCAGTCGCCCGTAATTTTCTTGAGCAAAGTGTTGGGATTACGATTTTATCTCACGTGCTTTCAATCGGCACGGTTCGCGTTCCAGATGGCACTGCACTTCCAGCAGCTGGAGATATGCAAAGTATTGATGCCGATCCCGTTCGATGTGCTGATGCATCGACAAGTGCGCGCATGATTACCGAGATCGAGAGTGCTCATTCGGATGGAGATACTTTAGGCGGGGTAGTGGAAGTTCTTGCCTTTAATATGCCACCTGGTCTTGGTTCACATGTTCATTGGGATCGTCGACTGGATTCACGTTTAGCTGGTGCGCTTATGGGAATTCAAGCCATTAAAGGCGTCGAACTCGGAGATGGTTTTGAAACTGCAACGCGCCGCGGCAGCGTTGCCCACGATGAAATTGAAAAATCGAGCAGCGGGAAGATTGTTCGTCGAACCGATCGCGCAGGCGGTACCGAAGGCGGTATGTCCAACGGTGAAACGTTGCGCGTTCGAGCCGCGATGAAACCTATTTCAACCGTGCCTAGAGCCCTAGATACCGTTGATGTCGCAACCGGCTTACCAGCCAAAGCGATTAATCAGCGCTCGGATGTGTGCGCAGTTCCAGCTGCTGGTGTTGTCGCAGAAGCAATGGTCGCATTGGTTTTAGCCGAGGCCGTTCTTGAAAAGTTTGGTGGAGACAGTGTTACTGAAACAAAGCGAAATTTTGAGAGCTACATGCAGAATTTGAATTTCAAGTAGAGCGCATTCATGCCACGTGCAATTTTGATAGGCCCACCAGGTAGCGGTAAAAGCGTCGTGGGAAAGGCTCTGTCAAAAGTGTTAGGCACTAATTTCATCGACACCGATAAAGTAATTGAAGCGCGAGCCGGAAGAAAGATTTCGGATATTTTCGTCGATGATGGCGAAGCGGTTTTTCGCGAATTGGAGTTCGAAACTCTCGTAACGTGCCTAAAAGATGAAGATGCCGTTGTCTCCCTTGGGGGAGGTGCTCCTATTTCACCGCGAGCCCAAGAGGTTCTGGCAGCATCCGGCGCACCAGTTATTTTCTTAGATGTATCACTGTCGGTTGCTGCACCGCGTGTCGGTTTTAATCGTGATAGACCCTTACTTCTTGGTAATCCACGTGCACAGTGGCAAGCGCTCTATGAAGAGCGAAAGCCTATCTATTCGAAATTGGCGACTATGACGATACAAGCTGATGTAATGAATCCGAATGAGCTCGCTACAGAGATTGCAGGTGCGCTTTAAATGAAGAGAATTAGCGTTAGCGCCGAACGAAACTACGATGTTCAAGTCGACTGTGACTGGAGGGTTGAACTCGCGACGTTGGTAGAGAATCGTTCGCGAATCGCAATCGTCCACACAGATGCCATGCGTGATGCGATTGCGTTGTCTGCAAATCTTGCGGCGGAAGTTTTCTACTTCAATGTCCCGGATGGAGAGGCCGCCAAATCATTTGAAACTATCTCTAAATTATGGAACTGGTTAGGGGCCGCTGGTTTCACGCGCTCTGATTTAATTGTCGGAATTGGGGGAGGCGCGATCACCGATGTCTCTGGTTTCGCCGCCGCTTCCTGGCTTCGAGGAATCGATTGGGTTGGCGTTCCAACGAGTATTGCCGGAATGGTAGATGCAGCAGTCGGTGGAAAGACTGGAATCAATAGTGATTATGGCAAAAACTTAATCGGCGCATTTCACTCTCCGATTGCAGTGTTAGTTGATACGTCGTGGCTATCGACTTTATCGGATCGTGATTTAGCTGCAGGAATGGCTGAAGTTATTAAGTGCGGCTTTATTGCCGATAAAGAAATATTGAGCTTACTCAAGGGGCAATCGGTGAGCACATTACGCGCAGACTTGCCGCGGGTTGTTGCGTTGATAGAGGCGGCCGTATCAGTAAAGGCCACAGTTGTTGCCAGTGACTTCAAGGAGAGCTTTGCCCGTGAAGTCCTTAACTATGGACACACTCTGGCGCATGCAATCGAGCTTCACAGCAAGTATTCCTTGCGACATGGCGAGGCCGTATCAATTGGGCTTGTTTTTGCCGCCGAACTTTCAAATATTAAGGAGCACCTAAATCCCGATGTGGTTGCCATGCACCGTGAAATTGTGAGTGGACTTGGACTGCCGATCTCATATCCACGTCAAGCATGGTCAGAGTTATTGCCTTTATTAGCCCTGGATAAAAAGGCTCGTGGCAAAAAACTGCGCTTTGTTGGGCTATCTGAAATAGGTAAAACAATCCGAATTGAGAATGCAACCGAGAACGAACTTACTGCTGCCTATGAGAGAATTAGCTCATGAAGATTCTTGTGATCAATGGACCGAACCTGGCCCGCTTGGATATTCGCGACTCTTCAATCTATGGCGATTTGAACTACGGCGAGCTCCAAAACCTTATTCAAACTGCAGCCACGAAACATGGCTTTGAAGCCGATGTTCGCCAGAGCGATGATGAAGCGACGATCATTGGCTGGCTGCACGAAGCTGCCGATAAGAAACTACCTGTCATCATTAACCCGGCCGCATTTACGCACTACTCTTATGCCATTCGTGATGCCGCTGAGCTAGTAAAAGCGCCTCTTATTGAGGTTCATCTATCGAACCCACTTTCGCGCGAAGAGTTTCGCCACACCTCAGTAATCGCTGGAGTGGCTAATGGAACTATCGCTGGTTTTGGTCCGAATTCTTATGTATTAGCGATAATCGCGCTTAAAAACCTCATCGGATAAGCGAACAAAGCACTACTCGCAAGCGGGTATCCTTAACCCCTTGCTGTCGCATCCGATAGCCGAATTTATACGAGTGGAGCTTTAATCGTGACAACAACAGCTGATTTAAAAAATGGAATTACCTTAGACATTGAGGGTCAACTGTGGAACGTTGTTGAGTTTCAACATGTGAAGCCAGGCAAGGGTCCAGCTTTCGTGCGAACAAAGTTAAAGTCAGTTCTAACTGGAAAAGTCATTGACCGTACTTTTAACTCAGGCGTAAAGATCGATATTGAAATTTTAGAAAAGCGCGATATGCAGTTCTTATACAAAGAGGGCGAAGACTTTGTTTTCATGGACGCTAAAACTTTTGATCAAATGACTATCTCTATGGCAACCGTTGGCGAGATGGCCAACTACATGCTTGAAAACACCGATGCAGTTGTAGCAGTTCACGATGACAATCCTCTTTATATTGAACTTGCCGCTGCAGTTCCACTAAAGATTACATATACAGAACCTGGAATTCAGGGAGATCGCTCGTCAGGTGGCACAAAGCCAGCAACGGTTGAAACAGGTATCGAGATTCAAGTTCCATTATTTATTAAGCAAGATGAGATCGTCATGGTTGATACTCGTGATGGGTCTTACCAAGGCCGCGCTAACTAGTGTCGGCCCGCAGTAAAGCCCGAAAAGCGGCGCTAGATCTACTCTATGAGGCAGATATCCGCGGTACTAACGCGGTAGAAACGCTTACACTTCGAGATGTAGTCCAAGAAGGTCCAGACGCACGACCAATTCGTGACTATACGCGCGAGTTAGTGGTCGGCGTTGGCGATAATTCGCGAAAGATCGATGAACTCATCACGACATATGCGCAAGGCTGGGATATGGATCGTTTGCCCGCCGTGGATAGAAATATCTTGCGTCTTGGTATTTATGAAATTCTATGGTCGGACGCAATTCCAGATGGCGTAGCCATTGATGAAGCGCTGGCCTTGGCTAAAGAGTTATCGACCGATGAGTCTGCCGGCTTTATTCACGGTGTTTTAGGAAGAATCTCTTCCATCAAAGAGAGCTTAGCTATCTAGTTTTGTTGGGTTTGCCATAATCTCTGGGAAGCTAATTCAGAGAAACTTGTCTCTGCTAGGAGACGCACTACCCACTCGTCATCATTGGTGTATCTAAATGATGCAGCGGCATGTGGATGATCAAAGCCCATCGTTATTACCGTTGATTTACGTTCGTTAGTCCACTGAAATAATTGATCTTCCCATGTGGAGCCAGGGAAGAGAACTAAGCGGTAATCCTGTACTTTTGTTAGGTACACATCTATATGGCTCCAGTCACCAGTTTCGCAGGCAACTGCCGGAAGCCGAGGGCCTTCGCGCAACATTAAGGCGCTCTGTTGGGCACTGCATAACCGGTTTTGCGGAGCTACGAAATGTGTTCCTGATCCACTTAAGCTCAGATCCAAATAGGAATCTAACCAATCATTTTGAGTAGATGTTATGTGTTCTATTGCATCAGCAGCTCTATCAATGAGCGCGGTCAGATTATCAATCGCACCCAACTGCTCACTTAATCTCAATAGACCAATAATTGTGGCCGTATACGTCAGACTTGCAACACCACCGCTTTCAAATCCGGCGCCAATTGAGACTTTATTTTGGAATGGTAGATCGCTATTTGTGAAAATTAACTTCTCGCGATAACCAGTCGCCAAATCCAATGCAGCGATAGTCTCTTTTGACGTTCCCGAGGCTGAAATAGCGATGAGAGTTTTTTGCGCATCCGGTAGCGGGGGAGTTGGATTGCTTGCCAATGAAGTAGTTGCGGCGAGCCCGGCAGCCTGCAGCATCGTGGTTATGGCCTCTGATGCAAAGGTAGATGAGCCCATGCCGGTAAATACCAAACTTTGCCCACGTAAGTCCGGCCAAGCGAAATCAAGACTGCCTAAGGAGTGAACCAACTCTGCTTTTCGAGCTAAGTCTTGTCCAAATTTAATGGGATCCATAACCTAGCTCCTCCATAAACTCCATCGCGAACTCGGGTGCGTATCGCCATTGGGGTAAGAATTCATTAGCGTAAGTGAGCTCACGATACTCCAATTGCCACATGTACTGGTGTATCTGATTGTTACTGCTTATGGTCCATGATTGATCTGCTTCAAAGTAGCGATTTGTAAAGTCGCGACAACAAATAACGATCCAATCCTTTACATCAGTTAAAGCCGCCCCATATTTTATCGCGACTGCGCCAACATGGAAAAAGGAGCAGCACATGCTTGCCACATCGTGGATAAGCGGAACCGGGCGAATTTTCTCTTCATAGCTCGTGAGTGGATCGCCATCAAAATCAATTACCCATAATTTCGGAGAGCCCGGAGTTTTCAATATTTGACCGACATGAAAATCGCCATGAACTTGACCCCCCAAAGCAGTGTGCATATGGGCGGTTAAATCTGCAAGATCAGTTACCCACTGTCCGTTGTTTGATGTCTTTGCCATCTCAACGCACCAAGTCCAACCATCCTGGGAGCCTTGAATAAATGCATTTGCTGAGGCAATTAAGTAATTCTGCCAAAAAATAGTACCGAGCAGTTTTGGTGAATTTACAAATCCGGCGTCATCGAGGAGCTTCTCTTTGATCGCTCCAACTGAGAGCTCGGCACTGAGTTGCCATTTCACGATGGTTTTCTCATCAAGAACTAGTGATTCATTCGTTTGGTCAACTGCAAGTGCGCGTTCAAGTCGGTAAATATCCGGATCAAGGCTGCCACTAAAACCATCGCGATATTGCGGATTTAGGAGGGCAATACTCACTCCATCCCCGGCGTGGGCGCGCCGTAAAAGAGGGTCCCTTACGTAAGGCGCTATGAACTTTGTGTCTGCATTTTGAAATATCAAAACTCCAGAGTGCGTCGTAAAGATCCAATCAGCCAGGATTGTTGCGCCTTCATTCTTTAGAGCTTCATGGCGCGAAGGCGGCAATAGTGCGATGCACTCGCTGAATGAGAGTGATGTTGTCAAAGAGATTTATGGGCTCTGGCTACAGATTCAATGAGGTTGGCCGCTATGCCGAGACCATCACGTTTTTGAATCTCCGCAGCATTTGATTTCATTGTTGTGGCCAGGACATTGTCATTGAGGAGCTTGTCCAGTGCCTGGCCCATCTCTTCCTCAGTGAATTCATAGGTTGCGAGCCGAATTCCAAAACCTAACTCGTGCATTCTTTGGGCGTTGTCATACTGATCCCAAAATAATGGAAGAAGAATCATTGGCTTTCCATAGTGCAACGCTTCGATAACAGTGTTATTTCCGCCATGCGTGATAACTAAATCCACCTGCGGAATGATGTTGATTTGAGGTAAGAAATGTGAGCCAACCATATTGGGCGCTAAGTGCAACTGTTCGTGTTGGGGACCCATGCTGACAATGAAAGTGTGTTCGGTCCTTCCTAGAATCTCAATCAGACGTTTCATGAGTGACACGTCTGCTGAACCCAAAGAACCCAAAGAGAGATAGATGAGCTTTGAGTTCGGAGCACGGTTTAGTACCAACGCGGGCATTTCATACGAGCTGTCGGTCTCTCTCACGCTGGAATCAATCCGCGTCCACGTTGAATTCAGAGGGCGCTGATCTGTGTAGTCCGCAACCTCTGGATACACATAGATGTTGGCATCAGGGGATTCATGAATGAACTCCAAATCCGACAGGGCTGGTGCGCCTTGAGCTTGGACCCACGTATTGAAATCCGACCACATCGCGCCGTGTGTGGATCGATAGTGGCTTCTGAAGGTGTCCCAGTTACTTCTATCTCCAGCTGGGTACCCCGAATAGGCCGGCGCAACATTTTTACCCTTTATTTCGAGAGGATTGCACGAGACTATGCGAACGAATGGCTTGCCGCATGTCATGAGTGCTGGAAAAGAGATCACATTGTCTTCGACCACGACATCAGGTTTAACACGCTCAATAATTGCCTTAAGTTGAGGCTCACAATACATAGCGCCGTCGATTAAAGCTTGCCACGTTGGTTTCATGAAACTTTCTAGTTGAGAAATAGTTGGTTTTCGAAATTCGGGTGAAGTGTCACGTATATAATCGGTCCAAAACTGACCGGCATCTTGTTCCGTTCCTGCTGCTGCAGGTGGAGCTAGGTCTACGAGATCCTCTTCAAAGCCAAGGGCTTTTAACTTCCCTTCCCACGATGCCTCGGCGGCAAAAACTACTCTATGACCTAGTTTGAGAAGGCGATATCCAATTCCAATACATTGATTCGTTGGACCATACGCCGATTCCGGCATAAATAAGATAGTTAATCTCTCTGAATTCATGAGCCCATCCAATACTAAGAGGAAGGTGTTGTAAATACGGCGACACTCATAATTTATCCCCTAGTTATACCGTCATTACTTAAGTAGAGTGCATCATGAAGAAAGTGCCCAACTGGGGCAAACGACTAAGGGGATGCTAATGAAAGTTTCACGTGCTGCAATTGCGACTGCCGCCCTGGCTGCTGCGGTTCTAGTTCTAACATCGTGCAGTAGTTCAAATTCCACGAGTGGAAAATTGGACCCTAAGGCTGATCTTAGTAAGCAGGTTTTAACAATTAGTAACTGGGCTGCATACATGCCTGATGACATTCCTGCGAAGTTCAAGGCCAAGTTTGGAACAAAGGTAACAGTGACTACCCATGCAACTAACGAAGAGATTATGGCTAAGTTAACTGCTGGGGGAGACTCGGGAATTGACGTAGCTTTTGTTTCCGGGCAGTTCGCACAAGCTTTGGCAGCACAGGGATTAATCGAAACTCTTGATAAATCACTTATTCCGAATGTAGCTAACCTTTACCCGGAGGCTGCAAATCTTGCCTACGACAAGGGCAATGTCTATTCGATGCCATATTCATGGGGAACCACCGGTATCTGCTATCGCTCCGATTTGATGAAGGGCAGTGAGCCTACGAGTTGGATGGATCTATTAGCTCCTAAGCCACAATTCAAGGGAAAAGTTACGATGCTTGCTACAGAGCGTTGGTTAATGCTCCCAGCTCAGAAAGCACTTGGTTACTCGATCAATACACAGAGCGCAACGGAGATGGCGAAGGTTAAGGATTTATTGATTAAAGCCAAATCCAATCTACTTGCTTATGACGACACAACGTTCTATGACCGCCTAGTTTCCGGTGAAGCAGTTATGGTCGAAGCTTGGGATGGTTGGTGCAACTACGGCATCGCTAAGAATAAAAATATTAAGTTCGTGATTCCAAAGGAGGGTTCAGATCTCTGGGCCGACACAATGGTTGTCTTGAAGACTTCCAAGAATAAGGAGGCAGCTCACGCCTTCATTAACTACATTCTTGATAAGGATGTTCAATCTTGGGTAATAGATAATATTCTGTACAAGGTTCCCAACAAGCCAGCAATGGAAAAATCTCTACCAGCTCTAGTTGCGCAGTACCCAAATATGGGTATTACACCTGCAGAGCTACTAAAGGGTGAAAGCATTGTGGATCTAGGTAAGGCCTCTGCTCTCTATACACAGATAGCGACTGAGGTTTCAACGAAGTAGATATGAAAGATCTCGAAAGTAATAAAGAGCGCGACGCTATCCAGCGTCGCGCTCTACTTTCGCGACTCATCTTTCTAGTACCGGGGGTGACATATATCGTCGTTCTCATGCTAATCCCTCTTGGATTTATTTTTGTGTATACATTTTTATCCAGAGGTACATATGGTGGTATTGAGACTGTATTTACGCTATCTAATTACACTCGAGCATTAGATCCACTGTATTTAAAGGTTTTGCTTGATTCGATATTGATTGCGACGATAACGACTCTTCTTGCTTTTGCAATTGGATTTCCAGTGGCCTACGCCATCACAAAGCTTCCAGCACATCGACAAAACCTGATGCTAGTTCTCATTGTTTTGCCATTTTGGACTAACTTTTTAATCCGAACATATGCTTGGATCGTTTTGCTCAACACGCAAGGTTTTTTGAATCAAGGGCTAATGAAATTAGGCGTTCTCTCTCAACCCATATCACTTTTGTATAAACCTAGCGCCGTTGTTCTTGGCCTTCTATATGCCTATCTGCCTTTAATGATCCTTCCTATTTACTCCGCGTTAGTTCGTATAGATCCAGCGATGAGAGAAGCCGCAGTGGATTTGGGGGCTAGCCCTTCAGAGGCATTCAGGCAAGTGACTCTTCCTTTAGCGATTCCAGGTGTATTAATCGGCGGAATCTTCGTTTTTGTTCCGAGCTTAGGAAACTTCATTGTCCCTGAACTTTTAGGGGGCGGCAAAATGATTATGGTCGGTAATTTAATTCGGGATCAATTCCTGAAGGCTCGTGATTGGCCCTTTGGTTCCGTGCTCGCACTCTCAATGGTGCTCATGCTCCTCCTGCTTTTCTTTATCCAAGCCCGTATAAACAAACGAATACTTGGTGTCAATCATGCATAAAATTGGTTGGCTACGAGCTCCGCTCTATGCAACGCTGGCTTTTCTTTATCTTCCAATTGCGGTTTTGATGTTCATGTCTTTCAACGCATCTGATGCACCATTTACTTGGACTGGCTTTAGCACAAAATGGTATTCAGTCCTCCTGCATAGCCCATTGGTGATCGAAGGTTTTAAAAACACATTAATCGTGGCGGTAATTGCAACTGTCATGGCGGTTATCCTTGGAACGTTATTGGCTATCGGAATAGCCAGATATCAGAAGAGTTCGATTCTGGAGGCGATAGCGTTAACGCCGGCTATTTTCCCGGATCTAGCTTTAGCAATTGGCCTGTTAGCCTTATTCGCCACATTTAAACTTTCCCTGGGCTTGCACTCTGTGATTCTAAGCCATGCGCTTTTTTGTTCAGCTTTTGTTACAGCGATTGTTAGAGGGCGGCTGGCTCAAATTGACTCATCTCTTGAGGAGGCAGCCCAAGATCTAGGTGATTCCCAAGTGGGAATCTTCTTTCGCATCACGCTACCTAGTCTAAAACCAGCAATCATTGCCGGTGCATTGCTTTCATTCACCCTTTCCTTAGACGAATTCGTCATAGCATTCTTCACGGATGGTCCTTCGACTCCGACACTGCCTATCGTTATCTATTCGATGGTTCGTTTCGGTGTTTCACCTGAAATAAATGCGCTTGCTACTCTAGTTCTGTTAGTGAGTATTGTTATCGTCATAATCGCCCAGCGAAATGTAAAGGTGCAAGATTCACTATGAGTTCATTTTTAGAGATCTCTCATGCTTCAAAGCAGTTCGGCAATGTCCAAGCTCTTAAAGATGTATCAATTGACATCAAGGAGAATGAATTTTTTGCTCTCTTAGGTCCTTCTGGTTGCGGTAAAACCACGCTTCTGCGCGCACTTGCGGGTTTAGAGTCTTTAGATTCAGGGGTAGTTACATTGAGTGGAAGCGATTTGTTATCAGTACCAGCCAATAAGCGCCCCGTAAATCTTATGTTTCAGTCCTATGCCCTTTTCCCTCATCTAAATGTCTTTGACAATGTCGCATATGGATTGCGCCGTGAAAAGCTTGGCAAAGAGGAAGTAGAACAACGCACTCTAGAAGTTCTTAAGACTGTAGGTTTAAGTGAGCTAAAGGAGCGTCGACCATCAGCACTCTCGGGTGGCCAGAAACAGAGAGTTGCTTTAGCTCGAGCGATCGTAAAGCGACCAAAGATCTTGTTATTGGACGAGCCATTATCAGCCCTGGATAAGCGCGTTCGCTCAGAGATGCAGCTCGAGCTTAAGCGATTGCAACATGAGGCTGGAATAACTTTTATCATTGTTACCCACGATCAAGAAGAGGCTATGTCCATAGCCGACCGAATTGCACTCATGAACCAAGGTGAAGTTGTACAAATCGGCACACCTATTCAAATGTATACATCGCCCAAAACGACCTTTGTCGCCGATTTCATCGGAACAAGTAATTTGATTTCGGGTGTAGTTGATGGTGATTGCCTTAAGGCGGGCGATCGTTCGATTAAGTTGCCCGCCCACTCATTACCAAACGGCAGTACTGCCGTATTTGTTGTACGTCCTGAGGATATATCCCTTGGAAGCTCGGGCGAACTTGTTGGTACGGTTATTAGCTCGAACTTCTATGGCGGTTCTAGCGTGGTCTTTATTGATTGCGGTCTTGAGCGACTGATCAAAGTTGCTGTATCCATTAATGAAGTTCCCCAAGTAGGAACGCAATGTCATCTGCGTTGGAATATTGCAGATACCTTGGTTCTCCTAAATGCTTGATGTTAATGAATCCTTAAGAGAGGCCCATCTGGGTTCATATTGGGCGAGCTTTCTTTCCAAAGAGGTACAGTTTCAACCCCCTGTTGGCGAGCTTGAATTTGATCTAACAATTATCGGGGCAGGGTTTACTGGGTTATGGAGTGCAATTCTTGCCAAGGATAGATATCCAACCCTTAACATCGCAGTATTTGATGCAGGGCTAATCGGCAGCGCGGCCTCATCTAGAAATGGTGGGTTTATATCTGAGTCTTTGTCCCATGGTCACATACACGGAATGAATCTTTGGTCAGATGAAATGGCGGAGATTGTTGCAATGGGGCGTGAAAACTTTACTGAGATTGAGAATTTTCTTATCAACGAAAATATCGATGCGCAGTTGGTGCGTTGCGGAAAGCGTGTCGTAGCAACCAAGCCTCACCATCTTGCAGAGCTCGATGCCGCATTTTTAGTTCAGACTCAAATGGGGGAGCACGCATTATTGCAAGATCAAGTGCAGATTCAAAAGGAGATTTCGTCACCCACATATTTGGGGGCTATTCGAATATATTCTGGAAGCGGATTACTAAATCCAGCGCAGCTCATTAAGGGTCTCACCCAAAGCGCGGTCAAAAGAGGCATCGTTTTTTTTGAAAACTCACCAGTTGGAGCACTGAAATCGAGAGGTAATGCAGTGTTTCTTTCTTGCCCAAAAGCAAATATTAAGGCAACTAAAGTTATTCTTGCTACAAATGCCTTCACGCCATTGCTTAAGCGAATTCAACCGCGAATTCTCCCTCTTTTTGAACACGTTCTAACTACGCAAATTCTCACTAACGAGCAGCTGGCCTCTCTCAATTGGAAGGACTCTGAAGGCATTACCGATATGGGTAACCAGTTTCATTATTATCGAAAGACGGCAGATAATCGAATTCTTTGGGGTGGATATGATGCCCAATATTATTTCAATAACAATACATCAACTGCCCATGAGAATCGGTCATCTTCTTTCGAGCTCATCGCTTCGCAATTTTTCGAAACTTTCCCACAATTGAATGGCGTAAAGTTTGATTACAAATGGGCGGGAATGATTGATTCAACGACGCGCTTCACACCATATTTCGGGACCGCACACAAAGGCGCGATTGCCTATGCCGTAGGTTTTACGGGCCTAGGGGTAGCTGCTTCACGTTTCGGAGCTCAAACTTGCTTGGATTTATTATATGAACCAGGTTCTAAACGTTTAGAGCTAAATATGGTTCGCAATAAACCGATACCCTTTCCACCAGAGCCTTTTCGTTTAGCTGCAGTAGTTTTCACTCGAAAATCATTGCAAAGACAGGACTTAACGGGCAAGCGAGGATTGTGGCTTAGAATTTTGGATGCTTTTAAAGTTGGATTCAATAGTTAGGGTGGATATGAAACTAGATAGTGCATTTATCAACGGGACCTCTGTTATTGGCACGGGAGAGTTAATCTCTCGCGTTAATCCCGCTCATCCATCTCAAATCTCAGACTATAAATCCTCATCTCTTGCCGATCTAGATAGTGCAATCGCGGGCGCAAAAATTGCTTTTAAAGCCTGGTCACGATTAACTCCCTCGGCGCGTTGTGCCGCTTTAATGAAATTTGCTGACGCAATTGAGGCCGATTCGGCAAATTTAACGGCGTTAGAAGTAGCCGAAACCGGTAAACCGGTTGCGGTATTTCGCGATGGAGAGCTCCCGTTTGGAATAGATAATTTGCGCTACTTTGCGAGTGCGGCGCGATCCCTAGATGGAACTGGTGCTGGAATTCTCTCCGAGGGATATACATCGATAATAGTAAAACGCCCGATAGGCATAGTTGGAAGCATTGCCCCTTGGAATTTTCCATTAATCATGGCTATCTGGAAGTTCGGGCCAGCCCTGGCTGCAGGCAATGCAGTGATTCTTAAACCCGCGCCGTTAACTCCCAGCACTGCACTTCGCATGGCGGCCCTTGCAGTTAAATCAGGTTTACCTGTGGGACTATTCAACGTCATTTCGGGAGGCGATGATTTAGGTAAAGCTTTAGTTGCGCATCCTGACATTGCGATGATTTCGGTAACTGGCGCTACGTCAACTGGCCAAGCGATTATGGCCAGCGCCGCAAAGACAACTAAGCGGCTTCACCTAGAACTCGGAGGTAAAGCCCCGGCAATTGTCTTTGAAGATGCCGATATAGCAACGATGGCACACGCGCTAGCAATGGGCTCTACTTATAACACCGGCCAAGATTGCACTGCAGCTACTCGAGTTTATGTGCACGAGTCTAAATTTGATGACGCGATATCCGAACTATCGAAGGTCATGAAATCTATCCGCTTCGGGGACCCAGCGTTGGAAACCAGCGATATCGGCCCTCTGATAAGTCACGAGCATCGCGTTAATGTGCATTCCTTCGTAGAGCGTGCACGTTTATCTGGCGCAACAATTCATTTTGGCGGTGTTATTCCAGATCAAGAGGGATTTTATTATCCGCCAACTTTGATCAGCCATGTTGAACAGAGTTCAGAGGTAGTTCAAAAAGAGATTTTTGGACCAGTTTTGATTGTGCTGCCGTTTAGTAGCGAAGAAGAGGCAATCTCTTTGGCAAACGATTGCGCATTTGGACTTGCCTCGTCGGTTTGGACCACTGATGTTGCTCGCGCATTACGAGTTTGCCATGAACTTGAAGTTGGTGTCACATGGATAAATGATCATTTGCCGATAGCTTCGGAAGCACCACATGGTGGCGTCAAGGGAAGTGGATTTGGTAAGGATATGAGCGCGGAGTCTTTGGCGGAGTACTGCGTAACGCGCCACATCATGATCAAGCATGCACCAACTCAAACTAAGGAATCGTTTCGTCCGTCTTAATTTACATCATCACGCGAGGTGATAAGAAGTTCTTCTCGATCAAGTAGATCCTTGATCGCTTGATCGGTAATTCCCAAGGCCATTGCCATGAATGCAATATCGACCGCGCGAAGGGATAGAACCTCCCCATTCCAGTCATTTCTTCGCTCTACGATTCCACTAATGAAGGTAATAACTAGCCGCAGAGGTGCGGAAATGGTTGAGTTTTTTGTATCAATGATGGTCCGTAAGTTTCGTAAGTCCACGACCACTCCAGAATGGAGTCTATTCTCGGGAACTGGTTCACATAAAAGATATGTGAGTGGGACTGCGTAAAATTCGGCAATTGTTATCGCCTTGCTAACGCTCAAATTTCGATCGCCGCGCTCGTACGAGCCGAGAACGACGGCCTTAATTTTTTTGTGACTGGCCTTCTCCACGTCTGAGAGGGATAGTCCTTTAGCGATTCTAATTGCCCGAATCCTTGCCGAAACGCTTTCATTTGTG
>Ga0163199_1001013_pt1 | contig 17520 bp, 11 predicted proteins | sample PL_2010_150m_FD_113537 | JGI IMG/M metagenome (GOLD analysis project Ga0163199, IMG submission 113537) | Freshwater microbial communities from Powell Lake, British Columbia, Canada to study Microbial Dark Matter (Phase II) - PL_2010_150m | ecosystem: Environmental > Aquatic > Freshwater > Lake ...
CGCCGCGGACTACAACCAGGGACTCGACCGGGTGGTCGCCGGCCAGCAGACCCGCGCGGAAATCCTAACCGGTAAAATCAACAAGATCGCCCCGCAGTTCACCGCGGCGCTCGGCAAGGTCAAAGGCTCCGTCCACGATTTTCAGAACCAGTTGGCCGACCGCACGCGCGCCGACCAGCGGCGCAACGAGCTCATCGTCTCCGGCGTGACCATCGTCGGCCTCGCGCTCGGCGCCATGTTTGCCTGGATCATCACGCGCAGCGTCACCCGCCGCATCACCGGCATCGCCGGCCGGCTCGCCACCGAGTCGGACAAGGCCAACGGCTCCGCCGCGCAAGTCGCGCAGGCCAGCGCCGCCATGGCGGATGGCGCCAGCCAGCAGGCCGCCGCGCTGGAGGAGACCAGTTCGTCGCTGCACGAGATGGCCAGCATGACCTCGCGCAACTCCGAAAACGCCCAGAACGCCAAGGCTCTCGCCAACCAGGCGCGTTCGACCGCCGATGCCGGCGCGAGCGAGATGGAGCAGATGAAATCCGCGATGGGCGCGATCAAGGCATCCAGTTCCGAGATTTCCAAAATCATCAAAACAATCGACGAGATCGCGTTTCAAACAAACATACTCGCGCTCAACGCCGCCGTCGAGGCCGCACGAGCCGGCGAGGCCGGCCTCGGCTTCGCGGTCGTCGCCGAGGAGGTGCGGAGCCTCGCGCAGCGCTGCGCGGGCGCCGCGAAGGAGACGGCCGAGAAAATCTCCGACTCGACCGAGAAGAGCGAGCAGGGCGTGCGCATCAGCGAAAAGATGGCTGCTAACTTGGGCGCCATCGTCGACAAGACCCGTCAGCTCGACGAGCGCATCGCCGAGATCGCGCAGTCTTCGCACGAGCAGAGCGAGGGCATCGCGCAGATCAACACCGCGGTGGCGAACATGGACAAGATCACGCAAAGTAACGCCGCCGTCTCGCAGCAGTCCGCCACCTCGTCGGAGGAGCTGAAAGCGCAGGCCGAGCAGGTCCGCCTGGCTGTCGGCGAGTTGATGCGCATGGCCCAGGGCGATGGCGTGTCCGCCGCCGTTGCGAATGGCGTGGCGCCGCAGACCCCCGTGCTGCGGAAGCGCGCCGCGGTGACCGTGGCGTCGTCTGGCGCCAGGAACGGCACCGGTCACCACGGGGCCAACGGCAAGAACGGCCACGCGAACGGCCATGGGCACCGGGATCCCGCGGGCTTTCCGGTGCCACGGCGGTCGCACGCCGACCTCTCGTTCGAGGACCAATCCTAAGCGATGCCACGCGCGCCGGCTCAACTCCGGCCTGCGCGTGCCGATATAGCAGCAGGACTCTCGTGCGGTGCTCGATCGCGCGGGATGCCTGGTTTTTCGATGCCCACCTTCGGAGATTCTCGCCGGATTAGAACGCCGCTCGCACTGGGCCTCGCCGTGGCCGTGCTGGGCTGGGGGGTGACCGCGCTCGCTGCGCGCGCCCTGCCCGGCCTCGATCCGTATTTGCTCGGCATCGGAGCGTCGGCACTTGGGCTCGCCGTTTGCGGTGGGGTGGTGGCATTGGAGCGCGCCGGTCGGCTGCACGAACGTCGGCGGGCCGAGGAGCGCGAGCACGAACTCGACACCCGGCTGCACCAAATTGCGTCCCAGGTGCCGGGTATGGTCTTCCAACTTCGCCAGCGCGTCGACGGGCACCGGAGCCTGCCTTACGCGAGCCAAGGCATCCGTGCGCTGTTTGGCATCGGCCCCGAGGAGGTTGCGGAAAGCTCGGCGGCCATCTACCAGCATATCCACCCCGAAGACGCCCAGCGGATCAGGGAGTCGGTGTCCGAGTCGGCCCGGACGCTGGGTCGCTGGGAGTGCGAATTCCGGCGGGTGCTGGCCGACGGCCGGATTCGCTGGTTGCTCGGCAGTGCGCGGCCCGAAAAACAGGGCGATGGCTCCATCCTGTGGTCGGGCTTCGTGACGGATATCACCGACCGGCATCTGGCCGAGGTGGCGCACGAGGAGAACCGTGCGTTCCTGCAGACGATTTTTTCCAGTGTGGATCTCGGCGTCTTTGTCGTCGATGCGACAGGCGACGGGGATTTTCGCTTCGTCGACGTCAACCCCGCCTACGAGCGGCTCACCGGCATCGCGGCCGACGAATTGCGCGGACGGCGCACCCGCGAACTCGCCCCGGTGATTCCGGCCGAGATCGCCTCGTGCTTATGCGGAAACTTCCGCCGCTGCGCCGAGGCGGGCGCGGCGATCGAATACGAGGAGCCGTTCTTCGCACGCGGCCGCCTGCTGTGGTGGCACACGCGCCTCACGCCGTTGCGCGGCGAGGGCGGGCGCGTCGTGCGGCTGGTCGGCCGGTCGCTCGACATCACGGATCGAAAGTCGGGCGAGCTGCGCTTCCAGTCCCTGACCGAGCGGCTACGCCTCGCGGCCGAGGCGGCGCAAGTGGGCATCTGGGATGTCGATCTCATTTCCGGCCGTGCCGAGTGGGACGAACGCGAACTCGAACTCTTCGGCCTGACGCGCGCGACGTTCGATGGCAGTTATCACGCGTGGCGCGATCTGGTGCATCCGGAGGACCGCGCGCGGGTGGAGCAGGAATACCGCGACCTCCTCGAGAACCGGCGGCCGTTCAACACGCTGTTCCGCATCGTCCGCGCCAACGGCGAGGAGCGGGCGCTGCGGGCCAGCGCGCACGTGCAGCGCAACCCCGCCGGTCGGCCCCTGCGCGTGGTCGGCGTCAACTGGGACGTAACGGCCGAGCGGCACGCGCAGGCCGAGATTGTCCGGGCGCGCGATGAGGCGCAGCAGCTCAACACCCAGCTCACCGACGCGCTCACCCAGGCGCACCGGTTCGCGAGCGAGTCCGAGGATCTCAACCGCCAGCTCGAGCACGCGCTGGAACGCGCCCAGTCCCTCGCGCAGGAGGCCGCCGTGTCGACGGTGGCGAAGTCGGAGTTTCTCGCCAACATGAGCCACGAGATCCGCACGCCGCTCAACGCCGTGATCGGCATGAGCGAGCTGCTGCTCGGCACGGCGCTCACCGACGAGCAGCGCGAGTTTGCGGGGACGATCCGGTCCAGCGGCGACGGGCTGCTCGGGTTGATCAACGACATTCTCGACTATTCGAAAATCGAGTCCGGCCGGCTCGAACTCGAGCAGCGGACGTTCGAGCTGCGCACCTGCGTCGAATCCGCGCTCACCGTGCTGGGGGCGCGCGCCGCCGAAAAGGGCCTCGATTTGCTCTACCAGCTGGAGGAGGGCGTGCCGGAGTTCGTCACCGGGGATGAGACGCGGCTGCGGCAGGTAATGGTGAACCTCCTGGGCAACGCGGTGAAGTTCACGGCGCGGGGCGAGGTCTTCCTCACAGTCAAGGCGGCGCCTGGCGCGCTGCCGGACGAGGTGCGGTTGCACTTCGCCGTGCACGACTCGGGCATCGGCATCCCCGCGGATCGGATGAACCGCCTGTTCAAGACCTTCAGCCAGGTGGACGCGTCGACCACGCGGCAGTTCGGTGGCACCGGCCTCGGGCTCGCGATCACCAAGCGGCTGGTCGAACTCATGCGCGGGCGCGTGTGGGTCGAAAGCGTGGTGGGCCAGGGCAGCACGTTTCACTTCGAAATCGAGGTGCCGCCCGTCGCCTCGACGACGGCGGCGTCCGTCATGGGCCGCGCGCCTGCGCTCGCCGGCCAGCGCGTGCTGATTGTCGACGACAACGCGACGAGCTGCCGCGTGCTGTGCCAGCTCGCGGTGGGGTGGGGATTGTTGCCGCGGGCCACGACGTCGGCGGCCGAAGCGCTAGCGTGGCTGCGCGAGGGCGGGAAATTCGAACTCGCGATCATCGACTCGAAACTGGCCGATATCGACGGCTACCGGCTGGCCGCGGAGATCCGGCGGTGGCGCACGCCGGCCCAGCTCCGGCTGGCACTGCTCACCGTGCCGGGCGAGGCCCGGGCCGCGGCGGAGCTTGGCATCGGTGGCAGCGTGAGCAAGCCGATCAAGCCGGCCGCGCTCTTCACCCTCCTGAGTGAACTGCTTCAAGGCCACGCGGTGCGCCGCGCGAGTCCGGCCACGGCGACGGTGAATCTCGCCGGCGAGCATCCAATTTCGATCCTGCTGGCCGAGGACAATCCGGTGAACCAGCGCGTCGCCACGCTCATGCTGCTACGGCTCGGCTACCGGATCGACGTCGTCGAAAACGGCCGCGAGGCGCTCGCGGCGGTCGAGCGCAACGCCTACGATTTGGTTCTGATGGATGTGCAGATGCCCGAGATGGACGGCCTGGAGGCGGCGCGCGAAATCTGCGCCCGCTGGCCGCGCGACGCGCGGCCGCGCATCGTCGCGATGACGGCCAATGCCTCGACCGGGGATCGCGATGCCTGCCTGGCGGCGGGCATGGACGACTTTGTGTCGAAGCCGGTGCGCGCGGAGCATTTGCGCGCCGCGCTCCTTGCCACGCCCCTGCGCCGGGCCGGGGCCGCGGCGGCCTGACGCATTTCCGGCTCGCGCGCAGCCCGTAGGATCGTCCAAACCTCCGCGCGATGAAATTCGTGCTTGTTGAGGATCAGGTGATGTTTCGCGGCCTCATCCGGCAAATGCTGGTCGAGGAGTGCCGCGGGAAAATTCTGCTGGAGACGACCACGCTGGCCGAGCTTCGCGCCAATCTCGACAAGGTGCGCCAGGCCGATCTGCTGCTGCTCGACATCCGGCTGCCCGATGGCGACGGGCTTGATTTTGTTGAGGAAATGTCGGCCGCCCACATCGCGACACCGGTGCTGCTGTTTTCCGCCTCGTGCGAGGACTACATCGTGCACCGGGTGAGCAAGAGCTTCGCGCAGGGCTTCGTGCACAAGGATGAGGAGCCGAAGGTGCTGCTCACGGCGATCCAGATGGTGGCGGCGGGCAGCGCGTTTTACAGCCCGCGTTTCGTCGAGCGCCGCCGGCAGCTCGAAAAGAATCCGGGGAGCTTCGACAAGCTGCTTTCGCCGCGGGAGCAGGAGTTGCTGGGCTATGTCGGCGCGGGTTTTACTGACGCCGAGGCCGCCGCCGCGCTCGGCACGAGCTCGGGCACCGTGCAAACGCACCGCCGCAACATCATGATGAAGCTGGGCGTGCACAATGCGCAGGACCTGCAAGCCTACGCGTTGAAGGCCGGCTTCACGACGATCACGCGGCTGCGCTGAGTCATCATTGTCGGGTGGGGCCGTCTAACCCCGCCCAGCAAGCTAACATTACTCTGTTGGGTTGCACCGCGGACACCGTCGCCTTTCAGAGCGAAAGTAACCTAATGGGTTACTTTCATCCTAAGGCGCGTCTTCGAGGGAAGACACAAAGTAATGCTACCTCCGCAGAAACTCCTCGCACGCCCGCAGAAACGGTTCGGTGGGCTCGCCGCGCTCGAGCGCGCCCTCGAGCAGTTCGAGCTGCTCGGCCACGTCGATGAGGCCGTGCGCGCGGCACAGATTGTTGAGTTGGTGCGCGAGATTGGCGGCGCCCTTCGCGTCGGTCGTGGTCGTGCGCACGAGTTCCTCCCACGCCGTCATGATTTCGGCCGGCGGGCGCGCGGTGAGGACGGGCGAGGGCCGGTGCGCCGCCTCGAACGAGATCTTGGCGAGGTTCTTTTCGCCCCAACCGGCGAGCGTCGTGCGCAGTTTCTCGAGTGTGATCGGTTTGCTGATGAAGCCGGACATGCCGGCGTTGAGACATTCCTCGCGGCGCTCCTTGGTCGAGTAGGCGGTCACGGCAAACACCGCGGGCTTGGGCTCCGAGACGAACTTCAGGATTTTCTTCGTCAGCTCGACGCCGTTGGTGTCGGGCAGCCGGTAATCGGTGAGGATGATGTCGTAACCGTTTTCCTGGGCGAGCTTCAGCGCCTCCTCGCCCGTCGTGGCCCAATCGACGGTGTAGTTCATCTTCGCGAGGATGCTGCCGAGGACGATGCGGTTGTAGTCCTCATCCTCAATCGCGAGCGCTTTGGCCGGCAGGGTGGTCGGCGGCGCGAGGGGCACGGCGGCGGGCGTGTCGGTGCCGGCGCGCGCGAACGGGATGTTGAGATAAAACGTCGTCTCGCCGTTCGCGCTCACCGCGCCGACTTCGCCGCCCATCGCCTGGGCGAACTTGCGGCAGATCGCGAGGCCGAGGCCGGTGCCGTGGATGTTGCGCTCGATGGCCTCGGTGCCGCGCGTGAAACTTTCGAAGAACTTGTCGAGTGTCTCCTTTGGAATCGTCGGGCCCGAACTCGCCACGCCCAGCGTGAGCCGCACGGCGCCCTCGGTGCTGGTGAGCAGCGTGCTCACCCGCGCGCCCGGCGGCACGCCGTATTTGAGGGCGTTGCTGAGGTAATTCGCGAAGATCTGGCGGATCTTGCCGACGTCGCCGACGAGGGCGATGCCTTGCGGCAGCTGGTCGAGGAACGTGATCTTGTCGCCGCCCGGAGCGATGCTCGCGGCCGCGGCCTCGAGCGTGTCGCGCAGATCAAAAGACACCGCCTCGAGTTCGACGCGGCCCGCCTCGATTTTTGAAAAATCGAGGATGTCGTCGACGGTGTTGCGCAACTGGTCCGCGCAGTGGTGGAGCAAGCGCAGCGTGTCCGCCTGCCGCGGCGACGCGGGCTGGTCGCGCAGGATGTCGACGAGGCCGATGACGCCGTTCATGGGGTTGCGGATTTCGTGCGACATCGAGGCGAGGAACTCGGTCTTCGCCGCGCTGGCCTCCCGCAGCGCGTGCGTGCGCTCCTCGACGATGCGTTCGAGTTCGACCGTGCGGCGGCGGAGATTGTGCGTGCGCAGCCGGTAGAGCCCGTAGAAGCCGAGCGCGGTAAACACGACGTAGCCGGCGGTCGCCGTGCGCGTGGCATACCACGGCGGCAAGACCGTGAACGCGTGGGCCGCGACCACCCCGGTGTGGCCGAGATGCGTGGTGCGCACTTCGAGCGCATAGGTGCGGGGGGAGAGGGAAGGGTAGCTCACCGTCTCGCCGATTCTGGTCGGCACCCACGCGGTCTCGCTCGGCAGCAGCCGCCGCTCGAAGCGCGGCTGCTCGCCGAATTCGTCGAAGGCCAGGGTGCCGCTGAAGGCGAGGCTGTTGTCGTCGGCGCCGAGCTCCGCGGGGGGATCTGGGCGCGTGGTGTCCGCGCCCGATCGGGCATCGCGGTAGGTGAAGGCGAGTCGCGGCGGGTCGAGCCGGTAGGACGTCGTGAGCTGATTCGTGTTCAGTTCCATCACGACCGAGTCGCCGCTGAACGTGAGGACGTGATCCGCTCCCGCGATCGAGCGAACCTCGTTGAGCTGCGCGAGCCCCTTGGCTTCGATCGTTTCCCAGACGATCGCATCGCCTTGGCGCACGAGTCGGCCGAGGCGGCGGTTGCCATCCTGTTCGCCGACGAGCCAGAGGCCGTCGGCGTTGGCGGCGAGGTGTGAATTGCGCAGCCCGGCGGTGTGACCGACGGGCCGCAGGTCGGCGCCATGAAACACCCCGGATGGCGCCGCGAAGATCGGCGTGCCGTCGAGCACGCCAGCTTCCGGCTCTCCGGGGGCAGGGAATGAGGCGACGGGCTGGAAGTCGAATTCCGGGCCCGGTCGCGAGCGATACAGTCGTCCGTCCGAGGCGGCGGCCCAGAGAGAGCCGCCGGCGAGGGCGAGTCCGAAGAAATTGGTTCGCGGCGAGGGAACCAATTGTGCGGTGCCAGTTGCAGGATCGATGGAGTAGCAATTCGCACCTGCGACCGAAAAAATCCGGCCGCCGGGCAATTCAATGGTCGTGAATACGTTGCCTCCGCGTGTTTCAACAACCTGGTTTCCGATTTGCGTCTTGTTCCAGAGCCCCAGCACCGGTCCGGCGGCGGTGGATCGGAATGACCAGACCCGCTCTCCGATGATGGTCTCGGTGCCATCGTCGTGAAAATACTGGCCGCGACCATCACTGCCGACGAACAAGCCGCGATTCCTGGCCGCGATTTGAGGTGGCTCGGGGAAGGTGAGGGCGTGCCCGTAGCGTAGTGACTCGAAAACCGTGATTCCCTTGTGTGTGCCGAGCCACATCCGTGCGGCCGTGTCGACATGAGTTGCCGTGGTAAGCTCGGTGCCCAGGCCGGCGGCGTCTTTGGTCAGCTGCCATCGTCCCGACCTGAGATCGAAGAAGATGGGGCCGCGTGCGGTCGTTGCCGCCACGACCAGGTCACCCCACCGGACGACGGAGGCAAATATGTCCGACTTGAACTCGCCCTCGAAGGATGCTGCGACGCGCCACCCTTCTGCCTCGCGACGATAAAGCGCTCGTTCCGTCAGAACATACGAGCCATCGCTTCCATACCAGCGAGTATCGGAGGGGTCGGGCAAAGGATTCTGGAATAGAATCGGAGCGCCGTCTTTCCATTCCCAGAGCGCTCCGCCGGAAGAGGAGAGGATTAGTCGGTCGGGCCACTCTTGCGCGATCAGTCGCCGGTGGTCGGGGGGAAGGCGCACGCTGGTGACCTTGGCCCCGTCGCGGGAGATGGACCAGATTTCCTGCGTCGTCACCGCGACGAGACCGTCCCCGGATTTCTTCAGATGCCAGAATACCCCGGCCCGCGCCAGGGCCGGGACGTTCAAGGATTCGTAGCGGCTGTCGGTCCTCAGCGGCAATTGGAGGTGTCCAAGCTCGCCCTCCGACACGATCCACAGGGTGCTGCCATCAACCAGCAGATCGCGGATTGCGACCTTGCGGACGGACAATACAAACTGCCAGCGGTTGTCTTCGTAGAAACCCAATCGTTCGCCGGCGATGATGAGCTGGCCACCAGGTGATCGCACGAACCGCCAGACATACGGTTCATTGTCGATGGCCGACAAGGGAAACATATGGCGCAGGGGAAGCTGCGCCGGCATGCCGAAGGACTGGCCGCACAATCCGAAAAGGGCTGCGAGCCGAAAACAAAGTCGCAAGGAAATGCCGGATAGAGCCATCGAGGAAGCCAAGCGCGGACGGGAGGCGACTACCTTTTAAAAGGTAGTCGATCCCCCTCACAACGGTAATCGGCGGCATAGGCGAACCTCCCGCGATCGAGTATGATGACGGCGCAATGAAAAAACTTACCTCCCTGGTCTTCGCCGTGGTTTCGACCATGTTCCTGGTTGCTGGTGTTTCCCGAGCTGCTGAGAAGTTCGAATCGTTCTTGCCGGGACAAGTGTCGCCGGCGAGCACTCATGAAGAACTGATGCCGGAAATGCCCTGCAGTGTGTTGGAACAAGAGGCCGCGAAGTAATCGCCCGGGGTGTTACGATGTTCTCCCTCGCTGCCATTAATTACCGCGACATCTTCACGAGCGCGGGCGGCCCGATCGAACGCATCTCATCGGGCTCGATTGACGTGCTGGGCAAGCGGGCGCACCAAGCCAACGCCTATCTCGCCCCCGGGCTCATCCGGGGCAAGCCGGCGCACAGTGTCTACGGCAACGCCGATGGCACCGGCGCGAGCGGCTCGGCGCAGGTCGCGCGGCACATGGCGATCTCCGAGGCGCTGGAGCGCTGGGCCTTCTACGATTTGGCGCAGGGCCCGACGGCGGCGAAATACGGCTTTGATGCTGACCACTCCACCAACGGCATGGCGGCGTTCCCCGGCTTCTTCAAGGCCCAGGCCCGCCAGCGTGCCCACTATGAAGCGCTGGAGCGCTGGGCGCTCGTCTCGTGGTGGTCGGGGCACATGCGCGCTTCCATCGTGGGCGATGCCTTGTTCGGGGTGACGGCACTGCGACTGGAGCATAGCGCGGAGTTTGGCGAGGTCGCGATTCTGTTTCGCCGCTCCGCCGCGGGGCACGTCAGCTATGGCTACTCGGCGGGTTCGTCGTTCCGGACCGCCGCCGCGCGCGCCGCGGTCGAGCTCGCGCGCAACGAATTTGTCGTCGGCTACTACAAGCTGCGCACCGCCGCGCGCGAGGTGCCGAATTGTTTCGAGCGCCGCTGCCTCTACTTCGCCGGCGAGGAGGGGCACGCCGAGTTTCTCCGCCGGGTTTTCGACCGCCGGCCGCACCGCGAGTCCAAGTGGTCCGTCCATTTCGATGGCGAGCTGCCGGGCCCGTGGTCGCGCTATGCGACCGTCTGGCGCGTCGTCGCCGACATGCCGTCGCGCGACTACCTCGATCCGAAGTGTTCCTTCTTTTTCTGGTAGGCCATGTATGACCTCACGCTAACCAAGGTGGACGACTGCATCGCCCAAGGCGACCGCGCCGCGGCCCTGCGCGTCCTGCGCGCGGCGGTTTGCGACGGCCAGATCGGCCCGCACGATGCGGTCGAACTCATGCTCGCCGTGCGCCAGGGTTCGGACGACGGGGTGAGGGAAGCGATCGATTTGATGCGGTCGGGCCTGCCCGGGGCATACCGTTTTGTCCCCAAGGCCGACCATGCCTTCGCTTGAGGAAACCCTGCTGACGGCGCTCGAGGAGGAGCGCCGGCTCTCGGAGGAGCGCGCGCTGCTCCCGGGGCTGCTGCAACACGATCTGGCCAATGTCCTCACCCAGGTCGGGCTTTCGGCGGCGATGTTGTCGGTCGCGCGCAACGAGATGGAGCGCGCCCATTTTGTGCGCGACATCCAGGGCGGCGTGAAACGGATGAACGACCTGCTCAACGGCATGCGCAACCTCTTCCTCACGCGCGGCGGCGCGCCGGATTTCGGCCGCGGCGATCTCGCGGCGTTCATCACCGAACTCGTGCGCGAGCCGGGTGTGTGGCCCAGCGGCGCGGCGATCACGCTCGATTTGCCCGCGAGCATGTGGTGCTCGTTTTCGCCAACGCTGCTGCGGCACATTCTGGTCAACCTGATCGGCAACGCGGTGGCCTATTCCGCGGGTTCGTGGGTGCGCGTGCGGCTGTCACCGGCCTGCGGCGACCGCTGGCAACTCTCCGTCGCCAACGGCGGGCCCGGCATCCCGGCCGACCACATGCCCTATCTCTTCTCGCTCGGCCGCTCGCTGCGCTACACCGGCAAATCCGGCCGCAGCGGGCTTGGGCTCTACATCGCGCGCACGTGCGTGCGGTTTCATGGTGCCGTGCTGCGCGTGCGCACGCGTGCGCGCGTCACCGTCTTCGCCTTCGCCGTGCGCGGCGCGCAACGCGACGTGGCGGAGATGAAGCCCGCGCCGGCCGCCTCGCCAGCCTCGCACGCGGCCTGAACCGGCGCCGGAAATCGCGGGCCCGACTGGTGTTTGTTGTCTGGGGCGGGCCGCGCCAAGGAACGATTTCAACACCCGCTCGCTCGGATCGAGATTCGCCATCCAGACGGCGTGGCGATCCGCGGGCCGTCCGCGGCCGCGGAACCGCGCCGCGAGAATCCGCAGCCCGTCGCCCGGCTCGACCCGTGCGTGAACCGATTTCGTTTTCAGCATGGTGGCCGCGGTCGCACGGCTTGCGCCGCGCAGCAACGCCTCCACGCTCGTCTCCATGAACTCCGCCGCGAAAAGTGTCTTCGTCTTTGGCCTCTACCTGGTGGTGGTGGGGTTGGGGCTGCTCACCGTGCCGAATCCCTTTCTCCGCCCGCTCGGGTTTCCGCTCGTCGCGGACACCTCGTGGCTCCGCGTGCTCGGCCTGGTCACGCTCGGTCTCGCCTTCTACTACCTGGCCGCCGCCCGGGCCGGACTGGGCGTGTTCTGCCGCTGGACCGTGATGGTGCGTGGCGGTGTGTTTGTCGGCTGCGGTGCGTTGGTGCTGCTCAAGCTCGCCCCGGCGCCTCTCGCGCTTTTTGGCGCCGTCGACCTTGCTGGGGCGTTGTGGACCGCCGTGGCATTGCGCCGCTAAGCCGTGCGGGCATTTCACGCCGCAGCCCGGCGGCCCGCCAGTTCCCGCTCGATCTGCTCGACCCGCTTTTGGTCCAAGGGATAGACCATGAGGGCGCCGGCCTTGAGCAGCGCGAAACATCCGGGCGCGATCGAAAACGCCAGCGTGATGCCGAGGATCGCGGTGGTGGTCTGCGTGGCGTTGCGGACGAAACCGAAACGGTCGAGAAACCAAGGCAGCAGGAAACCGCCGACGAGCAGGCCGGTCTTGATGGCGAACAGCGACGCGGAGTAGACGAGGCCGGTGGAGCGGCGGCCGAATTTCCATTCGCCGTAGTCGGCGACGTCGCCGTAGAGCGCCCACGTGAGCGCGGAGGTGGGGCCGGCCGCGAACTGCGCGATTGCGTTGAGCGTGAGCTGGAGTGCAAACGCATCTTTCGGCACGAAAAAGAACGAGATGAAGCACACCCCCGTGATCACGCTGAGGACAGCGGCGTAGTATTTCTTGTCGATCCGGCGCGCGATGGAGCCGAGGCAGGCGGTGCCGAGCACGAGGCCGAGCGAGCCGGTAGTGAGGAACACCGTGCTGCGATCGAGTTGGCCGAAGAGAATGGGCCGGCCGTCGTCGCCGCAGACATATTTGAAATAGAAGAGCGTGCTGCCCGAGCGCAGCGCCACGAACGCCGTCGAGAACACCGAGGTGATGAGCAACATGACCCACGGCCAGTTGCGAAACAGCTCGCGCAACTCCTCCTTCACGTTGGTCTTCTGGCCGGGCGGCGGGGTGACGCGCTCCTTGGTCGTCGCGAACGTGATCCAGAACATCACCACCGAGACGGCGGCGAAGATGAGCATCGTGAACTGGAAGCCGCGCATCTCATTGCCGGCGCCGAGGTGTTTCACGAGCGGCCGGACGAAGAGCGAGATGAGCAGCGCGCCGCTGAACGCGCCCACGAACCGAAAACTCGAGGCGACGGTGCGCGTGCCCGACGACGGGCTGATCACGCCAAGCAACGAGGAGTAGGGCACGTTGATCACCGTGTAGCTCGCGAGCATCAGCGCGTAGGTGAGGAAGGCATAGATGGTTTTGCCGTCCGCGCTGAGATCGGGGCCGGCGAACATCAGGTAGCCGCAGATGCCGTAAGGGATCGCACCAAAGAGGAGGTAGGGCCGGAACTTGCCCCAGCGCGAATTCGTGCGATCGGCGATGAGCCCCATGATCGGATCGTCGAAGGCGCCCATCAGGCGGACGACGGGCATCATCCACAACAGCGCGGTCGCGGGGATGCCCCACACGTCGACATAGTAGTAGGTGAGAAAGATGTTGAAGGTCTGGAAAAAGAAATTCGAGGCCGTGTCGCCGAGGGCGTAGCCGACATATTCGGTGGTCTTCAGACGGTCGGGAGCCGCGGCGCGCGGCTGGAGAGGCGATGCCATGGGGTGGGGGAAGACGAGTGGGAGCGGGAAGCGCGGGCAACCCAAACCTGCGGTTGCGCTAGCTATCGACCGCCGGGTGCGCCGGGCTCAGGTTTGCTTCGCCGGCGGCTTGGGCGTCGCGTCGGTGATGATCCGAAACACGTAATACGTCGCCTCGGTGTCACCGACGTTCTGCATGCCGTGAATCGAGTTTGAGCCGAAAAAGAAAATCGAGCCCGGGCCGCCGCGCTTCGCCACGCCGTCGATCGTCGCCTCCATCAGGCCTTCCTTCACGACGACGAGTTCCTCGTCGGGGTGAGTGTGCGCGGCGTGCGGCATCTCGCCGGCCCGGAGCGTGGTGATTTGTCCCTCGAGGTTGGCGCACGAGGTGGTGGGCGAGTTGACGATTTCGCGGCGCGCGCCCTTGGGCGTCGGCTTGGCGGCGAGTTTGTCCCAATGAAAAACCCTCGACGGCAACTTGCCGGGTGCGGCGGCCGCGGCGGCGGCCGGCGCATCGGCCGCCGGCGTCGCGCCGGTGCGGAGGTTGAACACCAGATAGGTCGCGGGCTTGTTACCGACGTTGGTCACGTTGTGCATGTCGTTCGATGCAAAAAACAGGATCGAGCCGGCGCCCGTGCGCTGGACCTGGCCGTTGATGTGCACGTCGAGCGTGCCTTCCTTTAAAATGATGAATTCCTCCTGCGGGTGCTTGTGCGGCGCGTGTGACATCAGGCCGGCGTTGAGCGTGGTAACGTGGCTTTCGAATCGCCGCAGCGTGGCGGTCGGCAAATCAACCACGTCGCGGCGCTGACCGTTGCCGGTGAGTTTCACGGCGAGGGAGTCCCACCCGAACACGCCCGAACCGAAGGTCGTGGGCAGGGCGGATTCGGCGGCCGACGACAATGATGTGACGACTGCGGCGAGCAACAGGCAGAGCAGGCAGGGGCGAAGAAGGGAATTCATGGGAGTGGGCGGTGGCGCGGACAAATTCACCCGTGCGCGAACCGAGGCAAGTGGCAATCAGGGATGACGGTCAGATTTGGCCGCGGGTCGGGCGAGGGGACAATAGGGTCCGGCAGGCGTCTGGCCGGCGCTGCTGAGTTTCTGGGCGCGGTAACACGGCGTCCCTCAGCCGACGATCGAGTGCAGGCATTGAAAGGTCCGTTGGGCGCGCTCGGCGGCCTGCTGAAAGCTGCGCTCGCTGAGTCCGGCCTTTGCAAAATTCTCCGGCATGAACTGCCAGAAGCGCTCTTCGCCGGGCAGCCCGTTGCAGCGGTGATCGGCGGCGCCCGCGGCGAGATTGAGCAGGTGGATGATCGGGTTGTGCAGGTGCACCGGATGGTAGTGGTCGCGAATCGCGATGACCGTTTCGTGCGGCAGCCGCCAGTGCAGGAGAATGTGCTCGGCCACCTCGCAGTTGGTGACGCCCCAGGTATTTCGTTCCCACACGTCGAGATCGGTCTCACCGCTGTTCGCAAATCGGGTGGCTGCGTCCGCATCGGCGAGGCGATCCAGCGCCATCTTGCCGATCGAGCGCAAGAGGCCGACGGTATAGCAACTGCGCGGCTCCTCGCCGGCGCTCTCGGCGAGTTCCTCCATCAGGACGGCCACGAACAGCGAATTCTCGCGCAGGCGACCGCCGTCGATGCCGTAGAGTTTGAGTGGCTCGTCGGCGAGATGTGCCGCTGCGACGACGCCAACCAGCCGGTGCACCTCGCGAAACCCGATGCAGGCGAGTGCTTCCTCGATGGAGCCGGCCGGCTCGGCCCGGCCGTAGACGGGGCTGTTGGCCATGCGAATGAGGCGCGCCACGAGGGTAGGGTCCTGTCGGAGCAACGCAGTGATTTCGGCGGCATCGACCTGCGGCTGCCGAATCAGCTGACCCAGCTCGACGAGCAAACGCGGGGCGGCGGGAAGCTCCTGCGCGACCTGGATCAATTCGGCCCCCGAGAATGCGGCGATGACCATGGTCCGAAGTCATCGGCACACCGGGCACTGGGATTAAGGGGATTCCGCGCAACCGGTTGCGCCGCATTTTCGGCAATATTTGCGCAGACAAGAGCAATCCCTGCGGCGCAAGGCCGGGGCGATCCGAGTAACGTCTCGCTGTGAAGACGGTTCTCGCCCCCATCGACTTCTCGGGTGTGAGCGAGGCGGTGGTCTCCGAGGCTGCCGTGCTAGCGCGTTCTTTCCAGGGCCGGGTGGTTTTGCTGACCGTCATCCAACCCCCGGTAATCACCAGCGAGTATGCCCCGATGATGGAAAACCTCTCCGAGATCACGGCCGCCGGCGAAAAGGCCGCCGCCAAGAATCTCACGAGAATCGAGGAACGGTTGCAGGCGGAATCGATTCCGACCGAAACTGTCCAGGTAAACGGCGCGCCGGTCGTGCACATCGTTGAGCAGGCGCAGAAATTCGCGGCAGACTATATCGTGATGGGCTCGCATGGCCACACCGCGGTTTACGACCTGCTGGTCGGCAGCACGACGCACGGCGTCCTGATGCGGGCGAAATGCCCGGTGGTAATTGTGCCACCGCAGAAAACGAAGGCCGTGAAAACGAAATGACTTTGGGTCAGTGGGAACGCAGGGCCCGGGCGAAAGCCCGGGCCCTTTTGCTTTCCGGCATGGAGCGCCCGGATGGCGGCGACGATTTTCCGCGGGGATTTCTAGCGTCGAAACGCCGCCCGCATGCCGCCCGTGACGAGCGCGAGTGTCAGCAGTGAATTGATCGGCATCAGGATGGCGGCGACCAGCGGATTCATCCGACCAGCGACCGCGAGGCCCACGGCGAGGAGATTGTAGGCGACTGAGAAGACCAGAATCGCCGTCTGCGTGCGGCGGCGGATCGCGTCGATCTCGAACAGCGCCCGCAGTCCGCCGATGCCGCGGCCCAGATAATAAAAATCCGCCTTCTGCCCGAGCACGCCGCGATGAATCACCGGCGTGCCCCGGCACAGTGCGCGGTCAAAGGCGAGGCTGTCGTTGGCGCCGTCGCCGAGCATCATGGCCTCGTCCGCCCCATGGGCGTCGAGCCAGTCGGCCTTCGCCTGTGGTGAAAGCCCGCCGAGTGCCCGGTCAGCGGGCAGGCCTAGATCGCGGGCGAGCGAGGCAACTTTCTCCGCGCGGTCACCGCTGAGAATAAAGGTCGCGAAGCCGCGTTCCGCGAGCGCGTCCAGTTCCGCGCTGGCGCCCGGCCGCGCGGTGTCGGCAAACCGGAACCGCGCCAGCACCTCGCCGTCGCGCGCAAACACCGTCCCCTGCCGGTCATGATGAAAGTAACCTAATGGGTTACTTTCGCTGGGAGATTGGGGCGTGCGCCAGCCGGGGCGGCCGAGGGACCAGGGGCCCAGTGCGACGCCGGCGCCGACGACTTCAGTCACCTCGCCGTCGAGCGGTTCGGGAGCGGCGCCGGCCAGGAGATTCTCGAGCAGGCACTGCGAGACTGGGTGCGGGTTGTCGCGCACGAGGGCGTGGAGCGCGCCGCGGGCCGGCTCATCGAGGGCCTGGAGCGCCTCGGGGTTCGTCAGCACGGGAGTCTCGAGCGTGAGCGTGCCAGTCTTGTCGAAAATGAGTTTCCGGACGCGCGCGAGCTTGGTGTAAAGATCGCCTTCCCGCACGAAGACGCCGTGGCGGCGCAGAGCCATGGTCGCCATCTCGTCGGCGAGGGGAAAGGCGAGGCCGATCGCGCAGGGACACGAGACGACGAGCACGGCCGTGACGACGGCCCAGGTGCGCGGCGCATCGCGGCTGGCCAGCCACCAGCCGGCGCCGGACAGCACGGCGACGGCGATGATGCCGATGAGGTAACCGCGGACGATCTTTTCCAGAAACACGTGGCGTTCGCCGGGCCGCTCGGCGACTTGGAGGAGTTGCGCGAGGAGCGAGTCCTTCCATGCCTGCAAGGCGACGAGCCGCGGTTCGCCGCGGTTTACGCTCACCGCGCCGGCGGGCACGCGCTGGCCAGCGCGAAACGTGCGCGGCTCGGCCTCGCCATTGATCGACATCAGCGAAAAGGCGGCCTCGTCGGCGAGCAGCCGCGACTCCACGGGCACGGTCTGGCCGGCGGCGAGTTGCATCTCGTGGCCGGCGGTGAGTTGCTCCGGGGGCAGCATGTCGCCGTTGGCGAGCCGGACGCGCTGCGGCTTCGGCTGATGAGCGAGGAGGCGGCGGCGGTTGCGCTCGACGGCGGCGACCTGCGCCCAGCGGCCGACGAGCATCAACAGGATGAACGTGCCGACGAAATCGAAGTAGACGAAGCGCTCCTCGCGCGCGAGCCACCCGTAGAGCGAACCGAGGTAGGCGCCGAGGATGCCGATCGCGATCGGCAGATCGATGTGCATCACGCCCTCGCGCAGCGCGCGCAC
>Ga0163199_1001019_pt1 | contig 17475 bp, 16 predicted proteins | sample PL_2010_150m_FD_113537 | JGI IMG/M metagenome (GOLD analysis project Ga0163199, IMG submission 113537) | Freshwater microbial communities from Powell Lake, British Columbia, Canada to study Microbial Dark Matter (Phase II) - PL_2010_150m | ecosystem: Environmental > Aquatic > Freshwater > Lake ...
CGTCTTCCAGCCAGCGGATGGTATTGATGTCGAGGTTGTTGGTCGGCTCGTCGAGCAGCAGGATGTCGGGATTGGAGAACAGCGCCTGGGCCAGCAGCACGCGCAGCTTCCAGCCCGGTGCCACGGCGGACATGGGACCAGAATGCTGATCGGTCGGGATGCCGACGCCGAGCAGGATTTCGCCGGCGCTTGCTTCCGCAGTGTAGCCGCCGTACTCGGCGAACTTCGATTCGAGTTCCGAAGCGTGAATGTAATCTGCCTCGGTCGCCTCCGGGTTGGCGTAGATCGCGTCTTTCTCCAGCATGCAGGCCCACATCTGTTCGTGCCCCATCATCACCACGTCGAGGACGCGGAGGTCCTCATGGGCGAACTGATCCTGCTTGAGGAAGGACATGCGTTCGTGGGCGTCGAGCGTTACGTTGCCTGCGGATGGCTCCAGCACCCCGGCGAGGATGCGCATGAAGGTGGTCTTGCCCGATCCGTTGGCACCGATCAGGCCGTAGCGGTTGCCCTCGCCGAATTTGAGGGAAATATTTTCAAACAGGGGCTTGGCGCCGAACTGGATGGTGATGTTGGATGCGACGAGCACGAGTGGATTCCGGGGACTGGGGTGGCCGGGGTTCGGCCGACGAGGGGCGAATTCTACCATTTTTTTCAATGACATGCGACCAATGTGCGGGTATTGATCGGTGTCGTGGGGAAAATTCAAGCAGCGAAACGTATCGCTTGACATGATCGACCCCAGTCTATAAGATAGTAATCAATTACTATCTTATAGACTAACTTTCGATGCCTGCGCCACCCAATTCCAGGAACCTGCCGGCCGACCAGCGGCGCGCCGTGACGGTCGAGGCGGTTATCGCGCTCACCGCGGAACAGAATCCCGGCGACATCACCACGGCCGCAATTGCCAAGCGCATGAACCTCACCCAGGGTGCCTTGTTCCGGCACTTTCCCAGCAAGGATGCAATCTGGCAGGCGGTCATGGAGTGGGTCGCGGAGCGGTTGCTGCAGCGGGTGGATAACGCCATCCATGGCGCCGGATCGCCGCTTCTGGCGCTGGAAGCAATATTCATGACGCATATTGAGTTCGTCGTCGCGCATCCCGGCGTCCCACGCATGCTCTTCGGCGAGTTGCAGCGTGCCGAGGACACTCCCGCCAAGCGCATGGCCCGCACCCTGTTAGACCACTATGGCGAGCGCTTGAGGGGGCTGATCGAAGCGGGAAAGGCCCAGGGCGACCTGGCGCCCGATGTCGATACCGCCTCGGCCGTGGTTGCGTTCATCGGCGGCATCCAGGGCTTGGTGATGCAATCCCTGCTGAGCGGCAAAGTGAAACGAATGCGCGCCGCCGCGCCCGGCGCCTTCGCCATTTACAGCCGTGGCATCAGGAGCGTTCGATGATCGCGAGTCGAAGGGTTCGATGGCTGTCCGTCGCCGCGGGCGGCGCACATGAGATGCGCACCGCGGGCGCGCTTACGATCCGCTGGCTGTTCTGGATTGCACCGGCGATCATGGTGCGGCGTGAACTGAAGACGTCGTCCGTTGGGGGCTCAAGCTGATGAACTCCACATCCAGGCGTCGTTTCGCTTTCATCCTCGCCGGCGCGGCGCTGGTAGGCATCTTCGCCTGGACAGCAACGCGCAGCGGGCCACTGGCGTCTATCCGGGTGACGGTGGAGACGGCGAGCCGCGATCAACTTCAACCGACCCTGTTCGGCATCGGAGTTGTCGAGGCCCGCCGCACCTACAACGTCGGCCCGACGGCGGCCGGTCGCGTCCGCCGGGTCGTGGTGGATGTCGGCGACTCAGTTGGTGCCGGCCAGTTGCTGGCGGAAATCGATCCGGTCGATCTCGACCAGCGCCTGGCTTCGTCGACGGCAGCCGTGGCCCGGGCACGCAGCGCCGTCGATACGGCCGCCGCCCAGCTGGCCGACAGCCTCAGCCGGCGCGAGGTGGCGGTCGCCAATGCGCGGCGCTATGACGAGCTCGGTCTCAAGGGCTTCGTCAGCGCGAGCGTCACCGAAGCCAGGTCGCAGGAACAGAAATCCGCCGAGGCACAATTCGCCGCTGCCACTGCCACACTGGCGGGTAGTCGTCAGGACCTCGCCCGGCTTGAGGCCGAGCGTCAAGCCGCGCAGCAGCAACGCGCCAACCTTCGCCTGCTGGCGCCCGCCGATGGACTGGTCGCCGCGCGCGACGCCGAACCCGGCTCGACGGTGGTTGCCGGCCAGGCGGTGCTGCGTCTGATCGCGCCCGACAGTCTTTGGGTCAAGGCGCGGCTGGACCAGCGGCTCTCCACCGGTCTGCAAGCGGGCCTGCCCGCCGACATCGTCCTGCGCTCGCAGCCGGGACAGGTGCTGAAGGGCAAAGTGGCGCGCGTCGAACCGATCAGCGATAGCGTCACCGAGGAGCGCATCGCCCAGATCAGCCTCGACTTGCCTCCCGCAACGCTGTCCGTCGGTGAAATGGCCGAAGTCACGTTGCATTTGCCGGCCGCCAAACTGGAACTCAGCATACCCAGCGCAGCCCTGCGCACGCGCGGCGGCAAATCCGGGGTGTGGCTGAACGCGGGCGATCGACCGCGTTTTGCGCCGGTTCGGGTCGGCGTCAGCGGAGCCAATGGACGGGTTCAGGTGCTGACAGGCATACAGCAAGGCGACAGCGTAATCGTCTACACCGAACGCGACCTCGCCGAGGACAGCCGCATCCAGGTGGTTCCCTCCCTGGTGCCTGCGCCGCCTGCCTCCGCCACATGATCAGCCTTGCCGGCCGGGACATCCTGCATTCATGGGGCAAGTTTGTCCTCACCGGCCTCGGGCTGGGCCTGCTGATCGGCGTCACCCTGAGCATGGCGGGCATCTATCGCGGCATGGTCGATGATGCGAAAGCCCTGCTCAACAACAGCGGCGCCGACCTATGGGTGGTGCAAAAGGATACGCAGGGTCCGTATGCGGAATCTTCCAGCCTGCGCGACGACGTCTATCGCGGCTTGCTGGGCCTTCCTGGCGTAGCGCAAGCGGCCAACGTCACCTATCTCACCATGCAGGTACGGCATGGCGAAACCGATGAGCGGGCCATGGTGGTGGGCTTCGAGCCGGGGCAGCCCGGCGAGCCGGCCTATCTGGTCGCCGGGCGGCGTCTGCTGCGTGGCCACTACGAGGCCATCGCCGATGTCAAAACCGGTCTGCAGGTCGGCAACCGCATCCGCATCCGCCGCCACGACTACGACGTGGTCGGATTGACCCGCCGCATGGTGTCTTCGGGCGGCGATCCGATGATTTTCATTCCCCTCAAGGACGCCCAGGAGGCGCAGTTTCTCAAGGACAACGATGCCCTGGTCAGCGACCGGGCGCGCAATGCCGCCAATCCCGCCTTCAATCGTCCCGGAGTGCAGGGGCTGCTCGACGCGATCAACGCCGGGCAAGCCAGCAACCACAATGTCAACGCAGTCCTGCTGCGCGTTGCCGACGGCTACTCAGCGGACGCCGTAGCGCAGGACGTCCGTCGCTGGAAACATTTGCAGGCCTTTACCCGGGAGCAGATGGAGGAGATCCTGATTGCCAAGCTGATCGCCACCTCCGCCAAGCAGATCGGCATGTTCCTGGTGATTCTGACCATCGTCAGCGCCGCCATCGTGGCCTTCATCATCTATACCATGACCTTGGGCAAGATCCGCGAGATCGCCGTCCTGAAGCTGATCGGAACTCGCAACCGCACCATCGCCGGCATGATCCTGCAACAGGCCATGGGCCTCGGCCTGATCGGCTTTGTGGTCGGCGAGATCGCGGCCACCGCCTGGGCGCCCGCCTTTCCCAAATACGTCCTGCTGCTGCCGACCGATGCCGTGCGCGGCCTGGCCATCGTGATGGTGGTCTGCATGCTGGCCAGCACTCTCGCCATACGCGCGGCGCTCAAGGTCGACCCGGCCGCCGCCATCGGCGGTTGAGGCGATTGACATGGCCGAGGGGATTCGCATCGAGGGTTTGAGCAAGCGTTACGGCGAGGGCGAAACCGCGGTGGATGCTCTCAAGGACGTGAACATGCAAATCGCCCCTGGCGAGGTGGTGGGCCTGGTCGGCCCCAGCGGTTCCGGCAAGACCACCCTGCTCAAGTGCCTGGGGGCGGTGATCGAACCGACGCGCGGGCGCATGACCTTGGGCGGCGAGGTGATTTACGACAATGCCTGGAAGACCCGCGATCTGCGTGCGCTACGCCGCGACCGCATCGGCTTCGTCTTTCAGGCGCCCTACCTGATCCCGTTTCTCGATGTCACCGATAATGTGGCCTTGGTGCCGATGCTGGCCGGACGCACCAACAAAGAAGCCCGCGCTCGAGCCGTGGAGTTGCTGCAGGCGCTCGACGTCGCGCACCGCGCCAAGGCGCAGCCGAGCGAACTCTCCGGCGGCGAACAACAACGCGTATCGATTGCCCGTGCCCTGGCCAATCGGCCACCGGTGATCCTCGCCGACGAACCCACGGCACCGCTGGACAGCGAAAGGGCGCTAGCCGTGGTGCGCATTCTGAATCAGATGGCCACCCAGTACCAAACCGCCATCATCGTCGTCACCCATGACGAAAAGATCATTCCGACCTTCAAGCGCATCTATCATATCCGCGACGGACGGACTGTCGAGGAAGCCGGCGAAGGAATAGAACTTCACTGACGCTCACCGAGGCAATCGTCACATGATTTCCGCCGGCGGCACCGCCTGCGCACGACGGGCGAGGAAGCCTTCGATCGCGAAAATAAATAGTGCCGCCCAGATAATGGCGAAGCCGATGAGCTTGTCCACGCTGAAAGGCTCCTGGTAGATCAGGATGGCGATCATGAATTGCAGCGTCGGCCCGATGTATTGGAGTACGCCAAGCAGAACCAGCGGTATTCTTCGCGCCGCCGAGGCAAATAGCAGCAGCGGGATGGCCGTCACCAGTCCGCAACCGATCAGCAGGGTATCGACCAGCCTGCCGGAATGGAGGAAGGCGCCTTGACCGTTGGCGTCGAGGAAGAACAGATACGCCAGCGCCGGCAGCAGCAGAATCCCGGTCTCGAGCGTCAGCCCGTGCAAGGCGCCGAGCGGAGAGCTCCTCTTGATCAATCCGTAGAAGGCGAAAGTGAACGCCAGCACCAGCGCGATCCACGGTAGGGAACCGTGGATGAAGGTGAGGTAACCGACCCCCAGCGCGGTCATCGCCATCGAGACCCACTGCCACGAACGCAAGCGCTCGTGCAAAATCACGACGCCCATCAGCACGCTGATGAGCGGATTGATGAAGTAGCCCAGGCTGGATTCGACAATGAATCCGTTGGTCACCGCCCAGACGTAGACCAGCCAATTGATGCTGATCAGTAGTGCCGCCAGCACATAGGCGCGGATCACCTTGAGCTTCAGCGCCTGCGCGCGAAACGTTTTCGATTGGCGCGAAATGACGATCACCCCGCACAGCATCAGGCAGGACCAGACGATGCGGTGGCCGATCAGTTCCAGCGCCGGCACCTGGGCGAGCCATTTGAAATACACCGGGAACAGGCCCCACAGGGTGTAGGCGCCGATGGCGCTCCAGATGCCTCGATTCATGGGTCTGTCTGATTGAGACTGCACGGCCGACGGTGGCTCGGATGCGAATTATGCGGCAGAAACCACAATCGGTTTCGCGGCTCGGCCGGGTCATGCCTCGCTCACGAATCCGTCAGGGTGTTAAAGTCTGCAAGTATTCGCATCGAGAAGCTTATGACGGACCCGACAACATCCCACGGCAGCATGCTGCGCATGGCGGCGGACCTGGTGCTACGGCCCGCGATGGCTTGGGACGCGCTGGCCAACGCGCCACTGGAAATGTCGCGGATGTGGCGCCACCTGCTGATACTTGGGTCCATCGGTCCCGTGGCACTGGTGCTGGGTAGCTGGCTTTTCAACAGCCAGGCCATTCCGATCGGGCAGGTATTGCCGCTGGCAGCCGGGTCGCCGATGCACAGCGCGGTTTCCGGCTACGTATTCCCCCTGGATTTTCCCCTGATGGCGCCGCCGCGCAGCCCGGGCTTGTTGATTGCGGCGCGCTCCGGACTGGCTTTTTTCGCCGGACAGATCGTCATCATGCTGCTCGCCGCAGGCGTGATCTGGTTTTGTGCGCCGTATTGCGAAGGCAAACGCGATGCGCGCGCGGCTCTGGCGGTCGTCATCTACGGCAGCACGCCGCTGTTGCTGTCGGGCATCGGCCTGGTCGGCATATCCCTGTCCCTGCTGCTGGCCGCTGGAGCGCTGCATAGTTGTGTCGTCATGCAGCGCGGTGTCCGCCGTTTGCTCGGCGCCCCAGGCAGCGATGCTTCGATGCTGCTAGGCATCACCGTGATGGCGCTTTACGTCCTGATCCCGTTGCTGGGTTTCGCCGCCGCCATGCTGGGAGTGCCGTTGTTCGGCTAAGCGGCGACGCGCGGTTTCGACACGCGCAGGAAATATGCAGTCACTACCCCGCCCGCCAGTGCCAGGCTGGCCAGCGCCGCCAGCCAGAAACCCGGCGCGCCGCGGGGCGGCCCGAAAGTATTGCTGAGCCCCAGCAGATAGCCGCCGGCGAGACCGACGCCCCACAGCGCCACGACGTAGATCGCCATGGGCACGGTGGTCTTCTTGTAACCGCGGAGCACGCTGACCGCCGCCGTCTGCACGGCATCGAAGATGTGATACACGGCGACATAGCCGATCAGCAGCGTCGCCGTCGCGCGCACTTCGCGGTTGCTGGAATACAGGCCGGCGATGGTGTCGGCCCCGAGTCGCAGCAGCAGGCAGGTCAACACGCCGAATCCCAGGCAGGCGAAGATGCCGGCCAGGCCGGCACGCCGGGCGCGTCGCCGATCCCCCGCGCCGAGGGCCTGGCCGGCCAGCACGCTGGCGGCGTTGCCCAGCGACAGGGGCAGCATGAAGACCAGCGCGGCGAGGTTGGAGGCGATCTGGTGCGCGGCCGAGGTGGTCGCGCCGAGGCGGGCAATGAACAATGCCATGAAGGTGAAGGCGGTGACGTCGACGAAAAAAGTGACACCAATCGGCAGGCCGAGCCGCAATAAACTGATGATCTTGGCCGGCTTCGGCCCGCTGAGGCCTTCGAAGATCCGGTACGGTCGATACTCTGGGTTATAGGCGCACCAGCACCAGGCGAGCAGGCAGCTGAGCGTACCGATGACGGCCGTGGATACGGCGCAACCCGGCCCGCCCAGCGCCGGCAAGCCCAGGCCGCCATACATGAAGACCAGATTTAGCGGCACTTTCAGGGTCAAACCCAGCAGATTGAAGATCATGATCGGGCGCGGCCGACCGATGCCGCTGGCAAATCCGTAGAAGACGCGGAAAAACAGCGATGGAATGACACTCCACGACAGCGCGTCTAGATAGGCGCGCACCTTCATCTCGACTTCCGGCGTCAGCCGCGACAGCGACAGGAACGGCTCCGGGTAACGCATCAGCAGGATCACGCCAATGCCCAGAAACAGCGCCAGCCAGGCCGACTGGCGGACTTCCTCGCCGATCAGGGCCCGGTCGCCGGAACCATAGAGATGCGCGACATTGGGAGTCAGTGCGATCAGCACGCCCATGGCGGTGACGAAAACCGTGAAGTAGATCGAAGCGCCGATACCGACTGAGGCGAGGTCGGCGGGCGATAGTTGTCCGGCCATGACGGTGTCGATGACGCCGTTGGACATCACCGCCAACTGGGCGATCAATACCGGCCAGGCCAGCTGGAAGAGTTCGCGGATCAAGCTGGGCCTTGGGGAAATCATGCGTAAGGGTCCGCGCGTCAGTGGCGTCGATGTCGCTGCATCCTGTAATCGCAGCACCTGCAAAAACAAAAAGACCGGAGCGTATCCGGCCTTCGCTTGCTCGCCTGAGCAAAGATCCAGGCGATTGATCCAAGATTCGGAGACTCGCGCTTCGGGCCCGGCTTGCGAAGTGGCCGGGACATCAAGCAGCTGATTCGCCTGCACCCATCGCGAAACAGACAAGCAGTCTAACCTCTTCCCTCGTCCATGACCACGCCGCTCCTGCGAGCCCGACTTTGATTAGAATCGAGCTTCTCCAGACTGATCGCAAATAATCCATGAGGTTCACTTCCGCTCCCCTGATTCGAGGCGTCATCGCCGCCATTGGCGTCGCAATGTGTCTGGCGCCTTCGGCCGCGAGTTCAACTGCGCCCGGAGAGAATGCTGCCTGCCCGCCCGCCGGCTGGAACGTGGATTCCCTGAGCAAGCTTCGTGAAGCAAAATTCGAAGTAACTGATCCGTCGGCACGCGATCAACTCGCACTGAACCTGATGCCCTGTCTTGCCAGTCCCGATCCGGTCTTGCGGGACCAGATAACATTCGAGGCATACTCGCGATGGCTGCGCTCCGAGCAATTGTCATCGGCCGCGCGTCGGACGATTCTCGCTAGCGAGCTGGAGATTCTGAACTCGGAGAGGGACGAGAGCGGTTTTGCCCGGCCCTTTGCAGCCTTGGCGCTGTCTGAACTAGCTCGGGCGGATGCGCGCAAGGCCTTCATGAGTCAGGCGCAACGGGATCAACTGGTTTCGTCCGCGACCCATTATGTGGCGTCGGTGAGCGACTATCGCGGATTCCATCTGACAGAAGGTTGGCGGCACGGCGTCGCCCACGGCGCGGATCTGCTCATGCAACTGGCACGTCACCCCGGCGTGACGAAAGTCCAGCTCGACGGCATCCTGCAGGCGGTCGCGGCGCAAGTTGCCCCGGCCAGCGGGCACTTCTATGTCTATGGAGAGCCTGCCCGGCTCGTCCGCCCGGTGATTTTCGTCGCCGCTCGCGGATTGCATGCGGAGGATGCCTGGCGCGCCTGGCTCGAGCGTATCGCCGCTCCCGCGCCGTTCGCAACCTGGGCGGAGGCCTACGGAAACCAGCGCGGACTCGCCAAAATACACAATACGCGCGCGTTCCTGCAGGCGCTCTACGTCGCCACCCGTGAAAGTGACAATCCGCATTTGCAGCGCCTGCTCCCGGCCCTTACCCGCGGGATGGCGAGTATCGACTGAGCGAAGTCCGGTCGACCTCGACGGCCGGCGTAGTAGCTTAGAATACTTCGCTTTCCAGCAACGAGCCGAGGCTCGAATCGCCCATGTCCGCCCGTCTGCGCGAGATCCCCTACAACTACACTTCGTTCTCGGATCGCGAGATCGTCATCCGTCTGTTGGGCAGCGAAGCCTGGCGGGTGCTCGACGAATTGCGCGGCGAACGCGTCACCGGCCGGTCGGCGCGGATGCTCTATGAAGTCCTCGGCGACATCTGGGTGGCGCAGCGCAATCCCTACCTGGAAGACGACCTGCTGGCCAATCCGGCACGGCGCGCGGCGCTGGTCGAGGCGCTGCGCCACCGTCTGGGCGAAATCGAGAAACGCCGCGGGAGCAATTCCCGGGTCGGACAGCTGCTGGACGAGACGCGCCTGGCGATCAGCCGGTTCGAGAAGCATTTCACCGAGATCGCCGCGCAGCGGCGCAGAGTGCTGCGCGTGCTGGCCAGGCACACGCGCCGCGACAACATCGCCTTCGATGGCCTGGCGCGGGTTTCCCACGTCACCGACGCGACCGACTGGCGCGTCGAGTATCCGCTGGTGGTGCTCTACCCGGACAGCGAAGCGGAAATCGCGGCGCTGGTACGCGGCTGCATCCAACTCGGACTGACCATCATTCCGCGTGGCGGAGGCACCGGCTATACCGGCGGCGCGGTGCCGCTGACGCCGGATTCGGCCGTCATCAACACCGAAAAGCTCGCCGACCTGTCGGCGGTCGAAAGGATCCTGCTGCCGGACGCGGCGGGCAACCGGACGCTGCCCTATGCAGTCGTCCGAACCGGTGCCGGCGTCGTCACCCGGCGCAGCATGGAAGTCGCGGAAAATGCCGGACTGGTATTCGCCTGCGACCCGACTTCGGCCGACGCGTCCTGCATCGGCGGCAATATCGCCATGAACGCCGGCGGCAAGAAAGCCGTGCTTTGGGGCACCGCGCTTGACAACCTGGCCTCGTGGAACATGGTCATGCCCGACGGCAACTGGCTGGAAGTCGAACGCCTCGACCACAATTTCGGCAAGATCCACGAACAGGCGCTGGTGCGCTTCCGCCTCAGCCGCTGCGACGGTCATTACCCGCCGGGCAAGAAATTGCTCGACATGGAAACGCTGGAAATTCCGGGCAGGCAGTTCCGCAAGGAAGGGCTGGGCAAGGACGTCACCGACAAATTCCTGGCCGGGCTGCCCGGTGTTCAGAAGGAAGGCACCGATGGCATCATTACCTCGGCGGTGTGGGTGTTGCACCGGATGCCGGCGCATACCCGCAGCGTTTGCCTGGAGTTCTTCGGCCAGGTGCGCGAGGCGGTGCCGAGCATCGTCGAGATCACCGATTACTTCAAACCGGGCGGCCGAGGTTCAGGCGCGGGCGTGCTGCTGGCCGGCCTGGAACATCTGGACGAGCGCTATGTGCGCGCCGTCGGTTATGCGACCAAGTCGCTGGGCGGCAAAGGCGGTCACGGCCGGCCGAAGATGGTGCTGATCGGCGACATCGTCGGCGACGACGAGAATGCCGTGATGGCCGCCGCCTCGGAAGTGGTGCGCATCGCCAATGCGCGCGGCGGCGAGGGATTCATCGCCGTCAGCGCCGAGGCGCGCCGGCAATTCTGGCTGGACCGCGCGCGCACCGCCGCCATCTCCAGGCACACCAACGCTTTCAAGATCAACGAGGACGTCGTCATTCCCCTGCCGCGCATGGGCGATTACTGCGACGGCATCGAACGCATCAACATCGAACTGTCGATCCGCAACAAGCTGGCGTTGTGCGATGCGCTGTCTGAATTCCTTCGCGGTGACCTGCCGCTGCATCCGGGCGACACCGGGCTCGACAAGCAGGAACTGCTCGGCGACCGCCGCCAACAGGCGTTGAATCTGATCGCCGCCGCGAGACTGCGCTGGCAGTGGTTGCTCGACCACCTCGACTTGCCGCTGCTACAGGCCGAGGGCCGCTTCGCCGAATACGCCGTCGTGGCCGGCCCGCTGACCAATCAGGCGGCCGGCCCTGCGCTGTTTCATCGCCTGCAGGATTATTCCATCCGCGTCTCCTGGAAGGCCGAACTGCGCCCGCAGCTGGAGGAATTGTTCGAAGGCAACGTGTACCGGCATATTCTCGAACGTCTCCTGGCCATCCACCTCGAAGTCAAGCGCGGCCGGGTATTCGTGGCTTTACACATGCATGCCGGGGACGGCAACGTGCATACCAATCTACCGGTGAACTCGGACAACTACGCCATGCTCGCCACCGCCAACGCGGCGGTGAGCCGCATCATGGCGCTGGCGCGCGGGCTCGGCGGCGTAATCTCCGGCGAACATGGCATCGGCATTACCAAGCTGGAGTATCTCGACGAGGAGGAAATCCGTCCTTTCCGCGAATACAAACAGCGCATCGATCCCGAGGGCCGCTTCAACAAGGGCAAACTGATGGTTGGGGGCGACCTCGCCAATGCCTACACGCCTTCATTCAGCCTGCTCGGGACCGAGTCGCTGATCATGGAACAATCGGCGATCGGCAGCATCTCGGCCTCGATCAAGGATTGTCTGCGCTGCGGCAAGTGCAAGCCGGTGTGCTCGACCCATGTGCCACGCGCCAACCTGCTGTATAGCCCGCGCAACAAGATCCTCGCCACCTCGCTGCTGATCGAGGCGTTCCTCTATGAAGAGCAGACCCGACGAGGTGTTTCGCTTCAGCATTTCGACGAGTTTTCCGACGTCGCCGACCATTGCACGGTTTGCCACAAATGCGCCAATCCCTGCCCGGTGGATATCGATTTCGGCGATGTCTCGATCGCCATGCGCAACTTCCTGCGGGTACAAGGCAAAAAGAAGTTCAATCTTGGCACGGCGGCGGCGATGGCCTTCCTCAACGCCACCGATCCGGCAACCATCAAGCTCATCCGTGCCGGCATGATCCGCTTCGGCTATGCCGCGCAGCGCCTCGCCTACCGAGCCGCCAAGGCGCTGGGCCTGACCGGCGGGCTGGTCAGTCATCCGCCGGCCACGCTCGGCCGTCCGCCGATGCGGGCCCAGGTGATCCATTTCCTCACCAAGCCAATGCCCGGCGGTTTGCCCAGGCGCACTGCACGCGCACTGCTCGCCATCGAGGACGACAAGGTGGTGCCGATCATCCGCGATGCGCGCAAAGTCAGCGAGGAAAACTACGCCGGCGACGCGGTGTTTTATTTCCCCGGCTGCGGCTCGGAACGGCTGTTCTCGCAAGTCGGCCTGGCGACCCAGGCGATGCTCTACCATGTCGGCGCGCAGACAGTATTGCCGCCCGGATACCTGTGCTGCGGCTATCCGCAGAGCGCCAGCGGCGACGATGCCAAGGGCAGCCAGATCACTACCGACAACCGCGTGCTGTTCCACCGCGTCGCCAACACGCTCAACTATCTCGACATCAAGACGGTGATCGTTTCCTGCGGCACCTGCATGGACCAGTTGCAAAAGTACCAGTTCGACAAGATCTTTCCCGGCTGCCGATTGCTGGATATCCACGAATACCTGCTGGAAAAAGGCATCAAGCTGGAAGGCTTGACGGGCGTTCGCTACATGTACCATGAACCCTGCCACACGCCGATGAAGACTTACCAGGGCATCAAGGTGGTGAATGCCTTGATGGGCCAGGCGGTGGCGCTCAACGACCGCTGCTGCGGAGAGTCCGGCACACTGGCGGTGACGCGCCCCGACATCTCGACGCAGCTGCGTTTCCGCAAGCAGGAGGAGATGCAACTGGGCGCCGGACAATTGCGCGCCGACGGTTTCGCCGGCCCGGTGAAAATTCTGACCAGTTGCCCGTCCTGCCTGCAAGGATTGGCGCGCTACGACGACGACAGCGGCACCAGCGCCGACTACATCGTGGTGGAGATGGCCAGGGCTATCCTCGGTCCCGAGTGGATGAGGGATTTCATACAGGCGGCGAATGCGGGGGGAATCGAGAGAGTGTTGCTGTGATAGAACTACTAGCCATTCGACTAAGCCGGCAAATGACGCCAGGCAAGGCGCTGGTTATGATTAGCCCAGGCTGAAGCGAGCCAACGATCGACAGGAATGCTGCGACCCAAACCGCCGCGTGAAGGAACGATCAATTTCTTGTGGCGAAGGGCTGCGATGTGGGAATGTGAATGAGTACTCTCGACCCGAACGTGCCGGTGAAGAAAATTGGAAGCAGTCACTCGCGGTAACGATCCGCATCCTAGAATTGTCTTCTGGTATCGCATCCCAACGAGCCCTCTCGGCCCCGGCAAGCTCGGTCTGGGGTCTAACTACAATTTGGCAATTCGGGTTCCGCTTCTGCCACGAAAGCATTTTCTCACTGAGAGTGGACTGGAGCCACCATCCTATTGCCGTAGTTAATAGCTTCGGCTAAAAAACAATCTTACTAAAGTGCTTCCACAATCCGCAAAGCTCCCAATTCGAAATTAATCCGCAAGGCCCACAAGGAACCGGGCGATCGGGGCATTTACCTACTTTGGCACAGACTTCGTTCACCTTGCCATCTGGTATTTCCCGGTAAGGATGCGCCCCGCCCAGTGATTGGAAAACTTGTTCAATTGCTCCAAGCAACCATAACCATGCAATCGTTGTTGGATATGCCGGATCACCATTGATCGCCGGTCATATTGACTCGAATTGGGACGATCGACGATACTTTCGTTCGTCGACTCATGCATCACACAACTTTTTGGCTATGCCCGTTCAACAGGACATCAGATTTGCTGCTACCGGCGACGGCGTGAAGCTCGCGATGGCCATCTATGGGAAGGGTCCACCCCTCGTCAAGGCTGCGACATGGCTAACCCACATCGAGCGGGACCCCTCAAGTAATCACAACAGACCATGGATTGAGGAGCTGAGTCGCAACCATACCTACGTTACCTATGATGCACGCGGTTGTGGCTTATCCTCGCGAAACGTCGCCGACATTTCTTTTGATGCGTGGGTGCGCGATCTCGAAACCGTGGTCGATGCGCTCGGCCTAGATCGCTTCCCACTTGTGGGGATTTCTCAAGGTGCCGCAATCGCCATAGCTTACGCGGCAATGCATCCCGAACGGGTAAGCCATCTCATTCTGTTGGGATCCTTCGCGACCTCGTATTTCACGACCGGGAATCCCGATCCCAGGATTGTGGACGAAGCCGAGACGCTATTGAATGTCATGAAACTCGGTTGGGGCCAAGGCTCCTCTGCAATGAGGCAGGTCTTCGTATCGAAGTTCATGCCGGGAGCGACACAACAACAGCAGCGCGACTTCGATGAACATCAGCGTGTCAGCGCGACACCCGGCGAGGCTGTCCGCAGCATGCGCGCGATGTTCAAAATCAACGTTAAGGACGAAGCACGCAAAGTGAAGTGTCCGTCACTGGTATTTCACATCCGTGGTGACCAACTGATTTACTTCGACCAAGGTCGTAACGTGGCCGCGTTGATTCCCGGCGCCAAGTTCGTTCCACTCGACGGAGAGAACCACCTCCCCTTTGAAGGCGAACCTTGCTGGACTCAGATCGTCCACGAGATTCGTGCGTTTCTCGGGGAACCAGCGTCTAGGAACCCATCGAGTCCAAAACTTACCGCTCGGCAGACGGAAGTATTACGACTAGTCGCGGGCGGGAGCACCGATAAGCAGATCGCGCGTGCCTTAGAATTAAGTCATCGTACTGTGGAAATGCATGTCGCTGCGGCGATCAAGGCTCTTGGCTGCGGCACCCGCACCGAGGCTGTCCATCGGGCGGGCGAAGCCGGCCTTCTGTAACCGCCGACAAGCCTCAGCTGCGTAGTCACAGTAATTGTTTTCGATATGTGCCTCGACCCGCTAAATATCGCGGGGGGTTAGCGACCCTGCACCGTGACGATATCAACCGTGGCCCGCTCCAACGCATGGACCAACACTAACTCGTTCGTGACGGGGACAAACGACTGCCCCGCTTCGAGAATATGATCGCGACGGTCATAATCGACGGTAATCCATACCGTGCCGGTGAGGCAAGTCACTTTTCTGCCAAGGGAATTAGCGATCTTGAGCGTCGATCGTTTTTGGATTTCGACTGGTTTGGTCAGATCGACTGCGCTGGGCGGGTAACTAGCTCTCGTCGGGCGGACCGGGGCTAGTTTAGGGACGATAGTAGATATGAAATTGAGAATTGAGGCGTTCATGGAGATCTCCCGTCAATGATTAGCAGCGGCTCGCTGCATGGCTCCACTTTGCTCGTCCGCATGTCTTGGAAACAGTCGGGAAACTACCGGGAATGGCCACGTCGACTACTGTAGTGGTTACCGGCTCAGAGGAATGACTGGTATGGAGAACTCCCGCGAGTGGCGGGTTGTGGCCCGGGAAGAGTCATGTGACTCTTCCCCTCAGGTCGCTCAGCGATTCCCGATGGCTGGGATTCATTGTGGATGTCGGATGAATCAATCTGTTGTTGCGGTGAAACCGGATGAACTCGGCGTTGGAGTGGCACGATCGACGGTCCGCTTCCCGCGGCGAGAAATCTTCAGGCGACCGCTACCCTATCCTCGAAACGGCAGACATCGATATCCACCGTCAGCCGGTGAATTACCACCTCCGGCACTTTGGCTTTGCCGGCGCCGGGATTCAGGCGCACGAAGCCGCCGGCGACCAGCTTGCCCAGTGTCCGGCTGACGTTCGGCTCGGCGCGGCCGACCATTCGAGCGAGATCGGCGACCGATGTCGGTTTGTTCTTGTCGATGGCGGCAAGCAGTTGGCGATTATCCGGTGTCAGCAAGCGCATTACCGCTCCCACCGAATCGAATGACATCCGACCGGCATCGACGGGCGCCTTATGCTTGCCCTTGGCAACGGCGAGCATTTCCGCCTTGAGTTCTTTCATCGACTGAATCTTGATGCCCATGTCTAGTGCTCCTGATCACTCACAATTTCGAAAGCTACGCCCTGCTCGCTCAATATGCGCTCAGCCTCCCGGAAAAAATCCTCCAACAGCATCTCAACGGAGACGAAATCGTAGGGTCGCCCTTGGTCGTTCGCCGTCCGGTGCCAGTGATCGGCTTCGAGCTTCGGCTTCACATGCCGCCCGCCCCGATGTGGCACCGGATGGGCATTGACAAAGCCCAGTAGCCGCGTACCGCCGGGCGCATGCAAGGTCAGCGAATACGAGATGCCGTAAGGCGTTCGGGCCGACCTCTCGATCTACCTCACCTCAAATCTCAACGTGTGGCCGCTGGCGAAATGATGTACCCGACCATCGTAGGCCAACAGCAGTTCCAGTGCGTATTCGGGTAACTCCATATTCGCATCCTATCATCGTGCGATAGGATGGGCAATAGCCAGGTCGAAATCGACGCGCAGTCAGATCGCCACCGACAACCGCGTGCTGAACTACCGCGCGCCCTTTGCCCACGAGCTCCACAGCCCTCCATCTTTTTTCATATATTTTGAAAGACAGAACATACAAGGGCCAAGGTGGGGATGGGGTAGTACGGCGATGTTAGCCGCATCTCGTGACCCCCCCACCTCCCTCCAACTCCCCCCTTGAAGGGGGGAGAGCAGGGTTGGTGTGCATTTCGGCTGGTCGGCTGAACTTTATGCGGAGAGTCCGGCACACTGGCGGTGCGAAAGCGCTGCGCGCCGACGGCTTTGCCGGCCCGGTGAAAATCCTGACCAGCTGTCCGTCCTGCCTGCAAGGATTGGCGCGCTACGACGATGACAGCGGCACCAGCGCCGACTATATCGTGGTGGAGATGGCCAGGGCGCTGCTTGGGCCCGACTGGATGAAGAATTTCGTCCAGGCAGCCAATGCCGGGGGGATAGAGCGGGTGCTGCTGTAATTACCGGTTAGGATAGCCGCTAAGTCGGTGCGGTGAAGGTCCGCGTGGTAGAGATGTGCATGAGTGCGGTCGACCTCAAGCCGACCTAAAGAGGAATTGAGCGTCACTCGCCGCGGCCGCCATCAAGGAGACCTGGCGGCAAGGTTCTCGACGGGCCGCGCCAGCGTCGACTGCGGCCGTCCATGGCCACGCGCGCGGGGAAACCCCGATTTCGCGTTGAGCGGCGGCTCTCCGAATTCCCGGACGCCCGCCCTCCGGCCACTGCCGGCCAGACGCACCTCCTACGAAGCGGCCATTGAATCGCGCGGCAGTGGGTCTAAACGATTTGACGACAACGCGCGTACCCGAAGTCATCCCTAGTCCATCAATGAGCCCGCGATAGAACGACTTGCTTCGACAAGGCCAATACGGCACGATGCGAAAAACGGAATTGGATTTTGACGGCAAGATGGTTATCGGCGCGTGGAACTGTGCTAACTTTGTTCAGGCATCATTCAAGCCCGCAACGATTTAGAAACGACTCTCATGCGCATATGGCTGTACGTTGCAGCGGCAATCTCCATCCTGGGGCTGTGGGCCTGGCTATCTGACTCGATTACGCCGCAGGGAGAACGGAC
>Ga0163199_1001020_pt1 | contig 17462 bp, 19 predicted proteins | sample PL_2010_150m_FD_113537 | JGI IMG/M metagenome (GOLD analysis project Ga0163199, IMG submission 113537) | Freshwater microbial communities from Powell Lake, British Columbia, Canada to study Microbial Dark Matter (Phase II) - PL_2010_150m | ecosystem: Environmental > Aquatic > Freshwater > Lake ...
CTTGAAGCCGGGCATATTGATTGCGGAGAAATGGGCGAAAAGATCCTCGCTGCCATCATCCGGCGTAATGAAGCCAAAACCTTTGGCGTCGTTGAACCACTTGACAGTACCTAGTGCCATAAACCTTATTCCTTAATTGTTAAATCACAAACCAAAACGTCAATAGACACTCTGGGGCATGTTTGACATGCAAGTTCGCTGCAGATGGGGATTAAGGACGCCAGGCGGAGATTCGGGAAACTGAAGGACTGCGGGGCTATCGACATTGCGGGGAACTTGGCAAAGACAAACACGATCCGCTTTTTACGCACTTTATCCCTTGGCGTCAAGCCTTTTCGTTGCTGCATGACAACATATCATGTTATTTGCATTGTCCCAGGATGACAATTTTTGTTGGAAGAACATCAAATAAAGCCTGTTTTACCCCTGTTCCAATCAGTGTTGCAGATTGGATAATTCGCATTAGAATCGCCCTATGGCGACACGCAAGCATGTCGACCGCGATAGCGGCGCAGTACTCGAAACCGAACGCGGCAAGACCAAGCCGCCGAGGCTTTACAAGGTGCTTCTGCTAAACGATGATTTCACGCCGATGGATTTTGTAGTAGTCGTGCTTCAAAGGTTCTTCAGCATGAGTCGCGAACAGGCAACCTTGGTCATGCTCAAAGTACACCGTGATGGCAAGGGAGTATGCGGCGTTTTTCCGTTCGATCTGGCAGCCACCAAGGTCGAGCAGGTCAGCACTTTTGCGCGCCAGAATCAACATCCACTGGCGTGCGTGATGGAGGAAGATTGAGATGATTGCGCAAGAACTCGAAGTTAGCTTGCATATGGCATTTGTCGAAGCACGCCAGAAGCGTCATGAATTCATTACCGTCGAGCATCTGCTGTTGTCCTTGCTCGACAACCCTTCTGCTGCTGAAGTTCTGCGTGCCTGTGCCTCCAATATCGAAGAGTTGCGCAAGGAACTTGCGTCCTTCATCGCCGAACATACGCCCACCGTCACCGGCAGCGACGAAATTGATACCCAACCGACACTTGGATTCCAGCGTGTCATTCAACGTGCCATTCTGCATGTCCAGTCCTCGGGCAAAAAGGAAGTGACTGGCGCCAACGTCCTGGTTGCCATTTTCGGAGAAAAGGATTCGCACGCCGTATACTTCTTGCAACGGCAGGGCGTGACGCGGCTTGACGTGGTGAACTTTATTTCACATGGCATTACCAAGTCTCCCCATCCCGTCACCCGCGGGGAAGCGGAACAGAGTGACCAAGATCCAGAAAACCAGGCTTCCGGTGGCGCTCTGGAAAGCTTCGCGCAAAATCTCAATGCCCTGTCCCTGATGGGAAAGATTGACCCACTGATCGGCCGCGACAAGGAGCTGGAACGAGTCATACAGACGCTTTGTCGACGCCGGAAGAATAATCCGCTGCTAGTCGGTGAGGCCGGGGTCGGTAAGACCGCCATTGCCGAGGGTTTGGCACGGCGTATCGTCGAAGGTCGCATACCTGAGATTCTCACCGGAGCCACCGTATACGCGCTTGACATGGGCGCGTTGCTGGCGGGGACAAAATACCGCGGCGATTTCGAGCAACGTCTCAAAGCCGTATTGAAGCAACTGCTGGAAAATCCGAATGCGATCCTGTTCATCGACGAGATTCATACCCTAATCGGTGCCGGTGCCGCATCGGGCGGAACCCTCGACGCGTCCAACCTGCTCAAACCCGCACTTTCGAACGGCAATCTGAAGTGCATCGGCGCGACTACCTACCAGGAATTTCGCGGCGTCTTCGAGAAAGACCATGCCCTCTCGCGCCGATTCCAGAAGATCGACGTTGTCGAGCCGTCGGTCGAGGAAACCGTATCAATTCTGCGTGGTCTCAAATCTCGTTTCGAGGAACACCACGGCATCAAGTATTCTTCGGCGGCCATCACCAGCGCCGCCGAACTGTCGGCGAAATACATCAATGACCGTCATCTGCCTGATAAAGCCATCGACGTCATAGACGAAGCCGGCGCCGCGCAGCGAATACTGCCGAAATCCAAACAGAAGAAACTGATAGGCAAGACCGAGATCGAGGATATTGTCGCCAGGATCGCGCGCATACCGTCGCAACATGTCTCCAGCGATGATCGCGGCGCCTTGAGGAATCTCGATCGTGACCTGAAAAGCGTGGTCTTCGGTCAGGATAAGGCTATCGATGCGTTGACCAGGGCAATCAAGATGTCGCGTTCTGGCCTGGGCAATCCACAAAAGCCAATCGGCAATTTTCTGTTTAGCGGTCCCACCGGCGTCGGTAAAACAGAGGTGGCGCGCCAACTGGCCTTTTGCATGGGCATCGAATTGATCCGTTTTGACATGTCGGAATACATGGAGCGCCACGCCGTTAGCCGCTTGATCGGGGCGCCTCCGGGCTACGTCGGATTCGATCAAGGCGGTTTGCTGACTGAAGCAGTGACCAAGAAACCACATGCTGTGCTGCTGCTCGATGAAATCGAAAAAGCCCATCCCGATGTTTTCAACATTCTTTTGCAAGTGATGGACCACGGGGCTCTGACCGACAACAACGGCCGCAAGGCCGACTTTCGCAACGTCATCATCATCATGACCACGAATGCCGGCGCGGAGGCCCTGCAGAGGGCAACCATGGGTTTTACCGCCACCCGTCAGGCAGGGGACGAGATGGTGGAAATCAAGCGAATGTTCACTCCGGAGTTCAGAAACCGACTCGACGCGACGATATCCTTTTCTGCGTTGGACGCGGAAATTATCCTTCGAGTTGTGGACAAGTTCCTGATGCAGCTCGAAGGTCAATTGCATGAGAAAAAGGTCGAAGCAATCTTTACCGATGCGCTCAAGACCTGGCTCGCCGAGCAGGGCTTTGATCCAACGATGGGTGCTCGACCAATGGCGCGCCTGATTCAGGACACGATCCGTTCCGCGCTTGCGGACGAACTGCTGTTTGGTCGTCTCGCCGGCGGCGGACGAGTTACGATTGATCTCGACCCAGATCAAAAGGTCAAACTGGTATACGAAGATTTGGTTGAGGACATTGTTTGATCGCCAGCTTCGCGCTCCAGAATCATGTTAGTTGACGGCGACCAGCTTCTGGTCGCCGTTTCTTATTGAATTGACAGGAAATAGTGCCATGGAATTGCGCACCGCCGACCTCCTCGACGGCCACGAAGATCTCCTGAAGCTCGGCCAACTACATGTCGTTGCGCCAATCTTCCGATCCTACGGTGGGCGCCGCGTGTTCCACGGATCGATCAGTACCCTCAAAATATTCGAGGACAACTCACTCGTTCGCAAAGCCGTCGAACAACCTGGCAATAGTCGCGTACTGATCGTCGATGGCGGAGGATCCCAACGTTGCGCGCTGGTCGGCGATCAGCTGGCTCGACTCGCCATGGACAACGGCTGGGCTGGATTGGTCGTGTATGGATGCATTCGTGACTCGCGAGCCATCGCAGGCATGGATGTCGGCGTTCTAGCTCTGGGCACACACCCCCTGAAAACCGTCAAGAGGAATACCGGCGAGGTTGATATTCCCGTTTGCTTCGGCGGGGTAAGCTTCGTGCCGGGGCAGCAACTGTACGCCGACGACGACGGCGTAATCATCAGTGTTTCAGCCCTTAGTTGAGGCGACCTGAACCTTTCCATTTCGGTGCAGCGCAAAACCAGAGCATTTCATGCCCAAAAAAAACATATCATAATACGAAATACTAGCCGTAACTATATCTTTAATATAACTATATTATCAAGCCAAGTCTTATATAAGACTATTGCTGCCCTGCAATATTCTGTCTATACTTCTGTCTGAAGATGAACTGGGTAATCCGGTTCGCCTTCACCTTCCTCAACGACTCTTATAAGGTATCCGAGATGACCACTCGCGAACAGGCGGCCGCATTGCTGGCCAAGGACTGGGCAGAAAACCCGCGCTGGAAAGGAATCGAGCGCAACTACACCGCGGCGGATGTCGTTCGCCTGCGCGGTTCGTTACACGTCGAACATACCCTGGCCCGGCGCGGCGCAGAAAAGTTATGGGAGATGGTGAACTCGCAACCCTATGTCAACTGCCTCGGCGCGCTCACCGGCGGTCAGGCCATGCAGCAGGTCAAAGCCGGGTTGAAATCCATCTACTTGTCCGGCTGGCAAGTCGCCGCCGACAACAACAATTCACTGTCGATGTACCCGGACCAGTCCCTGTACTCGGTCGACTCTGTGCCGACAGTCGTCAAGCGCATCAACAACTCATTTCAGCGCGCCGACGAGATACAGTGGTCGAAAGGCGTTAACCCCGGAGACAAGGATCATGTGGATTACTTCGCGCCGATTGTCGCGGACGCTGAAGCGGGATTTGGTGGTGTCCTGAATGCTTACGAACTCATGAAAGCAATGATCAAGGCGGGCGCCGCGGGAGTCCACTTTGAGGATCAACTGGCTTCCGTCAAGAAATGCGGCCATATGGGCGGCAAAGTCCTGGTACCAACTCAAGAGGCCGTGCAGAAACTTAATGCGGGGCGCCTCGCCGCCGATGTCCTGGGTGTCCCCACGCTGATTCTGGCGCGCACAGACGCCGAAGCGGCCGACCTGGTCACCAGCGATTTCGATGCCAACGATAAACCCTTCATCACCGGAGAACGCACCGCGGAGGGTTTCTACAAGACCCGCAAAGGTCTGGACCAGGCCATCTCGCGCGGTCTCGCCTACGCTCCCTATGCCGACATGGTCTGGTGCGAAACCGGTACGCCGGACCTTGCCTTCGCCCGAAAATTCGCCGAAGGCGTTCAATCCAAGTTTCCCGGAAAGATGCTCGCCTACAACTGTTCGCCGTCTTTCAACTGGAAAAAGAACCTCGACGACGCGACCATCGCGAAATTCCAGAGAGAACTCGGTGCCATGGGTTACAAGTATCAGTTCATTACTCTCGCCGGCATTCACAATATGTGGTATCACATGTTCGACTTGGCCCAGGACTATGCGCAGCGCGGAATGACAGCCTATGTCGAGAAGCTGCAGCAGCCAGAATTCGATGCCCGCGAACGCGGATACACATTCGTCTCCCATCAACAGGAAGTCGGCACGGGCTATTTTGACGATGTCACCACCGTCATTCAGGGCGGCGCGTCTTCGGTCACTGCGCTGACCGGCTCCACGGAGGAGGAACAATTCCACTAGGTTTCATCGGGATCCCTCAATATCGGAGGGCTATCCTCGCGCCGCACTCCTACCCGAGTGCGGCGCTCCCACTTATGAGAACCAATACTCGGATCGGCTAGCGGTATGCTTAAGCGGGTGAATGAACAACTTGCCCGCAACGTTAGTTGGCGCCGCTGAAGAAATACGGCAATGACGCTCCGACCATGGAGTACCGCCGCGGCGTTGAATTCCAGTCGCCCCGCCACTTGAAAACCGAGGATACGAGATGAATTGCAATAATCAAAGCTTCCATTTCGGTTTAGGCATGAATATGATTCCGCATATGATCCGCGCAGTCATATGCGACGCCCGTGGCACCAAGTTCGACGCTCATTCGGTTTCGCCAGTAACTGAACAGTTGGACCGACTCCCCGCGGCGACGCGGCGTCGGCCCCGCGACGTAGCTTCTTTTGTCAATCTATCGAATCGTCGAATCGCCAATTCAAAGGAGTAAGCATGGCTCTCAATCTTCCCGCCGGGGTGCAAGTGAATGCCCCTATCCTTGCCCGTTTTGACGAGATTCTCAGTCACGACGCCCTGTCCTTGGTCGCCAAGCTTCATCGGAACTTCGAGGGACGTCGCCAGGAACTGCTGAAGAAGCGAATCGAGCGTCAGGCTCGTATCGACGCAGGCGAAATGCCCGACTTCCTGCCTGAGACCAAACACATTCGCGAAGGCGACTGGAAGATCGCGCCACTCCCCAAGGCGTTGGAATGCCGTCGCGTAGAGATCACCGGTCCGGTCGAACGCAAGATGATTATCAACGCCTACAACTCGGGAGCCGATTCCTACATGACGGATTTTGAGGATTCGAACAGCCCGAACTGGTACAACCTGATACAGGGCCAGGTCAACCTGTTTGATGCCATTCGCCGCAAACTCAGCTTCACCAACGAAGCCGGCAAGGACTACAAGCTCAATGACAAGGTCGCCACCTTGCAGATCCGGCCGCGCGGCTGGCATCTAGACGAGAAGCATGTGCTAGTCGACGGCAAACGCGTCTCCGGGGGAATTCTTGATTTTGCTTTGGTGTTTTTCCACAACGCCAAGGAGCAGATCGCCCGCGGTGAAGGTCCGTTCTACTATCTGCCGAAACTTGAGGGTCACTTGGAAGCACGCCTGTGGAACGACATCTTTGTGATGGCGCAGCAAGAAATCGGGATTCCCCAAGGCAGCATCAAGGCCACCGTGCTGGTCGAGACCATACTGGCCACTTTCGAACTCGAAGAAATACTTTATGAGTTGCGCGAGCACAGTGCCGGCCTCAACGCCGGACGCTGGGACTACATTTTTTCCTGCATCAAGAAATTCAAGAAGAACAAGAATTTCTGCCTGGCCAATCGTGGCGCCATCACCATGGAAGTGCCCTTCATGCGCAGCTATGCGCTGGCGCTGGTGAAGGCCTGCCACAAGCGCGGCGCTCCGGCGATCGGCGGCATGAGCGCGCTGATTCCGATCAAAGGCGACCCGGTTGCCAACGAAAAGGCCTTGGCCGGCATCCGCCACGACAAGACCCGCGACGTAAACGACGGTTACGACGGCGGCTGGGTGGCCCACCCCGGCCTGGTTTCCATTGCCATGGAGGAATTCGTCAAGTTCCTCGGCGACGAACCCAACCAGTGGGACAAACAGCGCACCGAGACCTACGGGCCGAAGGACTGGCTCGACTTTCAGCCGGAGCAGCCGATCACCGAAGCGGGCCTGCGCGGGAACATCAATGTTGGGATCCACTACCTCGGCTCCTGGCTGGCGGGCAATGGCTGCGTGCCGATCCACAACCTGATGGAGGACGCCGCGACGGCCGAGATCAGTCGCTCGCAGGTGTGGCAGTGGGTGGTCAGTCCCAAGGGAAAACTCGACGACGGACGCAAGGTCACGGCCGAGATGGTGCGCGCCATGATACCCGAGGAACTTGCCAAGGTTAAAGCGACCGTCACCGCACAAGGAGAGCGGACCGAGACCTACGAGCAGGCCGCGGGGATCTTCGAGGAAATGTCGCTGTCGGCGAACTATCCCGAGTTTCTGACTCTGCCATTGTATGAGGCGATGCAATGACTCCGGCCTGATGGCGCCTCGACAAAATGGGAGAGGCCCGCGCCGTTTCCCGTTCTACGAGTCGACATGCTGCCCACGGACTGTCCCTGCGGCGAGCTGCATTACTGAAATGCGCTGACAGTGAGGTAAACTGCTGCCAATAAACCTTTGGATAAATATCATGCCCCATATCGTCATCGTTTCATTCGCTCGCGACCGCCAATATGAATTCAGATTTCTCGACAACGACAAGGAGTTGTTCACGCCCGAAGCGGCACAGGAATGGCTAAGCCGTGAATGGGAAGATCTTGACTGCGTTCCGACCAATCCGGTGGGCAAAGTCCTGCGGCTGGATGAGGTGTTGCTGGTTGCACAGTACGCAGGCGAGCGACGTTTTTCCGAAGCAGGCGACTGGGCGCAGCGCTATGCCCGCGCCGTCGTCGGGGCGCTCAATCGCGACAACGTATTCGTCGATGTCGCCGAACATGTGGTGACTTGACGAAGGCCAGTTCCGGGATGCCGAGACCAGTGCCGCGCTCGGCGGCGAACCGGCGATCAGAAACGCCGTGACCGCCGACGCCGGAAAGAAAGGGGATCCTGCCGTGCGAAGTCTAACCGGCGAGCAGGGGAAACAATTCCTTCAATCCCATCGCCATCATGTCGATGGCCAGGCCGGCCAGCAGAAAGCCGGTCAGGCGTTCGATGACATTGAGTTTTGCGGGAGTGAGCCAACGCTGCATTCTGGCAGCAAAGTGAAACGTTGCCCAGGTGATCGCGCCAACCACCAAGCCGGGCACCACGATTGCAATGAAGTCCCCTGTTTGCTGCAACGGCCCATGCATCATCATATAGGACAGGGCAGCCGGACCCGCTAGCAGCGGAATGCCGAGCGGCACGATGCCGTACCCGTGTCTATCCGCGGCGGCCGAAGTTTCCGCTGCCGTCTGCTTGACCGCCTTTTCCTGTCCCAGCACCATGGCAATGGCCAGGATCAGCACGATGATCCCGCCGCCGACGCGCATCCCGCCGAGGCTCAATCCAAGCAGATTGAGGACCTCGGTGCCGATCAGTCCCGCTCCAACCAGCGTCACTCCAACCGTGACGCCGAGCAGGCGCGCATATTGCCGCTGCATGGCCGGCAATATCCCGCCGGTCGCCTGCAAGAACAGCGGGATCAGGCCGAAAGGCTCGACCAAGGCCAGCAAGGTAATGGTCTTCTTCAACAAGATTATCCACATCGACGGCATCATACGCCTTCGTCGCCGAGCGCCTGCCGAAACGCGCATGACATATAAGCAATTGCTGAAGCAATAAAATTTATTACGCGGAGCATCTATTTCCTCTACTTTATTTCGCTGAATCTTGTTCCAACTCAAGGATTCATATAAACTCAGCCCTTAGATTCAGGGGCATTCCGTCCTGAGGAGGGACCGTGAAATCCGACGGCAATTCAGGTACCTGTGGTACCCGATGCAGTTCTGCGATCCAGATTCGTCATCCGGCCGGTCCGAGAGTGCATGAGCCCGGGGCGCAATTCGCTCGAGCTGTTATCTAATTGAATTCATGAATAATTAAATAATGACTGAATACCCAAAAGACTCTCAGCGAAACCTTGTCGCGCCGACCACGCTTTGGCAGCGCCTGCTTGAACCGCCCAAATGTTCCATGTTGCGAATGATATTCATCGGCATTATCGGCGGGATTTTGATCTGGGGCGGCCTCAACACCGGCATGGAATTTACCAACCGTACGGAGTTTTGCCTTTCCTGCCACGAAATGTCGATACCCTTCGAGGAACTCAAGAAGTCCGTCCATTACACCAATCGTTCGGGTACTTCAGTGTCGTGCGCCGACTGCCATGTGGCCAGCAGCAAGCACCCGGTTGATTACGGTCGCAAGCTGACGATGAAGCTCCTTGCTGCGCGGGACGTGATCGGACACATCGTCGGTTCCGTCGACACGCCGGAAAAGTTTGAAGCCAAACGCTTTGAAATGGCCAAGCGAGTCTGGCAAAAAATGAAGGACTCGGATTCTCGCGAGTGTCGCAATTGTCACAGCTTTGACACGATGGACACGACCAAGCAGAAGGATAGGGCGGTCGTAAAGCACGAAGGTGCGCTAGAGGACGGCAAGACCTGCATTGATTGCCACAAGGGCATCGTCCACAAGCCCGTTCACCAGAAGTTGGAAGAGGAAGAGGCCAAGGCCGCAAGCAAGGCCAGCTGATTTAGACCCATCGAAGGTCAAGCGGCAATTGATAACTTTGTGCCCTCTGCGGGCAACACATACAGGAGCGGACAGATGAAACGGATGACGGTGTTGCTATTGGGAGTCCTGATTTCCGGCGGTCTATGTGCCGCGCCGGACTGGAGCAAGGTCCCCGTCAGAAAGATGACCTTGTTCTACCCGGGCCAAGCCGGCCTGGAATGGATCATGAACAAGTCAGACCATTCTGCGGTACCTGACATCGTTGACAAGAAACGCTCCTGTGCCAAGTGCCACGAAGGCGACGCCAGCGAAATCGGCGACAAGATTGTTGCCGGCAAACCTGTGGGCAGTTCCAAGACCGTCCTGGAAAATGAGCCGCAGAAGGGCAAAGCCGGCTTCATTCCGGTCTCTTTCCAGGCGGTCCATGACGGCAAGAAGATTTACTTCCGCTTCGAATGGGAAACGCCCAAGGGGGTCGATGCCAAGAAGGCCGACCCAAAGAACGAACTCAAGCTGACCATGATGTTCGACGGTGGCGGCACTGTCGAAGGCGCCGAGCTGAATGGGTGCTGGGGAACTTGTCACATGGACCTACGCACCATGAAGAACGCAAAGGACGACAAGAAGACCAAGTACATCAAAGGCGCGGACCTTGCCAGCGGCAAGTTCATGGACCTGATCCAATTCAGGAGCGGCAAGGGAGAAAAGCCGGTGGATGGGCATGTAGACAGCGAGCGCCGCATGGATGGCGGAAAGAGCCTCGTCAAGGCCGACGGCAAGAAGGAGGGCAACAAGTGGATCGTCAGCTTCGAGCGCACGCTGGCCGGTGCCGGCCAGGGCGATCACAGCATCGTCGAAGGCAAGCAGTACAACTTTGGCTTCGCCATTCACGACGACTACACGAATGCGCGTCATCATTACGTCTCGCTGGGTTATATCTTCGGGCTGGATAAGCCGATGGCGGACGTGAAAAACTATATCAACGTCGTCAAGCAGTAGCAGCAGATCCACGCATTCTTACAAACCTTAAAGAGAAGAGGATACGCACATGAAGATCAGAAGGGACGGATGGGTTGTGGCCGCCGGCTTGCTGGCGCTGTCTACGGCCGCGCTGGCGGCACCCCCGAGCGCGGCAATGCTTTCCAATGCCTGCGCCGGCTGTCACGGCACCCTCGGCGCCAGCGCGGGCCCGAGTATGCCCAGCCTGGCGGGTCAATCCAAAGTATCCATCGTTGAGTCCATGACCGACTTCAAGAGCGGTGCACGCCCCTCATCGATCATGGGTCGCCTGGCCAAGGGCTACTCCGATGCCGAAGTCGACGCGATGGGAGATTTCTTCTCCAAACAGAAGCCTGTCATGCATGTCCAAAGCCTCGACCAGGCAAAGGTCGCCAGGGGACAGGCGGTGCACGAGAAGAGTTGTGCGCGATGTCATGTCGAGGATGGCAAGGAACCCAAGGACAACTCGCCCATCGTTGCCAGCCAGTGGTTGAGATATCTCCAGATTCAGATGGACGACTATGCTTCCGGCAAACGCAAGATGTTCGAAAACAAAGCTGAAAAAATGAAGCCGCTATCCAAAGACGATCTGGATGCAGCCGCCCATTTCTATTCCAGCGTTAAATAGGAGAAAAATATCATGACTCTGGATCGCAGAAATTTTATCAAGTTGTTGGGCAGCGTCTCTGGGCTGGCCATGGCGGGATGTGCCAGCCCCGGCGGACTCGCGGGCCCGACCGGTGGCCGCCGGGTTGTAGTGGTGGGCGGCGGCTACGGCGGCACCATCGCGGCGAAGTATATCCGCATGCTCGACTCGAGCATCGAGGTCGTGCTTATCGAGCGCAACGATCACTATGTTTCCTGCCCGTTCAGCAACCTTTATATCGGTGGCATCCTCAAGGACCTGACTCCGCTGACCATTCGCTATGACAAGCTGGTGTCCAATCATGGCATCAAGTTCATGCAGGCTGAAGTCACCGGGGTCGATGCGGCGAAAAAAGTCGTGATGACTTCAGGCGGCGATGTCTCCTACGACCGCATGGTGGTTTCTCCCGGTATCGACTTCCGTTTCGAGGAGCTTCAGGGTTACGACCCCGCCACCACGCCGGAAATCATGCCTCACGCCTGGAAGGCCGGTCCCCAGAGCACCCTGCTGCGCAACCAGCTTGACGGCATGAAAGACGGTGGAACCGTGGTGCTGTCGATTCCCCTCGGCCCCTTCCGTTGCCCACCCGGCCCGTACGAGCGCGCCAGCTTGATCGCCCACTACCTGAAGCAGCACAAGCCGAAGTCGAAGATCATCGTCCTCGATGCCAACCCCGACATCGTCTCGAAGGGCCCACTCTTCAAGAAGGGCTGGAAAAAGCATTACGACGGCATGATCGACTATCGCGGTGCAAAGAAGGTGACTGTCGTTGATACCAAGAACATGTCGGTGCAGGTCGAGGGTATCGAGCCCGTCCACGGCGACGTGATCAACGTCATTCCGCCGCAACGCGCTGCCGACCTGGCAGTTCATGCCGGACTGGTCGGTCCGGACAAGAAATGGTGCCCGGTCGACGCAACCACTTTCGAGTCAACGCTGCGCAAGGGAATCCACGTCATCGGCGATGCATCGATCGCCGGCGCAATGCCAAAGTCAGGCTACTCGGCCAACTCGGAAGCCAAGGTCTGCGCCATAAATCTGGTGGCCATGATGAACGGCAAGGAGGTGACCGAACTTTCCGGCATCAATACCTGCTACAGCTTCATCACCAACAAGGAAGCGGTGAGCGTCGCGGCAGTCTACAAGGTAGCCGCCGGCAATATTGTTTCAGTGCCGAACTCCGGCGGCGTCTCGCCGGACTTGTCCGAACTGGAGGCGGTCTATGCGGAAAGCTGGCTGAGGAATATTTTGACGGAGATGTCGACCTGACCTGAAAAGCATCAAACCAGACAACCCCGCCGCTCGGCGGGGTTGTAGCTCTTGGGTAGCTAACTGTGACCGGTACTGCCGAAACCGCCGGCGCCGCGACCGCTGGCCGCGAAGTCATCGACGACATTGAAGCCGACCTGCATGACCGGCACGACCACCAGTTGCGCCAACCGGTCGAGCGGATTGAGCATGAAGATTTCCATGCCGCGATTCCAGGTGGAAATGAAAATCTCGCCCTGATAGTCGGAATCGATGAGTCCGACCAGGTTGCCCAGCACGATACCGTGTTTGTGTCCGAGTCCCGAGCGCGGCAGTATCATGGCCGCCAGTCCCGGGTCGGCGATGTGGATGGCAATTCCGGCCGGAATAAGCTGCGTCTCGCCAGGAAGCAGTTGCAACGGCGCCGCGATGCAGGCGCGCAGGTCAATGCCGGCGGCGCCCTGGGTGGCATAGCGCGGCGCATATTCGCCGGAAGCCTCGCGCAGGCGTGGATCCAGAATCTTGATGTCGATGCGATGCATGGATCAGCGTTGCGCCAATAGTCCGGCGACATGGGCGACGATGCCCCGCGCCACTTCAAGTTTGCTTGCCGCTGGCAGGACGTGGTTTCCGGCCGCATCGAACAACACCACTGAATTGTCATCGCCTCCCAGACCGTCCTGCACCAGATTACCGACCACCAGCGGCAGGTTCTTGGCCTGGCGTTTACCTTCCGCGTACGCGGCGAGATTCTGGCTTTCGGCCGCAAAACCAACGCAGAACGGCGCCTGCGGCAGTTCCGCCACTTCGCTGAGAATGTCCGAGTTTTGACGCAACTCCATCGTCATGGCGGCGCCATTCTTCTTGATCTTTTGGTCGGAAACCTGTGTGGGGCGATAGTCGGCAACTGCCGCCACTGCGACGAAAACATCCTGGCCGGCGATCGAATGCAGCACCGCCTGGCGCATTTCCGCCGCGCTGCGCACATCGATGCGAGTGACCCCGCGCGGCGTCGTCTGGCTTACCGGTCCGGACACCAGCGTCACGCTTGCGCCTGCCTCCATGCAGGCGCGCGCCAGCGCAAAACCCATCTTGCCGGAACTTAGATTGGTCAGGCCGCGCACCGGATCGAGCGCCTCGTAGGTTGGGCCGGCCGTTAACAACACGCGTTTGCCGGCCATTATTTTCGGCTGGAAGAACGCGACCAACTCCTCGAATATTTCTTCCGCTTCGAGCATGCGCCCCGGCCCGTTTTCGCCGCAAGCCTGTTCGCCGCTGGCGGGGCCGAGCAACATCACGCCGTCAGCGACCAGCTGCGTAACATTGCGCTGGGTCGCGGGGTTCTCCCACATCTGCCGGTTCATCGCCGGCGCCAGCAGCAGCGAACAACCGCGTGCCAGACAAAGTGTAGATAACAGGTCATCGGCGTGCCCCTGCGCCACTTTGGCCATGAAGTTGGCGCTGGCCGGCGCCACCACGATGGCGGCGGCGCCGCGCGTCAGATCGATGTGCGCCATGCCGCCGGGCATCCGTTGGTCCCACAGACTGCTCCACACCCGCTGGCCGGTAAGCGCCTGAAAAGTCGTCGGGCCGACAAAATGGGTGGCGGCCTCGGTCAATGCCGTATCGACATAGGCCCCGGCCTGGACCAGCAGGCGCGCCAATTCTGCCGCCTTGTAGGCCGCTACGCCGCCGGTGACGCCGAGCACGATACGTTTGCCTGAGAGTTCAGCCATGCCGGTAGAATGTCCGAATCGTACCAATTGCGCATTCTAACCCATGGCAATTACCGATTGGCCCTCAGACGAACGTCCGCGGGAGCGCTTGCTGAAACACGGTGCGGCGGCGCTTTCGGACGCCGAACTGCTGGCCATCTTCCTGCGTGTGGGCATGAAGGGACAGAGCGCGGTCGATTTGGCGCGCGTCTTGCTGGGTCATTTCGGGACACTGACGCGCCTGTTTCACGCCGAAGCCGGCGAGTTCGCTGTGATCCCCGGCATGGGTAGCGCCAAGTATGCGCAATTGCAAGCCGTGCTCGAAATGGCAAAACGCGCCCTGCATGAAAACCTGGCGTTCGGCGACCTGTTTGCCGCGCCAGCGACGGTTCGTGATTGGTTGCGCCTGAAACTGGCCCATCTGCCGCATGAAGCGTTTGTCGCCCTTTGGCTGGATGCCCAAAATCGGCTGATCGCCAACGAAGAACTGTTCCGCGGGACCCTCACTCAGACCAGTGTTTATCCCCGCGAAGTGGTCAAATCCGCGCTCAAGCATAATGCCGCCGCAGTCATTCTGGCGCATAACCACCCCTCCGGAGTCGCCGAGCCATCTCGGGCCGACGAAGCATTGACCGCTTCGCTCAAACAAGCCTTGGCGATGGTTGACGTTAAATTGCTCGATCACTTCATCGTCGCCGGCAATACCTCGCCCCTGTCATTCGCAGAACGTGGCCTGCTTTGATTTCGCCTGGATGAGGGCGCCGGTAAACATCGGACCGGAATCATTTGAACATTTGCGGGAACCTCGGGTATAATGCGCGGCTTCGCTGAATACTGAATTCTGGAGCAACTTACATGTCTCGCGTTTGCCAAGTCACGGGCAAGGCCCCGATGGTCGGAAATCATGTTTCCCACGCCAACAACAGAACCAAACGTCGCTTTCTGCCCAACCTGCAGAGTCGCCGCTTTTGGGTCGAAACCGAGAACCGCTGGGTGCGTCTGCGAGTTTCCAATGCGGGCTTGCGCACCATCGATAAAAAAGGCATAGACGTCATTCTTGCCGAGCTGCGCAGCCGCGGCGTAGCGTTCTGACATCTGCCGCAACCTGACCGGAGAGCATCATGGCCAAAGGCGCCCGCGAAAAAATCAAGCTTGAATCGACGGCCGGTACCGGCCACTTCTATACCACGACCAAGAACAAGCGCACCAAACCCGAGAAAATGGAGATCATGAAATACGATCCCAAGGTACGCAAGCATGTCGCTTACAAGGAAATCAAGCTGAAGTGATTTGCGGATTCTCGCCGGATCATTAAGAAACCCGCAGGCGCGGGTTTTTCATTTGTTGCCGTCTGAATTCTGCACGCCTATCATCCTCACCTCGCGCTGGGGATATGGAATTCCGATGCCCGCGGCCTGGAAATCGCGCCATATCGCCAGGTTGATGTCGGAGCGGAGTTGCAGCGTACCTTCCTGCGGATCCGCGATCCAGAATCCAAGTTCGAGATCGATGCCGGAATCGGCAAAGGCCACCAGAAAAGCTTTCGATTCCGGCGTCGCGAGCACGCGCGGCTGAATCCTCGCAGCATTCCGCATTATCTCCATCGCAAGTTCAATGTCACTGGCGTAGCTTATCTGCACCTGGAGCGCGATTCGCAGCAGCGGGTCGGTGTAAGACTCATTGAGCACTACGGAATTGACCAGAATCTCGTTGGGAATGATTGCCTCGACGCCGGTCAACCCCTTCAAGACCGTGTAACGCGCGGTGATCTGAGTCACCTGTCCGCGCTCGGCGCCGACGCTGATGAAGTTGCCCATACGGATCGAACGATCCAGCAGGATGATGAACCCCGAGATGTAGCTGCTGGCGATCTTCTGCAATCCGAATCCGATGCCGACGCCGAGCGCCCCGCCGAAAACCGACAACGTAGTCAAATCGATGCCGACCAGGGGCAGGCCAATTAACACGGCCAGTACCAACAGAACCGCCTTCGCCAGGCGGGTAAATACCACCCGCAGGTTCTCATCAATACCCTGGGCGCTCGACAGGCGCGCCTCCACCAGACCGTTGACCCAGAGCGCGGCGAAAAGAGTTGCCAGCAGCGTGGCAATCCCTTGAGCCACTTGCCATAGGTTGAGTTTCTGTATGCCGACCGAAAAACTCACGCCTTCCAGCATCTCGATCAGGTCCGGCAACAGCCCGGTGATGTGCAAGGCAACCAGACCCCACACCAACAGGGCAAATGCGCGCTCGAACGAAGCCAGCCAGCCAGAATTGCCGAAGCTATGGCGCAGCACATAGAATACGGCGCGGATGACCGCCAGCGACGCCAGCAACGGCACGGCCAGGGTCAGCAGCTTGACGCTCAGTGAATGTCGCAGCACTTCACGCGCCAGTAGCACCAGGGCCAGCGCCAGCAATGGAAAAGTCAGTCGCTTTAAACCACCCTGACCAAGCCGCCACGCCAATTGCCGACTGCTCGCGCGGCGCCGCACCAGGTAACTGGCGATATTGGCGATTACCAGGCATAACACCAGTACGCCTACCTGCCATTGCGCATCGGGCTGCTGGAGATAGCGCCAGAGATCACCCAACAGAATTGATATCTCGTTTACCATGATCAGTTCAAGAGTTCCACCGAATACGCGAGCGCGTCACCACGATGACGCCGCCAATTCTCCAGATAGGCGCGCGCCAGCCTTGGATTACCGCGCAAAATAAGGAGATTCTCGGCGTTCCGCGCCTGCGCCGCAAAGGTGAAATTATAGCTGCCGGTGACCACGGTACTTGTCGCCTCCTGTGGATCGATCAGCAGGACCTTGTTGTGAGCAGCGCCATAGCGCACCTCCAGCCACACCGGGACCCCCGCCGCAACCAGTTGGGGGATCTGGCTGTTGTCTCCCTTGCTCGTCATCTCGCGATCGGCCAGCACCTCCACCACGACGCCACGCTGCTTGGCCTCGATCAGGGCACGCGCCAATGCACGACTGGTGAGCAAATAGGCCTGCACATAGACGGCATGTCGCGCGCCTTTTAGCGCCCGAATTATGGCCCCCTCGGCATCGTCCCACGGAGTGAAGGCGACTTCGACCGTGCCGGTGGCCGGCATGATCTCCCGACCACCTGCCGGTGTCGCCAGCACGGTCAGTTGCAATACCAGCAGCAGCGTTGCAAATATTTTCATTTCGCCCGTTCCAGTACGGCAGCGTAGAAACCGTCGGTACCGTGCAAATGCGGCATCAGGCGCAGGTCCTGCTCGTCCTCCCCAAAACCGCAGCCTTCAATCGCGATTCCTTGCTGCGCCAGAATTTCACTGGCACGAAGCCGGCGATAGTCAGGATGTGCGGCGAGAAAGGCCTCCACCACCGCCTCGTTTTCCACCGAGAGAATGCTACAGGTCGCGTATAC
>Ga0163199_1001022_pt1 | contig 17454 bp, 18 predicted proteins | sample PL_2010_150m_FD_113537 | JGI IMG/M metagenome (GOLD analysis project Ga0163199, IMG submission 113537) | Freshwater microbial communities from Powell Lake, British Columbia, Canada to study Microbial Dark Matter (Phase II) - PL_2010_150m | ecosystem: Environmental > Aquatic > Freshwater > Lake ...
AAAGGCCCCCAGATCCCCCTTCCGGCGCGTCTCTTCGCCGTGATCGACGTCTACGACGCGCTGACCACCGACCGGGTGTACCACACGGCCCGCTCCCACACGGAAGCCTTCAACAAGATCAGGGGCGATTTGCTTACCCACTTCGACCCCGCGGTCTTGGCCGCTTTCGCGAAGATCCCCTTCGAAGAGTTGCGCGACATCGCGAAGAAGAACCAGACCCCGCTGCTCTTCGTCACCCCGCCGCTCCCGTCGTTGTACCAGGTGGCGTCCGCCCTTTCCCCCCGGCCGTGACGCGACCGGATCTCCCCGGGGAACCGCCCCCGCACGCCCTGCCGGTGGAGGAGAGCATCGACCTCCACGCCTTCTCGCCGCGGGACGTGGTCTCCGTCGTGGAGGAGTATATAGGAGAGGCGGTGCGGAAACGGTACCGGGAGGTGCGGCTGATCCACGGAAAGGGAACGGGAGCCCAGCGGGCCGCGGTACGGGCTCTCCTCGCGCGGCATCCGCTCGTCGAGTGCTACTCGGACGCTCCGCCCGAAGCCGGCGGGTGGGGGGCGACGCGGGTGATCCTCAAAGGGGAACGGGGGTAGCCGGCGTTACTTCCGGAGGGCGATCTCGATCCGGTTGACGCTTTTGACGATGGCCCGGTCCTTCTTCACCCGCTCGTCGTTTTTCAGGGAGCGGCGAAGGAGCGCCAGCGAGGCCGCGTGCATCGGGGTTTCCGGCGCATCCGCGATCCGGTACGCGATCCACAGGCCGTCCCGCTTCGAATCGACCAGCCCCGCGTCGGCGAGCGTCTTCAGGTGGTGGGACACGTTCGGCTGAGACCCCTTAAGCACGTGCTGGATCTCGCACACGCACAGGGGCCTCGCCTCGAGCATCTTCAGGATCCGAAGGCGGGTCTCGTCGGAGAGCGCCTTGAACAGTTTCGATGTTTTCTTCAATTCGAATATCCCCCTACTGCCAGCCTACGCCTACCGTTCGGGTGCGGTCAAGGTGGGACGACGATTTTTCCGGGGTGGGTGATATGATGGTTCAGCACCCCCCTTCCCGCGAAAAGGAGAGACGATGGCGTTTCGCGACCTTCGGGACTATCTCGCCGGCCTTGAAGCGCGCGGCGAGCTCAAGCGCATATCCTCCGAGGTCTCCCCGGAGCTCGAGGCCGCCGAGATCGCCGATCGGGCGGTAAAGGCCGGGGGGCCGGCGATCCTCTTCGAGAACGTCGCGGGGACGTCGGTGCCTCTGGCGATGAATCTCTTCGGCACGATGGACCGGATGTGTTTCGCGCTGGGCGTTCCGCGGCTCGACGACATCGCGGAGCGCGTCCAGGAGGTGGCCGAGCCGGAGATTCCGACGAATTTCCTCGAGAAGCTCAAGATGCTGCCGAAGCTCGCGCGGCTCGCCGACTTCGTCCCGAAAACCGTCTCCTCCTCCTCCGCCCCGTGCCAGGAGGTGGTCGAGGTGGACCACCCCTCCCTGTCGTTCCTCCCCGTGGTGAAGACGTGGCCCGGGGACGGCGGGCCGTTCATCACGCTCCCGCTGGTCTTCACGAAGGACCCGAAGACGGGCCGCCGGAACGTCGGGATGTACCGGATGCACGTCTACGACGAGAAGACGACGGGAATGCACTGGCACGTGCACAAAGGAGGGGCGCAGCATTACCGGGGATTCCAGGGGAAGAGGGAACGGATGCCCGTGGCGGTCGCCCTCGGCGGCGATCCGGCGACGATCTACGCGGCCTCCGCGCCGCTCCCCGAGGACATGGACGAGATGATGTTCTCCGGTTTTCTGAGGAAGGAGCCGGTGGAGCTCGTTCGCTGCAGGACGGTCGACATCGAGGTCCCCGCGCACGCCGAGGTGATCCTCGAAGGATACGTCGACCCCGGGGAACTGCGTGTCGAGGGTCCCTTCGGCGACCACACGGGGTACTACTCCCTCGCCGACCCGTATCCCGTCTTCCACGTGACGTGCGTCACCCGCAGGAAAGATCCCATCTATCCGGCGACGATCGTCGGGAAGCCGCCGATGGAGGACGTCTACCTCGGGAAAGCGACGGAGCGGATCTTCCTCCCGCTCCTGCGGAAGATCGTCCCCGAGGTGACGGACATGAACCTCCCGATCGAGGGGATCTTCCACAACTACGCCTTCTTTTCCATCGACAAGCGGTACCCCGGCCACGCGCGGAAGGTGATGTGCGCCGTGTGGGGGCTGGGTCTGCTCATGTTCTCCAAGTTCGTCGTGATCTTCGACTCCGACGTGAACATCCAGGACATGAGCGAAGCGCTCTGGCGGATCGGGAACAACGTCGATCCGCGCCGGGACACGATGATCGTGGACGGACCCGTGGACGCCCTCGAGCACGCATCCCCGATCCCGCACTACGGGTCGAAGATGGGGATCGACGCGACGAGGAAATGGGCTTCGGAAGGGTTCGCGCGCGAGTGGCCCGGGGACATCGCGATGCCCCGGGAGATCGTCGACCTCGTCACCCGACGGTGGAAGGAGTACGGGTTCTGAGCGTCTTCCGCCGCATCGGCGTCTACCTCGAGATGGTCAAGGTGGCGCACACCGTCTTCGCGCTCCCCTTCGCCCTGACGGGAATGTTCCTCGCGGCCCGGGAACTTGGCGCCCGGAACGCGCTCCCCCCGGGCCGGACCATCTTCTACATCGTCCTGGCGATGGTGGGGGCACGCAGCGCCTCCATGGGATTCAACCGGCTGGTCGACGCGGAGATCGACGCGAAGAACCCCCGGACGATGAGCCGCGCGATCCCCTCGGGACAGGTCAGCCGGTCGATGGCGCGCGTTTTCATCCTGATGTCCGTGGCGCTGCTCGCCCTTTCCGCGGCAAAACTGAACGCGCTCTGTCTCCTGCTCACCCCCGCGCTGCTCCTGGTGCTCTTCTCCTACTCGTACATGAAGCGGTTCACGTGGGCGTCGCACCTCGTGCTCGGAGCGTGTCTGGGGGCGGCGCCGCTGGCGGCGTGGATCGCCGTGACGGGAGGGGTGGACGCGCGGGTGCTCTGGATCTGCCTTGCCGTCCTGTTCTGGGTGGGCGGGTTCGACGTCCTCTACGCGATGCAGGACGTCGACTTCGACCGGCGGGAGGGCCTCCACTCGATCCCGCGGGTCCTCGGAGTGGGACCCGCGCTGTGGGTCGCCCGGGCGTTCCACCTGGCGATGGCGGGGTTCCTCCTGGTGGGGTATCATGTGTTCGGGCTCGGCGGGTGGTATCTCGCGGGACTCGCCCTGTGCGGCGCCGTGCTGGTGTACGAGCACGCGATCGTCCGGAAGGACGACCTCTCGCGGCTGAATATGGCGTTCTTCAACCTGAACGGGGTCGTGAGCATCGCGTTCTGCCTGTTCACCTACCTCGACCTGGTGATGCGGGGCCGCCCATGAAGGTTCTTCTCGGCATTTCGGGCGCCAGCGGCGCGGCGTACGGCGTCCGCACCCTCTCCCTGCTCCTTGCGCGCGGCGCGGACCTGCACGTTCTGGTAACGAAAACGGCGTGGGAGATCCTCGCCGCGGAGGTCTGGGACGGCAACCTCCCCGCCGGCATGGACGCGCGGCGGAAGGGACTCGCGCGCCTCTCCTCCTCCGCCCGGCCGTTCCGCCTGTACGCCGAGGACGACTTCGGGATCCCGTTCGCCTCCGGGTCGAACCCGCCCGACGCGATGATCGTCGCCCCCTGCTCCATGGGGACTCTCGCGCGGATCGCCCACGGGGTATCGTCGTCGGTGCTGACGCGGTGCGCCGACGTCGCCCTCAAGGAACGGGTGCCGCTGGTCCTCGTGGCCCGGGAGACGCCGCTGTCCGTCATCCATCTGGAGAACATGCTGACGCTGGCCCGGGCGGGCGCGCACATCCTCCCCGCGTGCCCCGGGTTCTACCATCGCCCGGAGACGGTTTCGGGCCTCGTCGATTTCGTCGTGTCCCGTGCGCTCTCCTGCATCGGCGTCGACGCCGGGGTCCTCCCGCGGTGGGGCGAGGGAAAGGAGGTCTGAGACGATGAAGAAGGTCCTCGTGGTGGACGACGAGGAGAGCATCCGCGAGCTGTACCGGGCGGACCTCTCCGACGAGGGGTACGACGTGGCGCTGGCCGTGGACGGGCGGCAGGCGCTCGTCCTCCTCGAATCCTTCCGGCCGAGCCTCGTGACGCTCGACATCAAGCTGCCGGACATCGACGGGATCGAGGTGCTCCGCCGAATCCGGGAGAAGAACGCGACGCTTCCGGTCATCCTGCTCACCGCTTTCGGCGAATTCCGTCAGGACTTCAACACGTGGGCCTCCGACGCCTACATCGTGAAGTCCCACGACACGACGGAGCTGAAGGATACCGTCCGCAGGCTGCTGGGGGCCGGATGAGCGTCTGGTCCGTTCTCGGCGCCGCACTGCGCGGAGGGAGCAGGCCCCCGGGCCGCGCGAAGGAGGTGTCGCTGGCCGCGGCGCTTACCTCCGGCCTGTACGAGGTGTCGCAGGCGATGAGCGCGCCGGGGGGGGACGTCCAGCACAGCCTCGACCTCATCACCTCCGCCGCCGCGTCGATCCTTCGCGTCGAACGGTGCGTTCTCCTCCTTCCGGAGCCGGGGGTGGAGCACCTGGTGGTCCGGTCGATGGCGGGGATCCCGCGGGGGCGTCAGTTCGAGAAGTACCGGCAGGAGATCTACAAGATGATCGTCAATCCGGTCCTCTCCTCCGGAACGGGAATGATCGTCTCCGAGGGGAGGCCGGAGGTGGACCGCGCCCTCCTGCGGCTGATGCGGCGAATCGAGGTGAAAGGGTTGCTCGCCGCGCCGGTGAAGAGTCCCACGGCCGCGATCGGGATCATGGCCGCCGCGACGCCGCTCGACGGGAGGGATCTGCAGGAAGGGGACCTGAAGCTCCTCTCCGTCCTGGCGAACTTCGCGGCGATCGCCCTCGAGAACGCGGCCCTGATCGGGCACCTGGACAAGAAGGCGCGCAAGCTGACCGCGATCTTCGAGATCAGCAAGGCGTTGAACGAGCAGAGCGATCCGGCCGTCCTGTTCCAGTTGATCGTCGACCGCGCGACGGATCTGATGGGCGCCTCTTCCGGGTCGGTCATCCGGATGGATCCCGGCACGGGGACGCTCTTCATCGAAGCGGAGCGGGGCCTGGGCCCCGAGGTGAAGAACGCGATGCGGCTTCCCGTCGGGGAGGGGGTCACCGGGTGGGTGGCGCGGGAAGGGGAGCCGCTGCTCGTTCCCGACGTGCGGAAGGACCCCCGCTACGTGCAGGCGAATCCCTCGGTGATGTCCGAGATGGCGGTGCCGGTGAAGTGGGGATCCGAGGTGATGGGGGTCATCAACCTCGACCATTACCAGGTGGGAGGATTCGCCGAGGAGGACCTCGAGCTGCTCACGGCGTTCGCCAACGCGGCGGCGGTGGCGCTGCGCAACGCCAACGCCCTCTGCGGATGGGCTCGGAAGGCGGACCCCGGAATAGAATGACCCCCGTACATGAAACCATCCTCGTCGCCCGTCCGTTATGGCCCGCTCTCCGGCGCGTCGGCGACCTGTTGTCCCGCCGCGGCTACACGGTGGAGACGGCCGCCACCTGGGGCGCCCTCCTCGATGTCCCGGGAAGAGGCCAGGGACTCGCCGCGGTCCTGCTGGGGGAGTACGGCGCCGTCGCCGAGGAGGAGGAGTTCCTGCGGCGGTTCCGCGCCGCCGGCGGTCCCGGGGTTCCCGTGCTCCTGATCGGAGGACAGAACGCCGTCCGCCGAACCCGACGGTTCCGGGAGGCGGGGGCGGACATGGTCTTCGCCGCGGACCTTCCGGAAGAGGAGATCCTCGACCGCGCACAGCCGCTCCTCACGTACGGGGAGATGTACCGGAAGGCCGTCCTCGCCGGCCGGGAGCAATCGGATTTCGCCATGCGGGACGGGCTGACCGGGTTGCCCGACCGGCGCCGTTTCTCGCTCGATCTCGACCGGTGCGCCGAGACGGCACGCCGCATCGGGCGGCCCCTCTCCTGCATCGTAATGGATATCGACGACCTCCGGCGCGTCAACGAGACGCACGGGTCGGGGGTGGGGGACAGCGTGATCCGGCAATTCGGCGGCGTGTTGGCACGGGCGAAAAGGAGTTACGACACCGTTGCCCGCCTGGGAGGGGACCAGTTCGTCTGGCTCCTTCTTGGCGTCGACCGCGACGACGCGTTGCGGGTCGCGGAGAGGACCCACCGCCTCGTTTCCGGGAACGTCTTCAACGGTACCCACGAACCGGTCCGCGTGACCGCGACCTTCGGAGTGGCGTCTCTCTCCCCCGGGGGGGATTGGAACGCGCAGGCCCTCGTGGAAAACGCCGACAGGGCCCTGTACTGGGGGAAGGAGAGCGGAAAGAACGCGGTGCGGTTCTACCCGCCCGGGAAGGAGGTCGCCGATGCGTAGGGAGATACTCGTCTACCCCGATCCGTTCCTGGAGCGGAAGGCGGCCCTCGTGGCCGCGGTGGACGACCGGATCCGCGCCCTCATCCGCGACATGTTCGATACCATGTACTCCGCCGAAGGGGTAGGCCTCGCCGCGACCCAGGTGGGAGTTGGGAAGCGGGTCATCGTCCTCGATGTCTCTCCCGTGGACGAGACGATCGCCCCTTTCGCCGTGGTCAACCCGGAGATTGTCTCGCGGAGCGGATCGGTCACGGGCGTCGAAGGGTGCCTCAGCGTCCCCGGGGTCCAGGGAGAGGTGTGCCGCGCGGAAACCGTCGAGGTGCGCGGCATGGACGAGCAGGGGAATCCTCTTCGGATCCAGGCGGAAGGGATCCTCTCCCGCGCGCTGCAGCACGAGATCGACCATCTCGACGGGATCCTCTTCATCGAGCGCGCATCCTCCTCTGCGACGGCCTCCGCGAAGTGATCCGCCCGTCCCCCGGTCCCGGGGCCTCCCGGTTGCGCACGGTCTTCATGGGGACGCCGGGGTTCGCCGTCTCTTCCCTCGCCGCTCTCGCGGAAGCAGTGGACGTGACCCTCGTCCTTTGCAACCCGGACCGGCCCGCGGGGCGCGGACGATCGATGGCGTCCCCCCCGGTCAAGGAGGAGGCGGTGCGTCGCGGAATCCCGGTCTTCCAGCCGGAAAAGGCGCGCCACCCCGACGCCGTCGCCCGGATCGCCGCAGAGGCGCCCGACCTGATCGTCGTCGTGGCGTACGGCCACATCCTGCCGAAATCGATCCTCGACATCCCCCGGATCGGGTGCATCAACGTCCACGCGTCCATGCTTCCGAAGTATCGCGGGGCGGCGCCGATCAACTGGGCGGTGGCGCGGGGCGAAACGGCGACGGGGATCACCATCATGCGGATGGACGAGGGGATGGACACGGGTCCCATGCTGCACGTGCGGGAGATGCCGATCGGCGAGGAAGACACCGCGGAGACGATGTTCGGGAAGCTGTCGATCCTCGGGGCCGAGGCGCTGCGCGAGGCGTTGGCCAAACTGCATGAGGGGACGCTCGTAGAGACGCCGCAGGACGCCGCCCTTGCGACGTACGCGCCGATGCTGAAGAAAGAGCACGGCCGGATCGACTGGAGCCGCCCGGCTGGAGAGATCCGCAACCTGGTCCGGGGGATGACGCCGTGGCCCTCCGCGTACGCGCTTCACGCCGGGAAGACGCTCAAGGTCCTTTCGTCGGTCATCGCCGCGGAATCCGGACCGGCGGGGGAGTCCGGCGGGATCGTCGCCCTCGGGCGCGACGGGATCTCGGTCGCCTGCGGTGAGGGGGTCCTCCGCCTCCGGTCCGTGCAGCCGGAAGGGGGAAAAGCGATGGACGCGTGGGCGTACGCCCAGGGACGGCGCGTGACGACGGGGGAACGGCTATCGTAAGGGACGCGGCGATCTCGGTCCTGGCCCGGGTGGACCGCGACGAAGCCTTTGCCGACATCGTGCTCGACCGCGCGCTGCGCGACGCGGGCCTTTCCGATTCCCGCGACCGGGGGCTCCTGACCGAGCTCGTGATGGGAACCTTGCGCCGGCGCGGCACGATCGATTTCGCCCTTCTGCCGTTCCTCTCCCGTCCCCTCGAACAGACCGACGTGTACGTCCGGAACGCCCTCCGGGTGGGGGCGTACCAGCTCTTCTACACGCGCATTCCCGACCGGGCGGCGCTGAACGAAACGGTGGCGGCCGTCAAGGAGGCGCGGGGCGGCGGCGCCGGCGGGTTCGTCAACGCGGTGCTGCGCGGGATCGTCCGCGCGGGGAAGATCCCCGTCCTTCCCCCGGAGGGAGACCCCCGCCGGCTTCCCGCGGAGGGATCGGCCCCGCGGGATCTTATCGACGCACTGGCGTTGTCGTTGGGGGAAGCGGAGACGCGGGCGTACCTCGCCGCGTGCATCGAGAAACCGCCCTTCGCGGTGCGCGCCAACCCGTTCCGCGTCGCAACGGGAGCGCTGGCGGGGAGATTCGCCGACGAAGGGAGAGATCCCGCCCCCTGCCGGTTCGCGCCGGACGGATTCGTCCTCGGGAAGCCCGCCCCCGTCTTCTCCGACGCGGCGTTCCTCGAAGGGGCGTACCTCGTCATGGACGAGGGGGCGCAGTTGATCGCCCCGCTGCTGCGACCCGGCCCGGGGGAGCGGATTCTGGACGCCTGCGCCGCCCCGGGCGGGAAGACGACGCACCTGGCCGCCCTCGCGGGCGGGAAGGCGGAGATCCTCGCGGCGGACGTCTCCGCCCTGCGGCTCCGCATGCTGCACGAGGTGGTGACGCGGACCGGCGCGCCGCGGATCCGGACGGCTCTCCACGACCTCTCCCGGGCTCCGCTGACCCCTTCCTCCGGGCTCTTCGACAAGGTGCTGGTGGACGCCCCGTGCACCGGGATGGGGGTGATCCGCCGGAACCCGGACGCCAAGTGGCGGTTCCGGCCGGACGGGCCGCGGCGGATGGCGCGCGTCCAGGCGGCGATATTGCGGAACGCGTGGGAAGCCGTGCGCCCGGGGGGGCTCCTGCTCTACTGCACCTGTTCGCCGTTGAGGGAGGAAAACGAGGAGGTCGTCGGCGCGTTTCTCGCGGAGCGGCCGGAGGCGTCGGTGGCGGACCCTCCCGACTTCGGTCCGGCCCCCGCCGGCGCCTGGACGACGGACGGGCTTCTTCGCCTTTACCCCCACCGGCACGGCACCGACGCCTTCTTCGCCGCCCTGTTCGGCAAGCGGTGATAGAATCGAACCCGGGGAGGGGGAATTCCATGGAGTATTACATCGCGCCGTCGCTCCTTTCGGCGGATTTCGGCCGGCTGGCCGACGAGGTCCGGGCGGCGGAGAAGGCCGGCGCCGACCTGCTCCACGTCGATGTGATGGACGGCCGTTTCGTCCCCAACATCACCATCGGCCCGTCGGTGGTGGCGGCGATCCGGAAAGCGGCGACCACGCCCCTCGACGTCCACCTGATGATCGTGGAGCCGGAGCGGTACGTCGACGATTTCGCGAAGGCGGGGGCCGACATCATCACCGTGCACGCCGAGGCGACTCCCCACCTCCAGCGCGTCGTCGCGCGGATCCGCGAGCTCGGGAAGAAGGCGGGTGTCGCCCTCAATCCCTCCACGTCGCTCTCCGCGATCGAATGGGTCCTGACCGACGTGGACATGGTCCTCCTCATGAGCGTCAACCCGGGCTTCGGCGGCCAGGCGTTCCTTCCGTCCACGCTCGGCAAGATCGAGCTGCTCCGCTCCCAGCTCACCCGCGCGGGCCTCGATGTCGACATCCAGGTCGACGGCGGGATCAAGGCGGGCAACGTCGGCGATATGGCCGCCGCCGGGGCGAACGTGATCGTCTCCGGTTCGGGGATCTTCGGAACTCCCGACTACGGGAAGACGATCGCCCTGATGAAACGGAATATCCGGAAGGCCGTCGGCACGAAGGCCTGAAGCGGAATCGGGAGGGGGGCGCAAATGGCGGACCGCGTGCAGATCGGCCTGTGGCAGATGGACCTCAGGGCCCGGAAGTGCGTCGAGGTCTTGAGGAAGAACGGCTTCGACGCCCACTTCCTGCCCGACCAGGAATCGGTTCGCGCACGCGTCCTCGCGGAGTGCGAACCGGCCGCCTCCGTCGGTTTCGGGGGGTCGATGTCCGTCGCGGGATTGGGGATCTTCGAGGCCCTGTCGGGCGGGGGGAAGAAGCTGCACGACCACGGGCGGGTTCCCCCGGAGGAGAGGGCCGCCACGCGCCTGGCCCAGCTCACCTGCGACCTGTTCCTCACCGGGACGAACGCGGTGACGCTGGACGGGTGCCTCGTGAACCTGGACATGAACGGGAACCGGACGAACGCGATGACGTTCGGCCCGAAGAAGACCGTCGTGGTGGCCGGGGGCCAGAAGATCGTTGCGGACCTCCCGGAGGCGATCCGCAGGATCAAGACGGTGTCGGCCCCGCGGAACGCGAAGCGCCTCAAGCTGTCCACCCCGTGCGCCGCCACCGGTTTCTGCGAGGATTGCAACTCTCCCCAGAGGATCTGCCGCGTCTATTCCATCATCGAGCGCAGGCCGGCGAACTCGGACATCACGGTGCTGGTCTGCGGCGAGCCCCTGGGGCTCTAGTGCTATAGGAGGATCCTTCCCGTGCCTCTTTCATTCATCGGTTTCCTCACGATCGGCGCCGTGATCGGCGGCTTGTCCGGGATGTTCGGGATCGGCGGCGGCGCCTTCGTCATCCCGGCGCTGGTCGTCCTTTGCGGATTCGACCAGAAGATGGCGGCCGGGACGACGCTGGGGATGCTTCTCCCCCCGATCGGCATCGCCGCCTTCTGGCAATATTACAGGGCGGACCTGGTGAATGTCCCGGCCGCGCTGCTGCTCGTCGTGGGCTTCCTGGCCGGCTCGTACCTGTCCGCGGGGTACGCGATCGGGCTGCCATCGCTCCTCCTGAAGCGGGCGTTCGGCGGACTCTTGATCGTGACCGGGGTGATCTATATATTGACGGCGAAATAGGCCGTTGGTATCATGCCAGATTACGTCGGGATGTGGCTCAGCCTGGTAGAGCACCTGGTTCGGGACCAGGGGGTCGCTGGTTCAAATCCAGTCATCCCGACCATGATTTCATGGGGTTGCGGATTCCCGGTCCGTAGCCCCTTTTCCGTTTCCCCTTTCCCGTCCGGAGGCGTGCGACGATGAACCTGGCCAGGCTGCTATCCGAAACCGCGGCGAGGAACCCCGCCAAGAACGCCGTTGTGTTCGATGGGAACCCCTGCACGTACGGCGCCTTCGACCGGGAAGTGGAGCGGTACGCGGCCATGCTCCACGCCGCGGGCGTGGGGAAAGGCGACCGGGTCGCGATCCAGCTCCCGAAACGGATGGAATTTCTCTTCCTCCACTTCGCCACCCTCTCGATCGGCGCCGTAACCTTGCCCCTCAACGCGGAATACCGGCCCGAAGAGGTGAGGTATTTCCTCTCGGACTCCGGAAGCTCGCTGTTCATCACGGACGGCGAACGGTTCGCGCGGGCGGGGGAGGCGCTCCGGGGATTGCGGGGAGTCCGAATCCTTCTGGTGGACGGGGACGGCGGAGGCGGGGCGGAGAGCCTGGCCGATCGGCTCTCCTGCGCACCTTCCGGCTTCCGTCGGAGCTGGCCGGCGGGTGACGACGACCCGGCGATGATTTGCTACACCTCGGGAACGACGGGACGGTCCAAGGGGGCCGTGATCACGCACCGGAACCTGGTATCGAACCTGCTCGCGCTGCACGACGCCTGGGAGTGGACCGGGGCCGACGTACTCCTTCACGTGCTTCCCCTGTTCCACGTCCACGGCCTGAACGTTGCGACCCACGGGAGCCTGTACGCCGGCGGAACCATCGTGATGCACGGGAAGTTCGACCCGGGGAGGGCGTGGGACGCGCTGGAAGCGCACGGGTGCACACTGTTCATGGGGGTTCCCACGGTCTACCAGCGGATGATGGGCGAGTGGGAGAAGCGGGAGGGGAAACCCGACCTGCGCGGGATGCGGCTGTTCATCTCCGGGTCCGCGCCGCTTTCGGACAGCCTCTTTCACCGGTTCGAGCGGGCCATGGGCTTCCGGATCCTGGAGCGGTACGGCATGACCGAGACGGGGATGATCGCCTCCAACCGGGTCGACCCGGCGCACCGGAAGGCGAAGAGCGTTGGGTACCCCCTGACGGGGGTGGACCTGCGGGTCACCGGGGAAAACGGCGCCGACGTCCGCCCGGGGGAAGTGGGGGAGGTCTGGATCCGGGGGGACAACGTCTTCCCGGGATACTGGGGGATGCCCGGGAAGACGGCCGAGTCGTTCGTGGACGGCTGGTTCCGGTCCGGGGATCTCGGGTACCGGGACCCGGAAGACGGCGGGAGGCTGTACCTGGTAGGACGGGCGAAGGAACTGGTCATCACCGGCGGCTACAACGTCTACCCGAAGGAGATCGAGAACGTCCTGGAATCCCACGAGGCGGTGAAGGAGTCCGCGGTGGTGGGGCTTCCGGACGAGGAGTTCGGGGAGAAGGTCGTCGCCCTGGTAGTGCAAAGGGAGGGGTCGGCCCCCCTTGCGCCGGAGATCTTCGTGGCGCACTGCAAGACGCATCTCGCCTCGTACAAGTGCCCCAAGCAGGTCTTCATCGTCCCGGATCTTCCCCGGAACGCCATGGGGAAGATCCAGAAGAACCGGATCGTCGAGAGCCTTCGGGACGGCACGCCGCCCTGATGCTCCCCCGTGCTTCGATTTTCTGCTTTACCCCCCCGTACGGGGACACGATTCGCCGGGTCCGGTGAGGCCCCCGGAATCGGTGCGGAGCCGCGGTGCGGGGCTCGCCGCCGCTTTCCTCTCGGCCAGAAGCTCCGCGACCACTTTTTCCGCATTCGCCAGGTCATGCTCCAGCCACACCGGGTGGTAATATCCTTCCTGCACCTCGTGGGTCACCCGATCCAGGGCGACGATCGCTTTCGCCAGGGCTTCTGGAGAACATTTCTTCGCCCCCAGGTATTCCGCCTCGGTGATTTTGGACGCCATCATGCCGGTGCGCGCCGACGGAACAACGGCTGTTCCCTGCATGGAGGCGCACCCCGCCCCAAGGAACAGCGCCGCGGTGGAAAGAATGATCGCTCTTCTCATCGGGTTCCCCCCTTTGCCAGCTCGATCGCTTTGGTGGAGTGTGCTCTCGAATTTTCCGCGAACACGATGACGTGGTTCTTGTCCCCCTCGGCCAACTCCTTCTCCGCCAGCTGGAGGTACTCCTGCGCCATGTAATATTCGAAAGGAGCTGCAGTTTCAGCCCCCGCGGCCTTTGCAGCCTTGAAGGAGATGCGGGCATTCTCCACCGCCTGGGTTCTCATCGCCAGGGCCCGTTGCTGCGGTGTATCCGGGGTCTGCCGCGCGTCCGTCATTCCCGCGCATCCGGCCAACGCTCCGAGAAACAGGGAGAGGCACAGGATTCTGATGGTCCGTGATCGCATGGGTCCCTCCGTGGAAACGAATAGTTTCTTTCGCGGATCCGCGACCCGCGGTTCCTTCCCTTTCGGTGCCTGGTGATGCGGGACGCGCGAAGAGAAATCCTCGATTGCCGAATAACGGGCGCGCCCTGTTAGGAATGATTCAGCAAGATCGGTGCCATTGGCCTGTAAATCACGGTTTCCCACACAAAACAGCGTATTACTGGGAAGGGATTTTCCCCGGGGGATTTCGAATCTGAATCCAGGCCGGTACCGGATCACGGAATTGTTGTCTTTTTCACCACCGATTCCACGGTCCAGGCCATCATTTCCGAAACGGTTCCCCGGACGAATCCGGAAAATGGTTCCCGGCCCTTGTAAATCGCCCGCTGTTCCGGTTCAATCGGGGTAGGGACGCGGAGGCAGGGAGGCGAAGAGGAATGGGCGGCGAGGGACCCCCGAAAGAATCGATTTTCCCCCGGCGGGAAAAGTGGTTCCCGCTTGCACTGGCCGTCCTCGTCCTCCCCGTGGCTCTCTTCCTCGTCTATCGAATCAACCCCGTGTTTTCGCACAGCCTGGCGGAGATGTTCAGCGTCATCGTCGCCTGCAGCGTTTTCATGCTGACGTGGAACGCCCGGAAGTTCATCGACAACCACTACTTCCTCTTCCTCGGCATCGCCTACCTGTTCGTCGGCGCCATCGACTATTTCCACTCGGTCCTGTTCGAAAACCTTTTTTCTCAGGCCGGGCATACCCTTTCCATCGAGATCTGGTTCGCCGCACGGTTCCTCCAGAGCTTCGCGCTGCTGTCCGCTCCGCTCTTCGTTTCCCGCAAGCTCCGTCCGGGAGTCGTGCTCGCCGGATTCGCGGCCGCCTCCGTGGCGATGGTGGCGCTCGCATGGACGGGCGTTTTTCCCGATTACTTCGTTCCCGGCGGGGGAGTGACGGCGGCCAAGAGCGTCTCCGACTACTTCGTCGCGGGGATCCAGATTCTTTCGATCGGCACCCTGTGGCGGGTCCGCAGGTATTTCGACCGGGACGCGTTCCAGCTGCTGGTCCTCTCCATCCTCTTTTCGATCGTCGCCCAGCTGTCGGCCAACCTCTACACGGACGCCTACGAATACAACAGCGCGATCGGCCATTACCTGACCGTCGTCTCCTTCTACCTCCTCTACAAGGCGATCGTCGAGATCGGTCTCAACCGCCCCTACGATCTCCTCTTCCGGAAGCTGAAAAGGAACGAAGAGGAGATCCGCGCCGCGCACGCCGAACTGGATTCCCGGGTGACGGAGCGGACGGCAGAGCTGCAGGTCGTAAACGCGAAGCTGGAGGAGGAGCTCGCCGAGCGGAAGCGAATCGCGGAGATGCGGGAGCTGATCCTCGACCTCCAGCAGGTTTTAAACGAAAAGAACTCCATCCGGGAGTTCCTTTCGTCCGTCTCGACGTTCCTGCAGGAGCGGTTCGGGTTCAAGGCGATCGGGATCCGGTACCACCGGGGTGCCGACTACCCGTACTTCGAGGCGCGCGGCTTTCCGCGGGAGTTCATCGAGGCCGAGATGAGCCTCTGCCCTCCGGCTTCCGGCACGGACGAGGGTACGAGCGGGGGCCGGAGGATGTTATTCGAATGCGCCTGCGGGGCGGTCATCGGCGGGGAGTGCGATCCGTCCCTTCCGTTTTTCACCCCGAACGGGACGTTCTGGACCAACTGCTCCTCGGAGCTGCTCTCCGGAGACGAGGCGGCGAGGGCGGTCGTCACCCGGGGGCGGTGCGTCCGGCTGGGGTACGAATCGATCGCGCTTGTCCCCCTGCGGATCGGCGACGTCATTTTCGGGCTGCTGCAGTTCAACGACCGGCGCAAGGGGGTGTTCCACCCCAACCTGCTGGCCCAGCTCGAGCGGGTCGCCGAGAACGTCGCCGCGGGGCTGTCCCGGCTGATCGCACGGGAAGCGCTCCAGGAGAGCGAGAACCGGTTCCGGTCCCTGGTGGAGAACTCGCTCATCGGCACCATGATCGTACAGAAGGGTCTCATCATCTTCCGGAACCCGGAACAGGAGCGTCTCGTCGGTCCGATCCCGGAGGGGTTCGATTTTCGGCGGCTGGGACCTCCCCACCCGGAGGATGTCCCGAAGTTCGTGCGGCTCTGCGCCGCGGTGCGGGACGGGGAACCGTACCGCCAGGGGATGGAGCTCCGGTTCGCCGTTCCCGACGCCGAAACGGGGCAGACGGTGAACCGCTGGGTGCAATGCCGGACCGTTCCGATCGAATTCCGGGGGAAGTCGGCCATCCTCGTCAACATGGTCGACATCACGCGGCTGAAAGACCTCGAACAGGTCGTGACGGCACGCGAGAAGCTCGCCTCCCTCGGCCAGCTGGCCGCCGGGATCGCCCACGAGATCCGGAACCCCCTCTCCGGGATCAACATCAACATCTCGACACTGGACATGCTCTTCCAGCGGGCGGGCGTGGAGGCCACGGAAGAGAAGGAGAAGATCCGCTCGGTCGTCGCCCAGGTGAAGGCCGCTTCCGACAAGATCGGGGCGGTCGTCAAGCGGGTCATGGAGTTCTCCAAGCCGATCCCCCCACGGATGGGCCGGGTCGACGTGGTGCGGGTCGTCCAGGAGGCCCTCGCCCTTTCGGCGGCCAGCATCCGCAAGTCGGGGGTCGAGCTCCTTCAGGATCTTCCGCCGGAGCCGCTCTACTGCCGGGCGGACACCACGCTCCTGGAGCAGGTGATCCTCAATCTCGTCACGAACGCACTCCAGGCGATGGAGACCGTCGACCGGGAGAGGCGTCTCACGGTGGGTGTGGTTCAGGAGGGGCAACAGGCGGTGATCCGGGTCGTCGACAACGGCCCGGGGGTGACCGGGAACCTCCTCGACAAGGTCTTCGACCCCTTCTACACGACGCGGAGGGACGGGCACGGGATCGGCCTCTCGTTCAGCCAACGCGTCATCTCCGAACACAACGGCCGGATTACTGCCGGCGAAGCCGAAGGGGGAGGCGCGGTGTTCCGCATCGAGCTCCCCGTCTGGCGGGAGAGGGAAAGGAGGACCACATGACCGCCTGGAGCGTCTTCATCGTGGACGACGAGGAGAGCATCCGGGAGGGGATCCGGATCGCCCTCGCGCCGGCCTACCGGGTTCGCGCGTTTCAGGACGCGGAATCCGCCGTCGAGGCCGTCAAGGAGGATCCGCCGGACCTCGTCCTCATGGACATCGGGCTTCCCGGGATGGGCGGCGTCGAAGGGATCCGGGCGATCAAGGCCCTTCGTCCCGAGACGCTGATCGTCGTGATCACCGCGTACGAGGATGTCCAGACGATCGTCGGAGCGATGAAGGGCGGGGCGTTCGATTACCTGGTGAAGCCGCTGCACATTGAGACCCTGGAGACGACCATCGAGAACGCGCTGGAGACGGTTCGCCTCCACAAGGAGGTCCGGGAGCTGCAGGAGCGGTTCCTTCGGGAGAAGGTGCCGCTGTTCGTCGGGGAAAGCCACGCGATCCGCGAGGTCATGGAGTTCGTGGAGTCGGTCGCGAAGAGCCCCGATACGCCCGTGCTCATCCTTGGCCCGACGGGAACGGGGAAGGAACTCGTCGCGGCCGCGATCCACTACCGGAGCCCCAACTTCCGCGGCCCCCTCGTGAGCGTCAACTGCACGGCCATCCCGAAGGAGCTGCTCGAAAGCGAGCTGTTCGGGTACGAGAAGGGCGCCTTCACCGGCGCGAGCCTCGCCGGGAAGAAGGGGCTGGTGGAGGAGGCATCCGGCGGGACGCTCTTCCTCGACGAGGTCGCGGACCTGAGCCCGGATGCCCAGGCGAAACTGCTGCGGTTCCTCGAGGACGGGGAGTTCTACCGGGTCGGGGGGACGCGACGCCTGCGCGCGTCGGCGAGGGTCGTCTCCGCGACGAACAAGGAGCTGGAAAGCCTCGTCGGCAAGGGGCTCTTCCGGGAGGATCTCTACTACCGGCTCGCGGTCGTCCGGGTCGCGGTGCCCACCCTTTCCGAACGACGCGACGACATCCTCCCGATCGCCCGCCACTTCCTCGCGGAGTTCTCGCGGAAGTTCGGCCGCGGGGTG
>Ga0163199_1001023_pt1 | contig 17444 bp, 15 predicted proteins | sample PL_2010_150m_FD_113537 | JGI IMG/M metagenome (GOLD analysis project Ga0163199, IMG submission 113537) | Freshwater microbial communities from Powell Lake, British Columbia, Canada to study Microbial Dark Matter (Phase II) - PL_2010_150m | ecosystem: Environmental > Aquatic > Freshwater > Lake ...
ACCCAGCCGCTCTTCTCCGCGAGGATGCCGGAGAGGATGAGGTGTCCGCCCGGGGTCGTCCGCCGCAGGAGGTCGGGCGCCATGTCCGCCAGGATCTCGGCGATCAGGTTTCCAAGGACCAGGTCGAAGGCGCCGGGGATCGCGGACAGGGGAGTGGTCTCCGCGCGGAACACGTCCGCCACGCCGTTCTCCACGGCGTTTTTCGCGGCGACGTCGACCGCCACCGGGTCGGTGTCGACCGCGAGGACACGCGTCGCGCCGAGGAGCGCCGCGGCGATCCCGAGGACCCCCGTTCCGGTCCCGACGTCGAGGACGGCGCGGGGGGGAGGAGAGAGGTCGAACACGTCCTCGATCATCCGCAGGCACATCTGCGTGGTCTCGTGGGTTCCGGTTCCGAAGGCCTGTCCGGGGTCGACCGTCAGAACCACCTCGCCCTCTTTCGCCGCGACCGTCTCCCAGGAAGGCTTGATCACGATCCTCCGGCCGATCTTCCGGGCGTGGAAATGCTCCTTCCACTTTTCCGCCCACCCCGTGTCGGTGATCTCGGTGGCGTCGCTGAACGCCTCCGGCCCGGCCCCGAACTCCTCCGAGAGCACCGGGAGGAGATCGAGGAACGCCTGCTTGAGGGCGTGGAGGTCGGTGTCCCAAGGGAAATACGCCGTAAGGCGGGTCACCTTCGGCGGAGGGGGGATCGGATCGGCCGGGTCCCCTTCCGCGCCGAGCAGCTGCTCGTCGTGGGCCGTCCCGAGGGAACCGTGGGCGACGAAGAACTGGGTGACGGCGTCGACCGCCTCGCGGCGGGTCTGGACGGAGAACGATTTCCAGCGGGTCATTATCGGGTACGGGAACGATACATGGGGTAGGAGAACGATAGAAGAAGGGAGCGGGAAACGCAAGCCCCTTCAGGGGCGCACATCAGGCGGCGCGATGGTACCCCGCTCCGGCGCGGTAGGAGACGCGCTTCCGGTCCACCATCAGGATGTAGCGGTCGACCTTCTTTCCCTCGAAGGAGCGGGGGAGCCAGCATACCGGGAACCGATGCCGGAGGTCGAGGATGCTCCGAATCCCGATGGTTCCGCTTTCGTCGCAGGACGCCTCGAATTCCCCCGTCTTGCTCAGGCGGTATTCCACGGTGTACGACCGGCATTCCGGGATGTGGACCGGCAGGAGGTTCAGGTTGATGGAATTTCGAACGTGGTACCCCGCCATCACGGCGAGAAGTCCGCCCTCGACCGTGATTTCTTGGCGCACGGTTTCCTCGGGGCTGAACCACGCATGAAGGTGGCGAATCATATGATTGAAATTGAAGCAATAATCGTTCCGGTGGTTCGCTTTAGAAAATGCATTTCCGATCGACATGTTAAAAGAGTTGTCCGGTATTTCCCTCCGCGGATTCCGGGAATGTTCGGTAAAACAGTTCCTCCATTGGCGTCCCGGGGATCCCCCTCCCTTCCCGGTCCTGCGTCCTGCGGATGTGGTATCATCCGCTTCTGTTCCACAGGAAAGCGCGAGCGCCCATGGACCCCGCGAGAAAAAAAATCCTGACGATCACGGACCGGCTTGCCCCCCAGGCTGCCCGGATGCTGCGCGAGATCACGTCGTACGCCGAACTCCCCCTGAAAGAGACCCGCACCTCCGAAACCCTCACGGCGTTCCTCTCGGAGCAGGGATTTCGCGTGAAGCGCGGGGTGGCCGGGATGGAGACGGCCTTCCGGGCGGAGTTCGCCTTCGGGAAAGGCCGGCCCGCCATCGCGTTCCTGTGCGAGATGGACGCGCTGCCCGGGCTGGGGCACGCGTGCGGGCACAATATCGTAGGGGTGGCGTCGGCGTGCGCCGCCGCGGCGCTGGCTTCGTTCGGGAAGGGCGTCTTCCGGGCGGGGAAGGTGGTCGCTCTCGGGACCCCCGCCGAGGAGACGGGATACGGCAAGGCCCGGATGGTCGAGAAGGGGGTCTTCCGGGGGATCGACGCGGCGATGATGGTCCACCCCTCCTCACGCCGCCACGTGGCGAAGGGGTATCTCGCGCTGGCCAAGCTGCACTTCACCTTCCACGGCCGGGCGGCGCATGCGGCGGCGTACCCGGAGCACGGGATCAACGCCCTCGACGGTGTCCTCCTCCTCTTCAACGGTGTTTCCGCGCTGCGCCAGCAGCTTCCCGACACCGTCCGCGTTCACGGCATCGTCACCGAGGGGGGGCGCGCCCCGAATATCATTCCCGAGCGGGCGAAGGCGTACTTCTACGTGCGGGGCGGGACGCTCGCCGAAATGCACGAAGCGGTCGCGCGCGTGAAGGGTTGCGCCGCCGGCGCGGCAACGGCCTCCCGCTGCCGGCTCGAAGTCGAGGAGGGGGCATACACCCTTTCTCCGATGAAGGTAAACCCGGTCCTGGCCGACGCCTACCGGGGCGCGCTGGCGCTGCTCGGACTTCCGGAGAGCGGCGCTCCGACGGACCGGAACCGCGGCTCCTCCGACATCGGGAACGTCTCCCAGGTCGTCCCCACGCTGCAGCCGAACATCCCCATCACCTCGGGCGCCCGCGTCGAAATCCACACCCGCGCCTTCGAGGAGGCGACGACGAAACCGTCCGGCATCGAAGGGATGATGGAGGGGATCCGGGCGCTCGCCCTGACCGGGTACGACCTCCTCGCCGATCCGTCCCTCGTGAAAGCCGCCTGGCGCCAGTTCGAAACCGCTGAACAGGGACGTTCCTGAGAACTACCGCAGAACTAGGGACGTTCCTGCGAAGTCCGTAAGAACAGGGACAGTCGTCTTCCGCAATACATTGATACTTCTTGGAACATCCGCAGGTGTGTCCCACTTCAACGGGACTTCGCAGGAACGTCCCTGTTCAGAGGTCTGTCCCGTTTCCGGGGTCAGGCGAGGAGGACGATCGTGACGCCGTCGCCGCCCTGTTCCCGCGGGGCGGGGAAGGACCGCTTCGCGTAGGGGGACGCCGCGAGATGGCGCCGGACCGCCGTCTTCAACGCCCCGGTGCCGTGCCCGTGGATCAGGAAAACGTGTGCCGCCTGCGCCATCGACTGCCGGTCGAGGAAGGCGTCGACCTCGGGGAGCGCGTCGTCCACGTACATCCCGCGCATGTCGAGGGTGTTCTCCGGCGTCTGCAGGTGCACCGCCCCCGGCGACGCTTCCACCGTCCGCGGACCCCCTCCGGTCTGGCGCTCCCGCGCCCCCCCCGGCGGCGGAAAGACGCGGACCTTCATCCCGCCCGCGGCCACCTCCACCTCGCGGTCCCCGGCCGCCGACGGCGCGGCGACTTCCGCCTCCTTCGACAGCGACACGACGAACACCTTCCTGCCGGGAAAGAGGGCCTCCCCGGGGGCAAGGGGAGCGGACCGGCTCATCAGCGTCCGGACGGCGGGGTCCTCCTCCGCCGCGTGCGCCTTCTCCTTCCACCCGCGGATCACCGAGGAGGCCTTCCGCACGGAGTCGATCTTCCGGTCCTTGCGCATCTCCTCCGTGACCCGGGCGAGTTCCCCTTCCGCCTTCCGGATCTCCTCCCGCATCTTCAGGCGCGCCGCGGAGACGACCCGCGATTCCTCGGCTTTCAATTTTGTCCGCTCCGCATCGAGCCGCCGCGCCGCCTCCTCCGCCTCCCGCCGGCGCCCCGCAAGCTCGACCGCCTCGGCGCGCACCCGTTCGCGCTCCCGCTCGAGCCGGTCGATCACTTCCGGCAGGTTCGGGCCGGGCCCGGAGAGGTACCCCTTCGCCCGCTCGAGGACCTCCTCCGGGAAGCCGAGGGACCGCGCGATCTCCATCCCCATGGAGCGGCCGGGGACCCCGAGCGACAGCCGGTACGTCGGCCGAAGGTGTTCCCCGTCGAACGCCATCGAGCCGTTCTCGAACCGGGTATCCGTGAACGCGATCCCCTTCAGTTCCTCGAAGTGCGTCGTCGCAACGACACGCACCTCGCGGTCCGCCAACGCTTCGAGGAAGGCGCGGGCGATCGCCGCCCCCTCGCGCGGATCCGTCCCGGAGACGACCTCGTCGAGCAGCACCAGCGAACCGCGGTCCGCGCCCGAGAGGATCTCGTTCAGCCGCCGGATGTGGGCTGAGTAGGTCGACAGGTCCCCCTCGACGTCCTGCTCGTCCCCCACCGCGACGAACAGGTTCTGGAATATCGAGACGGTCGAGTCCGGGGAGGCGGGGATCGACATCCCCGCCATTGCCATCAGCGTGAGCAGCCCGAGCGTTTTCAGCGCGACGGTCTTCCCGCCCGCGTTGGGGCCGGTGAGGATCAGGCACAGGTACGGGCGGCCAAGGCGCAGATCGTTCGGGACCACGGGGCGCCCGCTCAGGACCAGCAGCGGGTGGAGGGCGGACCGCAGGTTCGTCTCCCCGGCGTCGGTCACCGTCGGCTCGGCGGCCGAGAGCTCGTCCGCCAGCAGGGAGCGCGCCTGGATCGCGTCGATCCGGGCGAGGAGCGAGAGCGCATGGAGCAGTTCTTCCTCCTTCCGTGCGACCCGGCCGGAAAGCTCGGCGAGGATCCGCGCCACTTCCCGCTCGACCTCGAGCTCGGCCATCTTCACCTCGTTGTTGAGGTGGACGAGCTCCTCCGGCTCGAAGAAAACCGTCTGGCCGCTTTGCGAAGAGTCGTGGACGATCCCCTGGAAGAGCCCCTTCGCGCTCGTTTTGAAGGGGATCACGACGCGGCCCGACCGGACGGTGGCGTACATCTCCTGGACGTGGCGGGCGTAGCGGGGCGAGGAGAGGATTCCGTCCGCCGTCTCCTGAAGCCGGGAGCGCATCTTCAGGAGCTGGCGCCGCAGGGGTCCCAGCTCTGCGGAGGCGCGGTCCAGGACGCTCCCGCCGGCGTCGATCGCCTGCTCGACCGCCTCGGCGAGGTCGCGCAGCGGCGGGATCCCGTTCGCGTGGTGGGCCAGCCGCGGGTACCTTCCGCGCCGGTCCTCGAAGAAGCGGCGGACCCGCTCCCCGATGCGCGCCGTCTTCCCGATCCGCAGCAGTTCCGTCGGGGAGAGGGACGCTCCCTTTGCCGCCTTCCCCACCTCTTCCCGGATCTCCTTCACCTCGTCCAGCGGAAGAAGGCCGTCCTGCAAGAGCATCCGCCGTCCGTCGCGGTTCTCCTCGAGCGACGCCCGGATGGCGTCGAGGTCGGTCCCGGGGGAGAGCGCCGCGCACAGGTCGCGCCCCGGCTCCGAGGAAGCGTGGGCCGACAGCCGGACCGTGATCTTCCCCCATTCCAGTGCGGACAAGGCGGCTTCCCAGGGCGATGCGTACAATGTCCCTCGCTCTCCTTTCAGCGGAACCACGCGGGTTCATTATAATCGGATCGTGGTAGCATGGTTTCCGATTCCCCGGCACGGAGGCGCGCGGCCCCCTCTTGGAAGGAGCTCATCTCATCCTGTTCTGGCTCGCGCTTGCGGCGTACGGCGCGGAGGCCGGGTTCCGCCTCGCAAACGTCGCCACTTCGTCCGCGTGGAGGAGCCCGGTGTTCGCCGGCGTCCTCCTGCACGCCGCGTTCCTCGGGTTGCGGTGGGGCCTCTCGGGGCACGCGCCGATGACGGGGCTGTTCGAGTCGCTCACCGTCTTCTCCTTCTGTTGCGCGTTCGCTGGGTTGATCCTTTGCGGCGCCGGGGAAACGGATGCGGCATGGAAGCCGCTCTCGATCCTCGTGCTGCTTCCGCAGATCGGGGCGGCGCTGATCGACAAGCGGATGACTCCGCTGGTTCCCGCGCTCGACACGCCGTGGTTCGCCTCCCATGTCGGACTTTCCTTCTTGGGGTACGGCTTCTTCGCCGCGGGGCTCGCGCTGGGGATCGTCTACCTGCGGGCTGGCGGCGAAGCGGTCTACCAGGCGGCGGGACGTTCCGCGCTTTACGGGTTCTCGGCCTTCTCGGCGGGGATGGTGTGCGGGGGGATCTGGGCCTACTACGCGTGGGGATCGTACTGGATCTGGACGCCGAAGGAGATCTGGTCGGTGATCGTCTGGATCTACTTCGCTTCGCTTACGCATCTCAAGTTCATCCCCGCGCAGGAGGGGTGGCCCGGGTGGACGAAGCGGCTCGAGATGGGCGCCACGGCGGCGGGGTACGGCGTCGTCCTCCTCACCTTCCTCGGCGTGAGCCTGCTGCTGCGCAGCTCCCACTCCTTCTGATGGCGCTCTGGCGGCTCCTCACCTCGCTCAAGACGTGCGCGTGGGCAGGTCTCGCCTTTTGCGTCGCCGGCGCCGTCGGTTCGGTCCTGATCGGGAGATACCCGGTGCTGTTCGCCGACATGGACTCGCAGGTCTTCGCGGGGTGGTTCGCCCGCAAGGGGTTCGCCGATCCGGCGGCGACGTCGTGGTTGTACGGGCTGTTGCTCGCAACGGCCCTGCTCGGGGTGAACGCGGCGTGCTGCACGTTCGATCGGCTGGTTCAGATCTTCCGGGGGACGGTCACGTTGCACCGCCTCCTGCCGCACGTGATGCACCTCGCCTTCCTCGGCGTCGTACTGTCCCACCTGGTGAGCGCGGTGTACGGAGACCGGATCCCCGGCATCACGGTCCCGCAAGGCGGGTTCGCCATGGTGGGCGGCACGGGGTTGGCGATGCGGCTGGACCGGTTCGACGCCGTGATGGCGCCCCAGGGGTACCCGAAAGATTTCTCCGCGACGGTCACGCTGTTCCGCGACCGGACCCCGGTGGCGCGCGGCGTCGTGCGGACGAACGAGCCGCTCTTCCACGAGGGGTACGGGATCTACATCAAGAACTTCGGGACCATGCCTTTGGGCATCCCTTACGCGGTCTTCGACGCGAACCGCGACCCCGGGGCGGCCGCGATCCTCGCCGCCTCGCTCCTGTTCACCGCCGCGAACCTCCTCTACCTCTTCCCCACCAGGAGGAACGATGCGTAAGCCGTTGCCGCTGCGAAAAGGGGACGTGATCGCCGTCTTCGCCCCCGCCGGGCCCGTCGATGCGGGCCGCCTCGCCCGGGGGATCGCCCGCCTGTCCGCGGCGGGGTTCGTTCCCGAGATCGCCGACGGCGTGCTCGCGGCCCAGGGGTACCTCGCCGGGGACGACGCCCACCGGGCACGCCAGGTCGAATGGGCGCTGACCCTCCCCGAGGCCCGGGCGGTGATGGCGGCGCGCGGCGGCTATGGGACGGCGCGCATCCTCCCCCGCATCGACTGGAAGAGGGCGGTCCGGCGACGGAAGCTGATCGTCGGCTTCAGCGACATCACCGCGGTCCTCTCCTACCTCTCCACGCGCCTCGGCTTTCCGTGTCTCCACGGGCCGATGGTGTCCGCCGATCTCGCGGTGCGGTTCGACGCCGGGGCGCTCGACGCCTTCGCCCGCCTCGCGGCGGGGGAGGTTTCCCCGCGGGAGCCGTGGGGGGGCGCGACGGAGCGGATCCGTGGCGGCGCGGCGGAAGGGGTGCTGGCCGGCGGGTGCCTCTCCGTGCTCACGGCGCTCCTCGGGACGCCGTACGAGCCCGATTTCCGCGGGGCGTTGCTCTTTCTCGAAGACGTGGGGGAACCCGCCTACCGGATCGACCGGATGCTGACGCAGTGGGTCCAGTCCGGGCGGCTCTCGAAGATCGCCGGGATCGTGGCGGGAACGATGACGCCGGCGCGCGGCGAGTCGATCGATGAACTCCGGCGCGTCTTTCACGATGCCGGGAAGCAGCTCTCCGTCCCCGTCCGGTACGGTTTTCCCGCCGGCCATTCGGGGAAAAACGTCGCCCTGCCGTTCGGGGTGCGGGCGCGGATCGACGCGAAGGGTCGCCTCTTCCTTTTGGAATCCCCGGTGGAGGCGGGGTGACGGCCGCCGCCGCGGGAGAGAATCCGGGCTTCCGGGAGGCCGCGGACCTGCTTGACGCCGGGGTCGGCGAGGGGGCGTACGCCGCCGCGGTCCTCCTGGTCGCGCGCGACGACGAGGTCCTCCTCGAGCGGTCCGCCGGGTACGCCCGCGCGGCGTCGCTGTTCGACATCGCCTCCCTCACCAAGCCGCTTACGGCCGCCCTCTTCTTCGTCCTGTCGCAGGAGGGGCACCTTTCCCCCGAGGGCATCGTCGCGGAAATCCTCCCGTTCGCGTCACCCGACCCGAGGGCCCGGGAGATCCGGTTCGCCCACCTCCTCTCGCACACGTCCGGACTTCCCGCCTGGCTGCCCCTGTACGAGAAGGTGGCGGCCGCGGAACAGGCGGAAGGGAGGCGGCTGTCCGGCACGGCGGAGGGGCACGACCGCATTCTCGCCGAGGTCCTCTCCCTCCCGCTGTCGCGCGACCCCGGAGCCGGTTGGGAATACAGCGACCTCGGATACATGCTGGCGGGACGGGCGATCGAGGTGGCCGGGTTCCGGTCGCTCGACCGGCTGCTCGCTTCGATGATCACGGGCCCGCTCGGGATGCGGGATACCCGGTACCTTCCTCTTGCCGCGATCGGCGAGTGCGAGACGGGGCAGTTGATCCCGACCGGGTGGTCGGAGGTTCGGCGGCGCGAGAAGGCGGGCGAGGTGGACGACGAGAACGCGGCGGCGATGGGGGGCGTTTCGGGGCACGCGGGGCTCTTCTCGACCGCCGGGGACCTGTTCCTGTTCGCCCGGGAGATCGTGCGGGCCGGCAGGGGGGAGGGGCGAGTGCTGAGCCGTCCTTCCGCCGCGAGGATGACCACGCGGGTCGCGCCGCCGCCGGGGTGCCCGTGGACCCTCGGCTTCGACACCCCCACGCCGGTGCGCGGAGGCGCCTCCCCTCCGGAAGGGACTCCGCCGCCGTCGGTCTCCTCCCCAAAAGGGGACTCCCCGGGAGAGACGCCGAGGTCGCAGGCGGGGGCCCTCGCCCCCGCCGACGCCGTGGGGCATCTCGGCTACACCGGCTGCTCGATATGGATCGAGCCGGTCCGGGAGATCTCGGTGATCCTGCTGACCAACCGCGTGGTGTTCGGGAGCGGCAACCGGAAACTGTCGGCGCTTCGCCCCCGGATCCACGACGCCGTGTGGAAGGAGATCCCCGGTTGAAGAACGTTCACCTGATCGCGGCGTGCGGCGTGGGGATGGCCTCCCTCGCGGGGATGCTGAAGGAGAAAGGGTGCCGGGTCACCGGGTCCGACGCGAACGTCTACCCGCCGATGAGCACGCAGCTCGAGAGCCTCGGCATCCGGCTCGCCTCGCCGTACGCGGGGGAGAACATCCCGCCGGACGCGGACCTGGTGATCGTTGGGAACGCGGTGTCGCGGGGGAACCCGGAGGCGCAGGAGGCGGTCCGTCGAGGTGTACCGACACTCTCGATGCCCCAGGCGGTCGCGCAATACTTCATCGGGGACCGGCAATCGATCGTCGTGGCGGGAACGCACGGGAAGACGACGGCCACGTCGCTCGCCGCCTGGTCCCTCTTCGCCCTCGGGGCCGCCCCGTCGTTCCTCGTCGGCGGGGTCCCGAAGAACTTCCCCATGAGCTACCGGCTCGGACAGGGGCCGCACTTCGTGATCGAGGGGGACGAGTACGACACCGCGTATTTCGACAAGGGGCCGAAGTTCCTCCATTACCGGCCCCGGATCGTCCTGCTCACGAGCGTCGAGTTCGACCACGCCGACATCTACCGGGACCTCGACCACGTGCGGGAGTCGTTCCGCAAGCTCGCGGGGATCCTTCCTCCCGACGGTCTGCTCGTGGCGTGCGCCGACTACCCGGACGTTGTCGAGGTGGCGCGGGAGGCGCGCTGCCCGGTGATCTTCTACGCGACGCGGGACGGCGCCCTTCCGGCGGGATCCGGCGGAGGTGCGTGGGCGGTCCGGGGAACGGGGGAGTCCGGCGGGATGACCGGTTTCCGGATGGAGGGGGCGGGGCGCGTCCTCGAATTCCGCTTTCCGCTGCCGGGACTCCACAACGCGGCCAACGCGGCGGGCGTCGCGATCGTCCTGATGCGCCTCGGATTTCCCCCGGAAGAGATCGCCCCGACGTTCGAGCGGTTCGCCGGGATCCGGCGGCGGCAGGAGGTGGTCGGCGAGTATCGCGGGATCCTCGTGGTCGACGACTTCGCGCACCACCCTACGGCGGTCCGGGAGACGATCCGGGCGGTCCGCGGCCGGTACCCGGGTCGACGGATCGTGGCGGTCTTCGAGCCCCGGTCGAACACGAGCCGGCGGAAGGTGTTCCAGCGGGAGTTCGTCGCTGCCCTTTCCGAAGCGGACGAGGTGATCCTCGCGGGGGTGTTCGGGGCGGAGAAGATCCCGCCCGAAGAGCGGCTCTCGCCGGAAGAGGTGGCGGCGGAGTTGCGCGCGTCCGGGCGCCCCGCGCACGTCATTCCCGAGGTGGACGGGATCGTCTCCCTCCTCGCGGAAACGTGCCGGGCGGGCGACCTCATCCTCGTCATGTCGAATGGCGGCTTCGGCGGCATCCAGGGGAAATTGAAAACCGCCTTGTCTCTTTGACGCCGATCCTTCCGCCACATGGCGTTTCCTCCTTTACCGTGAGCGGCCCCGGATGTGGTATTATTTTAAGTATGATCATACTGAAGGGAGTGCCGTCATGCCGATGGGTCGAGTGACCGTAACGCTTCCGGCCGATATTCTCTCCGACATCGACAACGCCGAAAAGAACCGGAGCGCCTTCATCCTCGAGGCCGTGCGGCGGGAACTGTCGCGGCGCAGGCGGCTGAATCTGAGGAAATCGCTCCGGAACCCGCACGTGGAAAGCCGCGGCAATGCGGAGGCCGGGTTCGACGCATGGGCGGGGTCGCTTCCCGAGGAAGATCTGTCCGGCCTCGTCGATTCCTCGACCCTCACGCCCGTCCGGTGGATCGAGAGGAAAGGGTGGAAGGAAGGCGGGAAATGAGAAAAGTCCCCCGGGGAACGGTCGTCACGCTGTCCCTGGATCCCACGGTCGGCAGCGAGCAGCGCGGGGTCCGCCCCTGCGTCATCGTAAGCGACCCGGACGTGGCCGGAGAGCAACGGTACCCCCTCGTTGCCGTGGTCCCGTTGACGCGTACACCGGGGGAAGGCGCGTTGTATCCGAGGCTCGAACCCGGAGAGAGCGGTATCAGGGCCGTTTCGTTCGCCCTGGTCGATCAGGTCCGGTCCGTCGACAAGCGGCGCATCCGGGGTATCGGGCGATCGGTCGCCCCGGTCGAAATGGAAGCGATCGACGCGGGACTTCGCCTGTTCCTCGGCCTGGAGGCAGGGGACGGTATTTAGTTTGACGCGGGCGACCCCCTCTGATAGGTTCTCCCAAATGCGCGACATTTCCGTCCGACACGTGGCGCGCGCCGTTCTTGGCGCCGTCCTTCTCCTTTCCTGTGTTCTTGCGCCCCCCGTCCCGGCGTCCGCCGCCGGGTACTCCCGCCGCATCGCCATCGCCCCGTTCGCGTCCCTGACGAAGGAGGATATCGGGGGAACGGTTTCCGTCCTGCCGCGCCTGCTGGCCTCCCGCCTGATGGCGCTGGCCGGGGCCGACGTGGTCCTTCTCCCGGCGGGCGGAAAGGCCCCGGAGGCGGAGGCGAAGGAGGCGAAGGTCCCGCTGCTGCTCCAGGGGACCGTGTCCAAGCTGGGGAAGGGGTACAGCGTCGACACGACGGTGACCGACCTCGAAACCGGCAAGACGGCGGGGGCGTTCTTCGCCTCCGCGGCGACCGAGGACGACATCATCGCGCAGTTGGGCGTCCTGTCGGGCGAGATCTCCGAGAAACTGTTCGGCGTGCAGGGGGCGATCCGTGCCACGGCCCCTCCGGCGCCCGTCGCCGCCTCGCCCGCTCCCGCCGCCTTCCCGATCCCGTCCGGGATCCCGGCGATCGGCGGCGTTCCCGTCGCGGTTTCTCCGGTTTCCCCCCCGGCCCCGGTGTCCGACGAGGGATGGACCCCGTCCTCCATAAAGAAGGCCGGCCAGTCCGACAAGATCGCGGACGAGATCTACGGCGTCGTCGCGGGAGACATCGACGCCGACGGGAACGGAGAGGTCGTCACCTGGGGGCGGAACACGATCTACGTCTACCGGGTGAAGGGGGACGAGATCCTCCCGTACACGCGGATTTCCCGAAGCGCCCAGAACCATTTCCTGAACGTCGAAGCGATCGACATCGACGGGGACGGGAAGAAAGACATCGTCGTCACCAACCTCCAGGGGGACCGCTTGACCTCCTTCGTCCTCCTGCGGAAGGGAGACGGGTTCGTCGAGACCCCCGGCACCACCCGGCACCACCTGGTGGTCCTGCGGGAGTGGAACGGCAAGACCATCCTTGCGGGGCAGCGCCAAGGGGTCAGCGAGCCGTTCCAGGGGAAGATCCACGCGATGAAATGGGACGGGAAGGCGCTCTCGGAAGGGGAACCGCTCCCGCTCAACACCTCGATCCTCCCCGTTTCGGGCGGAGGGGTGTACAGCCTCTCGCCTTGGCCGTCCGCGAAGGACGGGCGCTGGCTGTACGTGGACGTTGAGGAGAAACTCCGGGTCCTTGACGCCGGCGGAAAAAGCGTCTACAAGTCGAAGGAGAATTTCGGGGCCCCGGCGGACGGATTCGAATACGGGGAAATCAATCGTCAGGATTCACGGTATCCGACGCTTTCCCTCCGGCGGGCACCGCGTGCGGCCGCCGGTTCCCGCGGGGAACCGCTGGTCGTGGTCACGGAGAACCGGAAAGGGTACCTCCAGAGATTGGCCGGCGGAAACGAGTCTTCGCGCGTTTTGGTGCTGCAGTGGGAGGGGAGCGGGTTCACCGAGCGGGCCGCCTCCCCGAAAAGCGACTTTTTCTACAGCGGCGTGGACCTGTTGCCGCCGGGGGGATTGCGACGGGGCGGGCGTATCATCGCCTCCATGATCGAGCAGTCCGGGTCGGCCTTCAAGGACAAAGTGAGCCGGCTGATGCTGATGCGGGTGGAATAGAACGGCAGGAAGAAAAACCGGCCCCCGTGATTTTTCTTGACACGACGGGACTCAAGGTGATATTCAGTTCAAAAAAAAACAAAGTTTCCAAAACGGCGCCCAGGGGGAGGGTGCTGTATGTCGGCATACAAGGCGATGGGACATTCAATTCGCGACGAGAGGGGGTGGTGGTCGGCAGTCGGTGCTTTTTCGGTTGTGGTCGGTTCGCTGCTTTCTTGGAGGGGAAGACAGGCAGTTTAAATTTTTCGAGGAGGGAAACATGCGGAAAGGCTTTCTGATCATGCTGGCGGTTGTGCTGGTCGCGGCTCTGGCCGCGCCGGCGATGGCGGCGATGGACGTCACCGGGTTCGTGCGTTCGAAGGGGTACATGTCCAACTTCAAGAATGGGGCCACCGCCCCAAGTCTTCAGAAAGACGCTCCCACCGCATCGTACGTCGAGCAGCGCTTCCGGGCGAAGTTCTCGTTCGGCGAGGAGAACGTAAAGGCGGTATGGTTCATCGAAACCGATTTCGGGGCTTTCGGCGACGTGGCCGGCAGCGCGAACACGGTCGGCACCGTCACCGACAATGCCGGCGTAAAGCAGCCTGTCGCCTCCGGCGCGGGCCGGAACGGCGGCGGGGCGCTCGGCGGCGACCGGATCAACCTCGAGACGAAGAACATCTACATCTGGTTCAAGCTCCCCAACACGTCCCTCGACTTCACGGTCGGCCTCCAGAACCAGAGCGACGCCTATGCGGGCCTCCTCTTCGGCGGCGCCGACATGGCGGGGATCTTCGCGAAGGGAAAGATGGAGCCTGTGGACTACGTCCTCGGCTGGGCGAAGTTTTATGAGAACAACAACCTGAAGTCAGACGACCTGACCCTGTACGTCGCCTCGGCGAAGTTCGCCCCGACCAAGGACTTGAAGGTAGGCGCGAATTTATACTTCATCCAGGACGACACGGGGAAGGTTTCTCTCACGACGGCGACTGCGGTCTCCACCCAACTTCCCTCCGATGCCGGAGCAGCCCTGAACAAGAAGAAGATCTACACCCCGGGCGTTGACGTATCATTCGCCGCCGGCCCGGCTACCATCTCCGGATTCGGCCTCTACCAGTTCGGGAAGATCGACTACCTGAACCCGGCGACCTCGGACGTCGATGTCAAGGGCTTTGCGTTAGACATGCGGGGCGACGTCGCCCTCGGCCCCGGCAAGCTCTTCGTCGAAGGGCTCTACGTCAGCGGCGGCGACAATGTCTCCAAGGAGTACAAGTCGATCAAAACGCTGAGCGACATGAACGCTTCTCCCGGCGGGAACTCCTTCTTCGCCCGCACCGACATGATGATCCTTCTCCCGAACGGGGACGACATCAACACCTCGTCGGCCCTCGTCGGCGCGGCCGGTACGGCCACCGCCGGCGGCGCCTTCGTTGGCAACACCAGCCCGGGTAACGGCGGCCGCGGCATCACGCACCTGGCGGCCGGCTACACCCAGAAGTTGGGCGACAAGCTGGCCGGGAAGGTCGGCGCCGGCTACCTGGCGGCGACCAAGAAGCTGTTGGGCACCGACGACACGAAGAAGGGCAAGGGGATGGGCACCGAGCTCAACGCGAACGTGAACTACAACATCCAGAAGGGGCTCGACTTCGGTATGTACGCGGCCTACGCGTGGCTGGGCGATTTCTACAAGTCCAACGTCGCCGGCGCGGTCGATCCCGACAACGTGTATGACGTGCACTTCCGCCTGAACTACGCGTTCTAAGCTTTCGACGGAACGGTAGCGGTACCTGCGAGCCCCCGGGGGAAACCCCGGGGGCTTTCTCGTCTATAACAGCCCCAATAATTCCTCCGTCGAAAGACCGGCTTCGCGCATGATGGCGCGCAACGTCCCCTTGGCGATCTCCTGATGATCCGGGATGGTCAGGCGGCAAACGGAGGGGACTCTTGCCGGAGAACGATGTGGTTTCCTCGTTGATGATCTTTCAGGTATCCGATACGGGCGAAGGCTTTGACGAGGTCCCGTCCGGAAACAACTGGTAACCGCGTCATATGGCGATGTCGATGATCTCTTCGGTGATCGGGGGCGGTATCGGTTCGTCGTGCTTCCGAAGGCTTTCAATGTAGCATTGAATCGCCTCCTTGACGTTTGCCTCGGCTTCTTTCCGGGTTTGCCCCTGCGAGACGCACCCCGGCAATGCGGGACATTGGGCGATGAACACCCCGTCTTCGTCCTGCGCGATGACGACCCTGAATTTCATGGCTCACCTCCGCTGCCAGATTGCCACTACCCGTTCCCGGTGTCAATTTGGTGTCGAGAGGGAGGGCTTGCGCTATTATTGAATTGACGGAAGCGGTGTAAATCCCGTAATGTGCCATTTTCGATCACATTTTGACGTGCAAGGAGATCCGGTTCGACGATGTTCGAGAACCTGTCGGAAAAGTTCCAGGGTGTCCTGAAAAAACTGCGCGGTCACGGGCGCATCTCCGAGGGGAACGTCGAGGGGGCGCTGAACGAGGTCCGCCTCGCGCTGCTGGAAGCCGACGTCAACTACAAGGTCGTCAAGGATTTCGTCGCGGCGGTGAAGGAGAAGGCGCTCGGGGCCGAGGTCCTCGCCTCCCTTTCGCCCGACCAGCACTTCATCAAGATCGTACACGAAGAGATGACCCGGATGATGGGGGCGCAGGCGCAGGAGCTGAACCTCGCCCGCAAGCCGCCCGTCCCCGTGATGCTCGTGGGGCTGCAGGGGTCGGGGAAGACGACCACGTGCGGCAAGCTCGCACTGTACCTGCAGAAGAGGAAGCGGACCCCGTTCCTGGTCCCCGCCGACATCTACCGCCCGGCGGCGATCGAGCAGCTGAAGGTCCTCGGGCGGCAATTGGAGATCCCGGTCTTCGACTCCCGCCCCGACGCCGACCCGGTGGAGATCTGCCGGGAGGCGTTGAAATACGCCGAGCTCAACGGCTACGACACGGTCCTCATCGACACGGCGGGGCGCCTTCACATCGACGCGCCGCTGATGGAGGAGCTCTCCCGGATCAAGGCGGCGGTCGACCCGGGGGAGATCCTCCTGGTGGCCGACGCGATGACCGGCCAGGACGCCGTAAATGTGGCGAAGGCGTTCCACGAGAAGCTTACGCTCACCGGCGTGGTGCTGACGAAGGCGGACGGCGACGCCCGCGGCGGGGCTGCCCTCTCGATCCGCGCGGTGACCGGCGCCCCGGTGAAGTTCGTCGGGACGGGGGAGAAGCTCGACGCCCTCGAACCGTTCCACCCCGAGAGGATGGCGTCCCGGATCCTCGGGATGGGCGACATCCTCACCTTCGTCGAGAAGGCGCAGGACCAGGTCGACGAGAAGCAGGCGAAGGAGCTCGAGCGGAAGCTCCGGAAGAACGAGTTCACGCTCGAGGATTTCCGCGACCAGCTGCTCCGGTTGAAGAAGATGGGGTCGATGGAGGAGATCCTCGGGATGATCCCCGGTCTCGGCGCGAAGGCGAAGGAGCTGAAGGGGATGGCTCCCGACGAGAACGAGTTGAAGCGGGTCGTCGCCATCATCGACTCGATGACGGGGCAGGAGCGCCGAAACGCGCGGATCCTCAACGGCAGCCGCCGGAAGCGGATCGCCGCCGGGAGCGGAACGACCGTGCAGGACGTGAACCGCCTGATGAAGAATTTCCAGCAGGCGGAGGCGATGATCCAGCGGATGACGAAAGGCGGGATGCGGGGGATGGGCAGGAACCTCCCCTTTTCCCGCTGAGCCCGGAGTCTCCCTCCTGGGCGGCGTAGCCGAAGGGCGAAAGGGGAGTCCGGCGGAATCGCCGCAGGAGGGGGGCGCAGTGAGGTAAAGCGCAGCCGTGCTGGTTCATCGCACGGCGAGCCACGAACGGAGCCCCCGCTCCGAGGCGATGAAGCCGGGGGAGGAATCCCGGAGGCGCGCTATTTGTGAAACGAAGCGGTTGCGATTGTGGTAAAGTGGCGAAACTTCCAACGAAAAGCAGGAGGATCGGTTCATGGCGGTGAAGATTCGTTTGGCGCGGACAGGCCGCAAAAAGATGGCCTTCTACCGCGTGGTGGTGGCGGACTCGAAGATGCCCCGCGACGGGCGCTGCATCGCGTACGTCGGGACGTACGCTCCCCGGGAGAACCCGGCGAAGATCGTGATCGACGAGGCGGTGACCCTCAAATGGCTCGCGATGGGCGCGCTCCCGACCGAAACGGTCAAGAGCCTTCTGAAAAAGTCCGGCGCGTGGAAGAAATTCCAGGCGACCAAGGCGAGCAAACCCGCCACGGCTTAGTGCTGCGTTTCATAAATACGGCAACGTATCGAGTTCGGGACGCAGGGCGCAGCGGGGGGGTTCCTCGCAGCGGCGTCTGGAGCGCAGCGGAGACAGGGACGTCGGGAGCAAGCGGAGGCGCAGGCGAGGAGACCATGGACGGTCGACAAGCCGTAGCGGAGAGGAAGCCCCCCCGCGAGCCCGGAGTCTGAGGACCCCACGCCCATGAAGAGAGGCCGGGACGGATTTCTCGACATCGGCCGAGTAACCGGCCTCCACGGGGTCCGCGGCAACGTCAAGGTGGCGGCGTTCTCCGGGGATCCCGGGGGGGGGGTTGGCGGGGAAGCGGTTGGGGCCTCCCGGGGGCGGCGG